>Ga0196980_1000416_pt1 | contig 10583 bp, 11 predicted proteins | sample S3_1013CmetaG_FD_155486 | JGI IMG/M metagenome (GOLD analysis project Ga0196980, IMG submission 155486) | Soil microbial communities from Anza Borrego desert, Southern California, United States - S3_10-13C | ecosystem: Environmental > Terrestrial > Soil > Desert | place: USA: California... | reverse complement strand
CGACTTCTGACTCCTCAATCCACCTCGCTCCGCCTGAACTCCTTCCGAAACACGTAGTGATAAATCTGCACGCCTCCCGAGGTAACGACGGGGAATGCATTTACCAGCTTCCAACCCATCTTACCGAGGTAGTTGAGTCCGTCCACCACCGTGTTGAATTTTTTGAGGCGGCCCTCCTCGTCTTTGACGCGATGGTCCTTCCAGATGCTTCTTTCCTCGCCGTAATCAATGTCAACGGTAACGCGGGTGCTGAGCAGCCGCGGCGTGGCGACCATGGTGCAGTATTGCTCCAGGCGGGTGCTGTCCTGCGCGAAAGATCCAACACCGGCAAGCAGTCCCAATGCAAGTAAAATCGTTTTCATTTTTTGAAGATGTTGCGTTTTTCCAGATTTGTTTGCGGCTTAAAAATAAATTGAGAACTGCGATGCCATTTGAAATTCCTGTTAACAATTAAATAATTATTTTTAGCGAAACAAGCCATTATGCATTTCTTCCTACTCGACGCCGGGGGCGCGTACCTCGGCTATATGCTCGGACTTATTTTTCTCGGCCTCGCCACCCTGCTCGAAGCAATCGTCCTGCTGGTTATGAAATTCAACAATGCAGCGCGCTGCTTTCTCGACGCGCTGGTTGTGAATCTTGTTTCCCTGGTTGCAGGCTACCTGCTGATTCGCTTTGCCCTGCCGAATTCAGAGATTAGCGAAGGAAGTGGCGCATTGCAGGACCTTGGGATCATGTTCGTCGCTACCATGATTGTGGAAGGATCTCTGCTTATGCTCCTGAACCGGTCCAAAACCGCCGGCCGGGTGTGGACAGCCGCGCTCGTAATGAACGTGGTCACCTACATCTTGCTGGCGATTATCAGCTTAAATTAAATTTTACGCCATGCCGAAAATCTGGATTCTCGACGAAGCCGCCGCCCCATTGATCAATTACCAGCTTTGGACCGGCATCGGGTTCATGCTGGCGGCCATCCTGCTGGAAGCGGGACTCATGCGTTGGATGAAGTACGCGCTTCGGTTTGGTAAGGCACTGCTTGATTCTTTTCTGGCAAACATCGCCTCGCTGGCGCTGGGCTTTCTGCTCATACGCGTTGGCACGCTGTTCACAACGTTTACGACCGGGACATTGTTGTTGTTCTATTTTATTACTGTAGCCGTCGAAACGGCGGTGCTCTATATGCTGAACCGCGACAAGCTCTTCACCCGCACGCTCGTGACAGCGATGATCATTAACCTCGCCAGCTATATCGTGCTGGTCATTCTTCTCCGTTATGTCTGAACCGCGTCGTCCACTCGTGCTGCTGCTCGCGTTTGGCCATGGCCTGAACGATTGCATCGCTGGCTTTTTTCTGGGGAGGCTGGTGCAGATCGAATCCAGCATCGTGCAGGCAGGGCTGGGATTGTTCATGTACAACGTGCTGGCGTTCGGAGGACAATACCCCGTGGCGCTCTGGCTGGAAAAGCTTGGAAAACCCAGGCAGGTTCTGCTGCTTGCGTATGCACTGAACGCTGCGGCGATCGGCTTGTTCTTCTTTACCCCACAGCTTCCCGTGCTTCTGGCCGGTATCGCCTCGGCGCTGTATCATGTGGCCGGCGGCTCGGTTTGCGCAAAAGAAAACAGGTCGACGAACATTGGCGTTTTCGCCGCGCCCGGAGTAGCGGGACTTATTTTCGGCGGGTATGCGGCTCACGCGGGTTTGGACCTACTTCCCTGGCTTTTGGGAACAGCGATGCTCATGCTCTTTATGCTGAATCGTTTTCGCTTTCCGATTGGCGGAGTTTCTGATGATAACAACCCGCGTGCCTTTCACCTCGACCGGCACGACCTGGTGATGATACTCCTTCTGACGGTCATCGCACTTCGGTCGGTGATCTGGAACCTTTTTCAGCTGATCCACGACCGCGAATACGAATGGCTGCTGGCGATCGCGGGGGCCGCCTTCGCGGGAAAGATCATCGGCGGCTGGGTGGCAGACCGTATTGGCTGGAAGCTTTATGTCTATCTTTCACTGGCCACGGCTACTCCGCTGCTGACATTTTTCCGGAAAGACCTGGTTTTGTTTTGCATCGGTATTGCCCTGCTTCAGTCGGGCATTCCGGCGACGACCTCACTTTTGATCCAGTCCACGAAGGGCAAAACGGAACGGGCCGTGGCTCTTTCGTTCGGTACCGCTATTATTCTGGGAGCCGTAATATTTTACACTCCCTACCGGGAACATCTTTTCGGTGAGGTGGCGGTCGTGGGAATTGCCTTGTCGATGACGCTGCTTTTCCTGCTTGCAACAGGCCGGTTGAGACGCAGCACGTAACTTTAAGCGTGAAACTATTGGTTCCATTTTTAGTCGTGATGACCATGACCGCTTCCGCTCAGAAAGCAACGGGTCTGCACCGTGAGCTGGACTCTGTTTTTCTTTCATACTTCCGCGCCGACGAGCCCGGGGGAGCGGTGCTCATTGGCACCGGCGATCGCGTGATCTACAAAAACGGTTTTGGCGTTGCGGATCTCGGAACGCGCGAGCCCGTCACCACCCGTACGCTCTTTAACCTGGGATCCATCAGCAAGACTTTTGTTGGATTCGGCATTCTGAAGCTGGAAGAGGAAGGGTTGCTCTCGCTCTCGGATCCGCTCAACCGGTATTTCAATTTTCGCCACGGCGAAGTGGTAAAGGATATCCGGCTACATCACCTCCTCACGCATACTTCGGGACTTCCGGACATTAGAAAGGTCCAGGAAAAGCGGGAATTCTATATAACTGCAAAGGATGCAGAGAACTGGGCGCCGATTCTTGAGACCGATTCGCTGCACTTTCAGCCCGGAACGCGCTACAAATACTCTAATCCTGCGTTCAATGCTCTGGCGCTGATCATCGAGCAGCTTACACGAAATAAATGGCAGGAATACATTCGCGACAAAATCTTTGTTCCGTCGGGGATGCAAACCTCCACCATCACCGATGGCCCTCATCCTGAAGCGGGCGTTTCTCACGGCTATATACTGAACGGCCGTGGGGAATTCGAAGAGCTGGATTACGGAGAAGAACCCACTTTCGCTGCCGCCGGAAACGGGGGCGTATGGAGCAGTGTGGAAGAGCTGTGGGCTTATGAGCAGGCGATACGGAATAATGTTTTTCTGGCTCCGTCCATGGTTGCCCAGGCGCGGAGTGTGCGAAAGCCGGTTAACTGGCAGGGCGGGCAGGACCCGATCGTCGGGTACTCCTGGTTCATCACGCGTGATTCGGGTATCGCGGTGATCGGGCACACGGGGTCGCAGGGAGGGTTCATCGGCGATTACTGCTGGCTGCCCGAGAAGAATGTCTTTTATGTGCTACTTTGCAATATTCCCCGACCCATCCGCGAGATCCGCTCGCGGGTATTTGATCTTCTCAGCCGTCGCAACTGGAAGCTGGACTAACTGCCGTTTAAATCGTAAATTGTAAGAGGGGCAACCTTTTGTTGTCCCATTCCGATTGTTAACCTACAACGAGGCGAGCTTTGTTATCTGCAGATGAACTCACGCATCACGTGCAGGCCTGCGGCCGGAACAGCCGCGAGAGCCAGAAGGTGATATATACCACTTTCTATGGTTATGCCATGGCGATCTGCGACCGCTACGCCAGCCGGCAGGAGGATGCGGTGGAAATACTGAACGACGGATTCCTGAAGCTCTTCCGGGAAGTGCACCGCTACCAGCCCGCGTACTCGGACGTGATCGGATCGTTTAAGGGGTGGCTTAGAAAGATCATGGTTTATACCGCGATCGACCACTTCCGCAAGAATCATAAGCACTCGATGGTGACGGACCTGGACAATGTGGTGTACCAGGTGGCCTCGGTGAATGCTACAGCGCTGGACAATTTGTCGTACGAGGAGATCATCCGCGCCATCCAGCAGCTTTCACCTGGATACCGCACGGTGTTCAACCTGTTCGTGATCGAAGGATTGAGCCATGAGGAAATAGCGGAGCACCTCGGCATTTCGACAGGGACTTCAAAGTCCAACCTGTCCAAAGCGCGGCGTAAGCTGCAGCATATTTTGTTCAAACAAAACCAGCGGGAGCAAACGAAACATGTTGTTTGAAGATTTCGATAAAAAAATCCTCGATGCAGCCGATCATCACCACCCGGCTTATGACGAACACGCATGGAAGAAAATGCGGAGGTTGCTCAACACGCACCTCCCGGAACGCAAGCGCCGCCGCCGGGGACTGATCTTGTTATTTTTCCTCGGCCTGGCTGTCGGAGGGGGGATGGTGTTGTTCACTGAGCTACGCTCCAAAGGGATGCCCGTGGTGGAAAAAAGCGGGCAGCAACCTGACGGAAGCGGGACAGTTACTCCACCGGATGCAAACAATGCCATGACAAAAAAAGATGAGCTCGTTACGTCGCCTGCGATGCTGAGAGAGAAAAACATTTCGCGAAATACCAGGAATTCTGCTCTTGCTTCTTTCAAGCGGTTTACAACCTTCAATTTCGATAGGGATCCCGATTCAGAAACAAAAAGTTTTTACGAGCAGCAGAGCACCGTTCGTGATCAGTTTACGATCGGCAACAGCCTGGCCGGGTCCGCTCCGCTGGCGAGCGCAACCGTACCGCAGGTTTCGCAGCGCGTTCGGCCGGGATTCATTTTTTCAGGTGAAACAATGGTGTCGCGTGCTTCGCGCAAGAAACAATACGCCGAGAGTGGTTTCGCTCTTTCTGCTTCTCTCGGTCCTGACTTGAGCGCCACGGGCTGGTCCACCCCCGGCCCGGTGAAATTACTCGGCGGAATAGGACTTGGCTATACATTTAGGGACAGGCTGACGCTCCGTACCGGATTCTACTCCGGAAGGAAAGTTTATTCCGCGAGCGCGAATGAATATTCTCCGCCACCAGTTTTCTGGACCTACTACTCAAACCTTGACAAAGTGGACGCCGACTGCGATGTGTACGAAATTCCGGTGACACTCAGCTATCGCTTCGCTGCCGGGGCCCGGGGAAGCTGGTTCGCCGGTGCGGGCGCATCTTCTTACCTGATGAAAAAGGAAACTTACAATTATCATTACAAGGATACCTACGGCCGGCCCACCAGCCGCGAGTACACGATCCGTGATCAGAACAGGCATTACTTTTCTGTGCTCACGCTATCCGGGGGCTACCAGCGCCGGTTGAACAACAATTTTTCCGTAGCTGCCGAGCCCTATTTCAAACTGCCGGTTTCGGGAGTGGGATATGGAAAAGTAAAACTGAATAGCGCGGGCGTCATGCTGTCCGCCAGCTTCAGACCCTTTGCGAAGTCCCCCCGTTAATTTCCCCAACGAAAAGTCTGAATGGAAAGACCGGCCAGATCGAGCACCCGGTCTACGACAGTAGCCGCCACCTGCTCGAGCCCGGCCGGCTTGCTGTAGAATGAAGGTGAAGCCGGGCAGATGATCCCGCCCGCAAGCGCGACAGTTTCCATATTCCGGATGTGCACGAGGTTGTACGGTGTGTCGCGGAGAACGCAGATAAGGCGCCGCTTTTCTTTAAGAACAACGTCCGCTGCCCGCGTCACCAGGTCATTGGAGATCCCGGACGCAATGCGCCCCAGCGTACCCATCGAACAGGGGATAATGATCATCGTGTCGTATCCCCCGCTGCCTGAAGCAAACGGAGCAGAAAAATCCTGTGTTTCGTGAAACCGGGCACCAGGGAAGTTCCAGTTTTCGTCGCCCAGCTCCGTGCGCCAGACTTCCCGCGCATTTTCCGACATCACGATCGCCAGGTCCGTGTACTGGTCACGGATCGCTGAAAGTTTCTGCATCAGTTGCCGCGCGTAAATCGCGCCGCTTGCGCCTGTGACGGCAACCAAAATCCTTCTTGCAGCCGACATGCTTATTGTTAATGCCGTTGAAGATAGAATAATGTAGGGAAATGGGCCGAATTGACTCTGATCAAAAGCTGTACACGTCGCCAAAAAAATGGCTGATAAACTTTGAAGTTTGGCAGTAATGACGATATTAGCGACGAATTTTCATAGGATAAGGTTTAATGGTTAATGGTTTTTGATTAGGGCCCCCCGATTTTGTCGGGGGTTCTTTTTTGGAGTCAGGAGTTCGGAGTGCCGACGCTTGCGGTCGGCATCCCGACAATTCGCTTTGCGAATTCGTCGGGATCAGGAGCTCGGAGTCGTAGTAAGAGTTAATCATCCCGTGTCACCTCAATGATGAATGTGCAATCAAAATGTTCCTTCCTCCTCTCTAAACTGACAACCAAAATCCGAAACAACTTTCAACCACCTTCAACCACCTTCAACCACCTTCAACAACCTTCCACCATTTTCACTAAAATCCCTTCGTTTCCTTCGGCGGCGCGAGGGTCTTGCGGGTATTCTCATTGCCCATGTTCTGCAAAATCCAGGTCGTCATGTTGCTCCAGAGATGGAAGGTGGTGTTGTCCTGCATCCCGCCGATGCCGTGATTCTTGTCGGGGTAGTACATCGTCTCAAAGTCCACGTTGCTCTTCACCAGGGCTTTGATCATCTGCACCGCGTTCTGGAAATGCACGTTGTCATCGGCCGTGCCGTGGATAAGCAGGTACTTGCCCCTGATGCGGTCCGTAAAGTTGATTGGCGAATTGTCGTCGTAGCCCGCGGCGTTTTCCTGTGGCGTTCTCATGTACCTTTCGGTGTAGATGTTGTCGTAATACCTCCAGGACGTGACCGGTGCCACAGCCACAGCGGCGTCGAAGACGCCGGCGCCCTTAGTGATCGCAAGCGAGCTCATGAATCCTCCATAGCTCCAGCCCCAGTGGCCGATGTTGTTGGTGTCCACGAAACTCATGCGCGATAAGTATTTCGCTGCATCGATTTGGTCTTCGATCTCGTACTTGCCGAGCTGCAGGTAAGTCTTTTTCTTGAACTCCTCGCCGCGATAACCGGTGCCGGTATTATCCACGCTCACAACAATGAATCCCCGCTGTGCGAGCAATTGGTGCCAGTAGTTCACGGCGCCGAAGCGGTTGGCCACCTGCTGCGAGCCGGGACCTCCGTAATTGCAAAACAGCACCGGATATTTTTTATCGGCAGAAAAATGATACGGCTTTAGCATCCAGCCGTTCAGGGTGTCGCCGTGACGATTCGGAACCCGGATGAATTCTGCCTTTCCGATCTCGTATTCATCCAGCTTCGCCTTTAGACGGCTGTTCTCATTCACTACCTTGACCAGCGAGGCGGAAATGTTTTTCTTCTTATCAATTACAACATTGTACAGACTTACTACCTGCGGTGTGTTGAGCTCAGAGCGAAAATCGTAGAACTGGGTGAAATCTTCGTTGAATTCCGCACGGTGCCAGGCCTGCCCGGTGGTGAGGGGATAAGCTTTTTTTCCCGAAAAATCCGTGGCGAAAACGTTCCGGTCGAGGGGACGCGGGTAGGCAAGCGTATAAAACACGCGCCTGTTGGCCTCATCGATGCCGTTCACGTCGGTGATCTCGTAATTCCCTTTCGTAACCTGGATCCTGGTTTTCCCATCGAGGCTGTATAGATAAAGATGCCTGTACCCGTTCATCTCGCTGGTGAACAGAAAATGCTTGCCGTCCTTGAGGAACCACCAATCATCATTGATCTCGATGAAATACTTGTTCTTCTCTTCATAAAGAACATGGCTTGCGCCGGTTTGCGCCTGGGTGAGCAAAAGTTTCAGGTGGTCCTGGTGACGGTTCATCCAAAATACGACGAGCGAATGATCATCCTGCGTCCATTTGATGCGGGGAATATATATGTCTCCCTGTTCGTATTGTGCGCGTACATCGCGGTTGTTCGCGATGTCGTAGATGTGAATCTCGACCACCGAGTTGGCCTCGCCCGCTTTCGGGTATTTGTAGCTGTACTGGCTGGGGTAAAGGCTGTCGAATACCGTGAACTGGAACTCCCGCACCTTCGACTCGTCGAACCGGTAATAAGCGATGTAGTTGCCTTTCGGGCTCCACTGGTAAGCGCGCGAAAACTCAAATTCCTCTTCGTACACCCAGTCGCAGTTCCCATTGATGATCTGGTTCCATTTCCCGTCGGTAGTGATGGCACGGCTTGTCTTGGTAGCGAGGTCGTAGAGATAGAGATTATTGTTTTTCACAAAGGCCACACGTGTCCCGTCGGGCGACAGGGTGGGATGGAGCACTTTTTCATTGTCCAGCTTCGTCAGCTTTTTCGAAACGGGGTCGTAGAGATAGACGTAGGATTTGGTCGAACGCCGGTAGATGGGCTCCACCCCGCGGCGCACGAGTACGATGTTCGGATTCGTGCTGCTGTAGATCACGTCCTCCGGTTCGAAAGCCTTTCCGAATTCATCCTTGAGATCCTTGACTACCGGGTCCTTTCGCTCTTTTCCGAAATCGGCAGTCACCGGCTCGCTCCGAAATGTCCGGACCTTGTAAATATCCTCCAGTGTGATCTGTTTTTTCTGCTGGGCCGAAACGGTAACGGGAACCAGGAAGAGAATCGCGATCAGAATGCGCATCATGTAAAAAATTTGGGGGTAAATGTAAATGAAACCGGCCCTTAGACGGGTGCCGTTCACATAAAAATAACGAGCTGACATCGTCTCAGCGGCTCACCTCTGCCATATCCGGGATCGCCTCAACCTTGTAAGACCCGGCGTCCAGCTTTTTCTTCGTCTCCGAAAACGCATCGAGCGTAAGGGCGATATCCTCATCAGTGTGGACTGCAGTCGGGATCAGCCGGTAGATGATGTGACCTTTCGGAATCACCGGGTAAACTACAATGGAACAAAAAATATGGTAATTCTCCCGAAGGTCGGTAACCATCATTGTAGCCTCTTCCACGCCGCCTTTCATGTAAACCGGCGTTACCACCGAGTCTGTTTTGCCAATATCAAACCCGCGCTCCCGGAGTCCCTGCTGCAGCTTGGTGGCGTTGCTCCAGAGTTTTTCTCTCAGCTCCGGCTGCGTGCGCAGCAGTTCGAGGCGCTTCAGGTTCCCGATCACCAAAGGCATCGGCAGACTCTTGGCAAAGATCTGTGAGCGGATATTGTACCGGATATAATCAATGATATTGCGGTCCCCGGCGATGAAAGCACCGATGGAAGCCATGGACTTCGCAAACGTGGAAAAATAAAGATCGATTTCGTCCTGCACACCTTGCGCTTCTCCGGCGCCGGCGCCCGTTTCGCCGAGCGTTCCAAATCCGTGCGCGTCATCCACAACGAGGCGAAATGAATATCTTTTCTTGAAGTCGACGATCTCTTTGAGCTTGCCCTGGTCCCCCGCCATTCCGAACACGCCTTCGGTAATTACGAGGATCCCGCCGGCCTGCTGTTTTTCGATCAGGTTCGTAGCCCGCTGCAGCTGCTTTTCGAAATCGGACATGTCGTTGTGCTTGAAAACATAGCGTTGTCCGGAATGCAGCCGAAGACCGTCAATAATGCAGGCATGGCTTTCGGCGTCGTAAACGATCACATCGTGCCGGCTGCACAGTACGTCGATCAGGCTCACCATTCCCTGGTATCCGTAATTCAGCAGCACCGCGTCTTCTTTCTGCTCAAAGGCCGCGAGCTCTGCCTCCAGCTGCTCATGATAAACACTGTTTCCACTCATCATCCGGGCGCCCATGGGATAAGCGAGCCCGAATTTCCTGGCGGCATCGGCATCAGCCTTACGCACCTCCGCGTGGTTAGCGAGTCCAAGATAATTATTGAGACTCCAGACGATCATTTCCTGCCCGCGGAACTTCATACGGCTGGAGATCTCCCCTTCCAGCTTGGGGAAGGCGAAATAGCCGTGGATCTGGTCCCGGTGCTGTCCAATCGGGCCGTAATTTTTTACCAGTCTTTGAAAAATATCTCCCATAAATGTTTTTTTAATGGTGGCACACCGCGCAAAGTTAAGGGAATACGTCGAAACACAATCGGTTCTTAATGAACTGTTTAAGCGAAGTTCTTCATTGAGATTAGCTGCCGGATCCGGGCCAGGTGGTGGTCGTCGTGCTCGGCCGCAAAGTAAAGCGAATCCACAAGTCGCATGGGTTGCTGCAGTCGCGGATGCAGCGCGGTCAGGGAGGCGGTTTCGACATCTGCAAATGCCACTTTCTCGACCAGGGCGCTCCGGGCAGCGCCGAACCGTTTGAGGAGCAAAACCAGCGACTCATCACCGTGGCGGGCGGAATGGGTGCGCGTATTGCTCATGTCCGCCGGGGTCAGTACTTCTTTTCCGCTCAGAAAATCATCTACGCGACTCGACCACAGATCTTCGAGGTCGCAAAGATGCCCTACCTGTTCTTTTACAGACCATTTCCCTTCCGGTCTGGCGGAAAGGATTTCATCGTTAATACCTCTCAGCATGACCTCGAGGCGAAACGTGGTGCCGCGCAACCGTTCCAGGATAACCGGAAAAAGTCCGAGCGGGAAGTCGAAGGAAAAGCTCCTTTCGATCCAGGGAATTTGTTGAACCATGATCCGCCGTTTATGCCGAAACTAATAATTCCCTCACACACGAAGATCCCCAAACTCAGCAAATACATGAGCGGCAGGAACGAGACCTTACAACTGGAGTGAGGAAAAACGGGAACACAAGTGTCGTCATGCAGGGTGAAATTGCGCTCAATTCTGTTGGC
>Ga0196980_1000415_pt1 | contig 10589 bp, 12 predicted proteins | sample S3_1013CmetaG_FD_155486 | JGI IMG/M metagenome (GOLD analysis project Ga0196980, IMG submission 155486) | Soil microbial communities from Anza Borrego desert, Southern California, United States - S3_10-13C | ecosystem: Environmental > Terrestrial > Soil > Desert | place: USA: California... | reverse complement strand
TTGGTTGCCGAAGAGAAACGATGCGTTTGCGCCAGAAATGACGATCGGCACTGAGGTTGCGGATCGCGATGACGTCGCGATGGGACCAAACGCGAGCTCCTCAAGCCGATTCGCGGCAGACGATGATCCGGATGTTGTAACGCTTCCGGTTATCTGCGAAGAGACGTCCGGATTCGTATTCGTGTTCTCGAATGCGGAAAGAGGGGCGACGGACGCTGGCTGCGAAGGATACGCGGGTTGCGAGACGAACGGCTGCGCCTGCTGTGTGGGGATTCCGAGCGCGCCACGGACCGAGTTGAATAAGGAACTTGTGGGGCTCGTCACTCCCGACCAATTGTCACGTAGATCGGGATTGGGATTGAAGTTGGGGTTTCCGCAGCTCGCAGCCTCGATGTGCCAGATATCGTTGGTTCCGGGAACGCCGACCATCGAGAATTTTCCCGATTGCCGCGCGAACGAGAGGAGTGCATGCAGTCTGTTTCTATTCTTATCATTGATATCCATCCCGTATCCCTTCACATGCGGACAGCCCAGATATCCTGAAAGATTCGTCGGACAGCCGTTCGGTCCCGATCCTTTCCCACGTCCGCACACGGTCTTGCTCGGGCCGTGACACGACGAGCGCTGATGGGCCGGCGTGCGAAGTGCGGCGGAGATGCACGGCTGGAATCCGGCCTGTTCCGCCATCTCGAAGAATTCCCGGAAACATTTCAGCGCTCCCGGATTCATCGATGAGCCGCCTCCTGAGAAGTAGATATTACCCTCGCGTATTTGGTTCCAATTATCAGGGTGGGCATTATTCGAATCAAATCCAGCCGGGAAACCGTACTCCATGCCCGGGCACGTCTTCGTGCTCAGATACGCGATGTCTTGTTCGGTGTTCGCGTCGAGTGCTTCGCCGAGTATGTTCTTATCGACGCAGGGAGTTCCCGGCGCAATGGTAATGCCTAATTTCGCGGCGCGCTCGATATCGCCGAGTTGTATGGGCCGCCTACTACCGGTGCAGGTTTGAGCGAATGTGCTAAACGGTTGTATGGAAAAGATGACGATAAGCACGAAAAAGAGTGTACACAACAAACCAGCGTCTGACCGCGCATACATATCCTAGTAAGTATACTCGAATGCCGTTGCACGATTTCCGCTCGATGCAGAGGTGGTAGGGACGCTTACTCCGACACCATGGCCACCCAATTCTCGTCGGAAACCGATTCTTCCTTATGCAATCCGATCTTCTCGGAAAGCGCGATGCTCGCAGCGTTTGTCGCATTGATGCCGGCCCAGATGCGTGCTGAAGGGAAGTAGTGTTTGTAGATGCGCATCGCCTCGAGCGCGAATGGCTTCATGAGTCCCTGCCCGCGATACGGATTGTAAGCGCGGAATACGATGGTGTGCCAGTCGCCGGCGTCCATGGCTTCCTCATCCTGCATCTGTTCTTCAGGAGAGAGGTGCTTGAGGGATTTCCGTCCCAACGGCTTCGGACCGAGCCATATAAGCGCGGCCAGGCTGCGGGTCTTTTTATGCACGAGCGCGAACGGCACGCGAGCCTTCGCATACCATTTTTCATATGAGCCTTCGCCGAAGCGCGCGTGATCGGACGTGTTTTCCTGGAGGTCGGCATCGCTCATATCGAGCGAGCGCTCCTTGAGTTGCGCGACGAGCTTCTCGTCGAGGCCGATGACGAGATCGAACGCTTCTCCGGTCTTACCGGTCATCTCACCGATCGTGAGGCTTGAGAATACCGGAAGCGGAAGGGATGCGGGGAGCGGTTTCATCATACGCTTTGCGAGTATACTACAGCTCCTTGAGAGGAGAAGATGAAGGCGTTTTGCGACAGAGGCAGAATCGTGTATCCTTCGCCTCTGAGGTAGAACGAATATGGAAAAAACCCAGGAGTCATCGATGGACATGGACACGTACATCAAGGGTATCGTGGAAATGCATCCACGAGAGGACGACCCGCGCGAAGCCCGTATCGTCGGCATCATCCGCGATGCGATGCTTCAGGAAGGGTGGACGAAAGAGGCCCATGCGAAGGCGAACGCGCTGCAGATCCAGGGCCATCGAGAAATCCTCGCCAGCCTCGGAGACGCCGCGAAGGTGCGTTCGATCGCGCAGCGGGTGCTGAAGGAATTCGCGTCCTTGTTCAAGGCGGAAATCGTCGAAGGGAAGGAATTCCTCGCGGCGCTGCCGAAGGACAAGCCGGCGTTCCTTTTCACCAATCACTTCGGGACCTATAAGACGTTCCCGATCCGTGCGAAAGCGGATCTCGGCGTCGATATCCCGCAATTCGACTACTTCTATCCGTTCTTTGGGTACTTCGGTGCGTTGTATCCGGCCGCGCAAGCGGCAGGCCGCGATCTCTCGTATGCGTCGTTCCAGTATCCGGGAAAGCTCGACGATTCGCATCGGCAGGCAGGCTTCGTGCATGTCCCGCCGCGTTTCGTGCAGAACCGGACCGAATATCTGGACAAGCAAGTGCGTACGCTCATGGCGGAGCACCCGCAGACGTTTCTCGTGAATTTCCCCGAAGGCAAGACGACGGGGAAGTACAGCGAAGGAGGACCGTATAGCCTGGAGCCGTTCAAGACCGGCGGCTATGTGATCGCCGCTGAACACGGTATCCCGATCGTACCGATCGCGCAGTTCTTCGACCCCCATCGCGGGTTCCGGTTGAAGATCTTCGAGCCGTATGTGCTCCCTGAGGGCGACAAAGCCTCGTATGAGGCGCGGGCTCATCAGGATCAGGTCATGATTCAAGAATGGCTTGATCGGCAGAAAAACTGAACATACAGACTACGACAAGCGCCTCGCATGAGGCGCTTGTTTCTTTTAAGGCTTCATTGATGGTTCACGGCACCCTGCCTATGCTGAGGTATTAGCAGAAGACGCCTAATCTATTTATTGTTATGGCAGATACCGTAATCACACCTAGTGCATACGAGCGGGACGATTCGAGCGCGGCAGGATGGGCCGTCGCCGTCATCGTACTTCTCGGTGCCGTCCTCTTCGGAGTCTTCGTCTGGCCGGGCATCGCACGCACGCCTGCAGGTAATGCGTCCACGCCGGGCAACATCGACGTGAATGTCCGTTTACCGCAAGGTCAGCAACAGCAAGGTCAGCAGGGCACAACGCCTGCCGGTAGCGGCAGCACCCAGAATACAGGGGGAAGCGTACAAACACCTGTTACGCAATAACAACCTGCACTCATTCCTGAGAAAAAGGCGGCCGTCCAGCCGCCTTTTTCGTTATCCACATCTGTTTGATTGACTGGTGAACCATAGTTCACTACACTTACATCCATCAGTCTTATCATTACTAACGTATGAGCTATGAGCACTATAAACAGAAGTTGGTCGCGTTTTATGAGAAGCATGGGCGTTTTCCGGGCTACAAAGAGATCATGGCCTTCACGGGTTTTAGATCCAAGAACGCTGTGTTCAAGCTCATCGAAAGACTTGTCGACGACGGGGTGGTCCTCAAGGACCGACAGGGCCGTCTTTCTCCCGGAAATTTCGGAGGAGGCATCCCCCTGCTTGGCTTAGTCGAAGCAGGATTCCCATCGGCCGCCGAAGAGGAACTGCTCGACACGATGGATTTCGACGAGTTCCTCACACCCAACAAGGAAGCGAGCTACATCCTGCGAGTGAAAGGCGAATCGATGATCGAAGCGGGGATACAGCCAGGGGATATGGTCATCGTCGAGCGTCGCAATAGTTACAAGGTCGGACAGATAGTTATCGCGATGGTCGATGGGGAATACACCATGAAGTATCTGCGACAGGACAAGAAAGGGAATCATTATCTCGAGCCCGCGAATCCCAAGTTCGAGAATATTTATCCGACGGAATCATTCAAGGTCGAAGCAGTCGTTACCGGCGTCGTACGCAAATACTAGTATGTTCAAGCACATTTCAAACTGGCTCAGGAAGCCGAAGAAGGAGACGAAGCATGCGTATCGCGCGCAGGAGATCTGGTGGTGTTCGGTCCCGTCCGCGACCGACGCCGCTGCGGAAAAGCCCGTACTCGTTTTTCGCACTTTTGGGACGGACACTTTTTGGGGACTACCTCTCACGTCGCGTGCCAGTACGAAGGAGAAGCCATTTTATTTTCTTGCATCATTAAAAGGCGTACATCGCACCAGCGCGCTCTCCCACATGCGCGTCCTGCGATCCGACCAGCTTGTCCGCAAGCTCGGCAAGATCAGCGACAGGCAATTCGCCAGCGTGAATGTCGCCGTCATGGAATTCCTCGCGGAGACCAATCCGATCAGGCCTGTGCGCTCGAAGTTCCGCCCGACGACGATTCACACGCCGCTGCCGCGACCTGCACTCGCGCCGCGTACCTTCCAGCCGACCTACACGCTTAAGTTCAGGTGAGTATGGTCTGGGGTCGCTCCTACTCATTTCCGCGCGCCATCGTGCACGTGGACGGGGATTCTTTCTTCGCTGCCGTCGAAGTCGCGAAGAATCCACGCCTGCGAGGGAAGCCCGTCATTACGGGGAAAGAGCGCGGCATCGTCTCGGCCTGCACCTATGAAGCTAAACGGCGGGGCGTGAAGCGCGGCGTGAAGTTAAGCGAAGCGCTCAAAGCGTGCCCGGACGCCATCATCCTCCCATCGGATTACGAGACGTACTCCCTGTATTCGGAGCGCATGTATGAGATCGTCCGTCGCTACACGCCGATGGTGGAAGAATATTCCATCGACGAGTGCTTTGCCGACATCACCGGCATGCGACGGGTGAATCGCATGAACTACCGCGACATGGCGCATTCCATCAAACGCGAACTCGAAGTAGAACTCGGCATCACGTTCAGTGTCGGCCTTTCGGCGACGAAAGTCCTCGCGAAAGTCGGCTCGAAATGGAAGAAGCCTGACGGCTTTACCGTACTTCCTTTAAATGAGGTAGAAAAATTCCTTGCAAAGACGCCAGTCGAATACATATGGGGAATCGGCCCGAACACTGCCGCGTACCTCAACAAGTTCAGCATACGGAGCGCCCTCGGTTTCGCGAAGAAAGATGAGCCGTGGGTGCGCGCGAAAGTCGCGAAGCCCATTGTGGATATATGGCAGGAGTTGAACGGGAATGCCATCTACGAGCTCACGACCGAGAAGAAAACGAGCTATCAGAGCATCTCGAAGACGAAGACCTTCACGCCGCCATCGCGCGACGAACGATTCATATTCTCGCAGCTTTCGAAGAATGTGGAGAACGCCTGCATCAAGGCGCGCCGTTGGGACCTCGCGTCGCCGCGCATCTTCTTTTTCCTGAAGACGCAGGATTTCAAATACCACGGCATCGAAGTGAAATTGCCGTACCCCACCAATGTGCCGCAGGACATCCTGCGCGAAGTGCGACGTTTCTTTCCAGAAATCTTCGAGAAAGGGAAGCTTTATCGCACGAGCGGCATCACGTTGACTCAATTGCAGTCGGCGGATTCGGTGCAGCTCGACCTTTTCGGTAAGATGCAGGAATCGGAGGGGATGAAGATGATATTCGAGAACGTCGATGCGATTTCCGAACGTTACGGCAAGCATGCGGTCTTCCTCGGTTCGAGTTTCCAGGCAATGACCTTTGGCGCGCACCTCGGCGATCGAGGTGATACGCCCGAGAGGACGAAGCAGCTCTTCAAAGGGGAGACGTCTCGACGTCGTCTGGCGATTCCACTTCTCGGAGAGGTGAACTAGGCGCGGAGGCGTCTCCGTATGGCCAGAACGACTGCCTGATAACGGTGCGTGTGAAATTGAAAAGAGAATCAGGATCGTTGCGCTGGATCCCGGCTTCAAGCCAATCGAATTCTCCGCGCACATACACGCGGCTATCGATGACGCCTTCGGTGACCGGCAGGTTTCTCATCCCGATCTCGTCGCCGTAGTACATGATGGGGGTCCCGGGAAGGGAATACAGAAGTGCGATCGCTTCGCGCATCTTCGCATCATCGAACATGCTGCCTAATCTCTTGGCTGTCGCGTTTCCGCCGTTGAAGAGATACTCGCGTTGCGGATCAAGATAACGGATGAGTTCGGCGCGCACTTCTGGCTCGAGCGTCGCCAGCGAGAGCTCGTCATGATTACGCAGGAAGAGGGCCCACTGGCAGTTCTCCGGTATCTCACGCGACTCTTCGACCATTGCGTCGAGGGCAGTGCGATCGTTGCGCATCAAGGCGAGGAACAGTTGCTCGGTGAGTGAGAAGTGATACACGAGGTGGCACTCATCACCGTCACCGAAGTACGTTTTCATCTCCTTCACGTCCTGATGTGCTTCCGCGAGGAGAATGATGTCCCCGCCGAATTTCGTGTCGAGATGCTTGCGTATGCGTTTAATAAGGATGTGCGTCTCGGGTAATCCTTTTGAGAGCGTTCCATCTCGCTTGATGAGCGTCACCGCCGCGTCGAGGCGAAAACCATCGACGCCGCGGCCGGCCCAGAAATCCATATTCTGCATCATGCCGCTCCAGACCTCCGGATTATCCCAATTCAGATCCGGCTGCTGCGGATAGAAGGTCGCGTAGTAATAATCACCTGTTGCTTCATTCAATATCCAGTTACCCGGTTTGATATCAGGGAAGGCATTCCAACCGAGCGCGAGTTCTTGCCCCGTTTGGCTCCATAAAAAATAGTCGCGCTTGTTATTGTCTTTCGATGAACGCGCTTCAAGGAACCACGGATGGTGTTCGGAGACGTGATTCAGCACGAAGTCGATGATGACCTTGATGCCGCGTTTGTGTGCCTCCGCAATGAACGCATCGAAATCCTCCATCGTGCCGAGTTCCGGGCGAACATTGAGATATTCCATGACGTCATACCCGCCATCGGCCATGGGCGAAGGATAGTGGGGGAGAATATGGAGCGCGTTGACTCCTAAGCGGTCGAGATAATCGAGCTGATTGCAGAGATTCTGAAAATTCCCCGCGAAACGGTCGACGTAGAGCTCGTATATTTTCGCGTCTTTCCACCAGTAGCGCTTCGGCATATTTTTGACTCACGTATCTAAACACGATTGCTTACATGAAGAAAGAAAAAAGACCGCTGGGCGAACCATGCGGTCTTTCTGAAGTGAAGCGGCGACTAGTTTGCTTTCAGCTTGGCAAGATAGGCCTTAGTGACATGGCCAGTAATGCCAAATTCGGTTTGGATGCGGAACACCGTCCAACCGGCCGCCAGTAGCTCAGTGAGGTCTGTCTCGTGATATTCGTTCACGTAACAGGTCTTGTACTCGGCGACCTTCTCATGGTCAATGTTCAGATTCATGAGAATTGTCGGCTGAAGACTTGTCTCGGTTGTCTCAGCTGCTCTGAGAGCCCGCTCAATCATTTCTTGAGTTTGCATCGTTGCATCCTCTGTTGAGAACTCGCCGTGTGAATGTACGGCATTTCGCGCACGATAATTCATGCGCGATGTGCCAGACACGATTGGTGGAGATGTCCGGAATCGAACCGGAGTGCAAGAAGAAATGCGTATACACATCTACATGGCGTAGGGCATTCGATTGGTTTGAGTAACGGACGTTAAGAATGCACAAGATCGAACGTTACCGGACTCTCTTTCTTTAGGTCCTTAGCCGGAGTGGACTAAGGATCGGACCCGATGGTTATGACGCTCGCGTTGGTGTATCGGATACCAGCCAAACGAACGGTCGTCCAGGCTTACGCGAAGACGAGGCCGAGGTCTTTCGCCTGAATCGGAGAAAGAACCCCCCGTGCAGTTTTGTTTGCACTTAGAGTTTGAACATTTTTAGGAAGGTGTTCGCTTCCGCCATGCATGTATATGCATCGATCTCCCTGTCGAAGCCAATCATCCCCCGTGAGATATCGAAATTCTTTTCTGCTATCGAGTCTGTCGTGTCAGTAAATTCTATAACTGTCGTACTCTGCAAAATGCCCAATATCTCACGGGGAAGGACTTGCTGGGAAACAAGTGTTTGAGTGTCGGAACGTGGGCGGAATCTTTCTGTGAAGATTGATTCCGCCACCTGATAATCCTCAGACGAGAGAGATGACAAATTCATCCTCCTTCTGGGGAATCTCGACTTGGGGAACATGTTCCTCAAGAGGGAGCGGCACATGCGGCTGCTGATTAGGGGGCGGCCGTTGCCGACGCTTTTCGTCTTCTATAACCCAGGGTTCTGGGATCATGGCCCTCCTCCTTTTGGGTTGCCACGTTCCGACACTCAATTAAGTTTTCAAAGTCCTCTCGATCTGCCGCTTCACGTCCCGTTTCTTAAGGGTCTGACGTTTGTCAGCTTTTTTCTTTCCGCGGGCTATAGCGACACCGAGTTTCAACTTCCGGCCTTTATTATACACCGAGAGCGGCACTACTGTCAAGCCATCCTGGCCTTCAGCGCTTGAAATATGGGCAATCTGCTTCTTAGAGAGGAGGAGTTTGCGGGTGCGGGTGGCCTCATAGGATTTAGGCGCATTCACCACTTGCCATGCTGGGATAGTCGCTCCTACCAGGTACGCCTCGCCGCCGCGGGCGACGACACGGGCGCCCTTAAGAGAGCCCTGGCCGGCGCGCAGGGACTTGACCTCAAGTCCGAGCAACTCCAAACCCGCCTCGATTTCCTCGAGGATGGTGTAGTCGAACCCGACTTTGTCGTTCCGTATGAGGGACATACGCACCACTATACATTGACCGTGCCGCTGTGCGGAGTATCGTTACGGCACGTTCGTTGACATCTTCGAGAGGAGAACAGCGATGGAAATCATAGGCGATGCGACGCTCCTACGCGATCTGCATCATAAGGAACTGACAGGAACGACAGGGAGGCGGCGACGTCGCCTCCTGCTCGGTACTCCCGGCCTCAAGGCGGGTGCGGTCGACGCGAGTCGGCGGCACGCGCTCGCGGATGCGGGGATACTTGCTGACCACTTCGATATGAACTTCGGCGTTTCCGCGAGTTCGTGGAATGCCGCCGCCTACAACGCGAATCAGGCGCATCTCGTCCCAGAAATATATCCGCACTTATCGGAAATCCCGTTCTTCTTCACCTCATGGATGGGGGACTGGATAAACATCGAGTATGTCGCATCGTTCTTGCGCGGCGACGTGCGGAGCGACATGCGGCTCGATGAGGCGACGATACGCGCCTCGAGATGCGATCTCATCATCGGTACCTCGGATCTCTACGGCAATCTCGTACTGCACGATGCGAAGCAGGCCAACGACATCGTCGACCTGTGCTGCGCCTCGTCGGCTTTGCCTCTGGTGACGTGTACTCGACACATCGACGGCGAAGTTCGTCTCGATGGGGGATGCGCCAACCCGTGCCCGGTTGTGGACGTGTTGAAAGACACGCGCATAGCGGGCGACGAGATCGATATCCTGCTCATCGCAAGCAGGCCGCGGCCTGAGAATCATCATTGGATCGAGCAGTGGATGTATGCGCCGCTCGTCCATGCATGGCTCTGGTGGTATCCGTGGGAGCTGCGTATGAATACGGCGGCGATCGATGCCAAGATGGGAAAAGTCGTCCGGATGTTCGAAAAGCAACGCCCACATTCCCGTTTCAGGATGTGCGCAATCTTTCCGACGGGCGACGAGTGTATCTCTCCCATCGAATCACGAGCGGAGAAGGTCCGTTCTGCCGGGAAGGCGGCATACGGGAGCTTCGCGAAGTTCCTTGAGAAGCGCCCCCTACGAGAATTGTAGAAATAAAGAGACGCGCGGACCCTGTCCGCGCGTTTTTTGCATGTCCCCCGGCGCGCCGCTCTTCATCTTCCCTCCAGGGGTCTTATATGTATAATGCGCCAACATGACCGACGAGACCCTCCCTCCCGAGCAAAAGCCTAAGAAAGGCAAGAAGCCGCTTATGCCGCTTCCACAGGGTCCCAGCATCTGGACCCAGCTCGCTATCGCGTTCGCCGTCTTCCTCGTCCTTTCCGCCGGCTACACGGCCACGCGCGAATATTTCCTCGATGACACCGAAGAGGTACCGCTCTCGCAGATCGCCGCGGATATCCGTGCGGGCAACGTCCTCGAGCTCACCGTAGCGGGGGATACCATCACCGCGAAATACCATGACGAGACCGAAAAGGAATCGCGCAAGGAAAGCGAAGCCTCATTCACCGAGACACTCGCCAATTACGGCCTCACGCCTGATGAGATCGCAAGCGTAAAAGTAAAAGTGGAAGATCAGGGCGGCATCCGCTTCTGGGCACTCACTCTCGCACCTCTTCTCATCCCGGTACTCCTGCTTGTCGGCATCATGTGGTATCTCTCGCGCCAGGTGCGCGGCGCCGGCATGCAGGCATTCACGTTCGGCCGCTCGATGGCGCGATTGGTCTCTCCCGAAGACGATGTGCAGAAAGTGACGTTCAAAGACGTCGCCGGCGCGCGCGAAGCGAAAGCCGAGCTGACGGAAATCGTCGACTTCCTGAAGAATCCAAAGAAATTCATCCAGATCGGCGCGCGCATCCCGAAGGGGGTGCTTCTCATGGGTGCGCCGGGAACAGGAAAGACCTTGCTCGCACGCGCCGTTGCAGGCGAAGCAGGTGTGCCGTTCTTCTCGATCTCCGGTTCCGAATTCGTCGAGATGTTCGTGGGAGTAGGAGCATCTCGCGTGCGCGACCTTTTCCAGCAGGCGAAGCGT
>Ga0196980_1000413_pt1 | contig 10610 bp, 8 predicted proteins | sample S3_1013CmetaG_FD_155486 | JGI IMG/M metagenome (GOLD analysis project Ga0196980, IMG submission 155486) | Soil microbial communities from Anza Borrego desert, Southern California, United States - S3_10-13C | ecosystem: Environmental > Terrestrial > Soil > Desert | place: USA: California... | reverse complement strand
GCGGTTCACTGGCGGGAGCGTGGCCGGAGCCAGCGAAGTGAGCGCGTTGTCTACGCTTCTTTTTGGCAGCGAGTTCAGGTTGACTGAATAAATACTGTACGTATCCTTGTCGTAATAGGTGTAGACCAGCTGATCGGTCTGGCGGGAAGCCGAGATCGCGGGCGCATACAAGGTGATGCCGGTAATCCCGGTAAACAGGTTCGTCACTTGCGAAAGATTTCCGTTGCGTGTGTCGTAGCTGTACAGGTTCCGAAACCCGTCCCGGTCGGAAAGGAAATAAATTGTCGTGTTGTCGGAACCAAATACCGGGTTCAGATTGTTCGCGCCGCTGAACACAGAATGAATTTGTACGTCACCGCCTGGAAAGTTCATCACCGCCAGGTCGTGCGAGAAACGGTGCTGGACCGAACGAAAACTGTTTCGGTCAGTCGCGAAGACGAGTCTTCGTCCATCCGGCGACCAGGAAGGATGCAATTCGGCGAACCGGTCGTTAGTGAGTTGCCGGGCGCGTTTGCTGTCCAGTTCAAACGCATATAGGTCTGCCTGTCCGTTCACAAGGCCGGTTACTACGATCGTCTTTCCATCCGGCGACCATGCAGGGTTGCTGAAACCGTCCACGCCCGGGATGTCGAGCTCCTGGGTCACTTTGCCATTCGCGTCTGCGATCAGCAGCCTGTTCTTTCCTTTTGCAAAAACAACAAATGCAAGCCTGCGGCTGTCCGGCGACCATGCCACCGCCGATTCGTAGGAGCTGAACTCGTCAATGTGGGAGGCGAATGAAGATGAAGTAAGTTTTTCCTTTATCTGGCCCGTAGCGGCATCGGCGAGGAAGAGGTCGAGGTTGAAAATATCTTTTTCCGACCAGAATGCGATCAACTTCCCGTCGGGACTGATCGAAGGCACAATGTTGATCTTTCCCGCATTGTTGCGGCTCACGAGGGAATTTCCAATGGCCGTAGTGGACGTGCTGCCGCGCAGCGGGCCGTATGCGCGCTCCATGGCTTCCTTCCACCGTTCGGAAAACTCCTTGTCGGTCAGGCCAAGCACCCGTTGAAACGCTTCTTCGTGTCCAAAGCGCCCGGTGGCCAGAAACAGGGGCGTGATGATGGTGTCGCCCCACACCCCGGTAACATAAGCCCAGAATGCCTGGCCCCATCGATATGGAAAGTATTCGTCCGGCCGGTTGTTCAGCAGCTTGATGGTCGGCAGCCGGTTGTTCAGCACCGCGCTGCGCATCCAAATCGCCGTGTGCGGGTCCACGTAGCCGATGGACATGTATTCGGCAAGTCCTTCGATCATCCACAACGGAAGATTGTTCAGCGAATTCAGAGATAGAGAATCCGACTCGCGGAAAAGGTGGTATTGGAAAGCATGCACAAGTTCGTGACCGAGCACATGATCAGTTTGCGCATTTGATTCCATGAAAGGCATGATCACGCGGTTCTTGAGGCCCTCGGTCACGCCTCCCGTGCCCACTCCAATAAGTCCGCTGATTGCATTCGTTTGCTGGAAATCCGCGTGGTTGTTATAAAAGATCACCGGGTTTTTCTGGTGAAACGTGTCGCGGAAAAGCACCTGGTGCATCCGGTACCATTGTTCCGTCTGCTGCGCAATCCGGTTGCGCACGGATTCGTTGTCCAGGTAATGATAGATCTCGAAATGCGGCGTCTCCAGAACGCGGAAATCGAATTTCCGGTAGTTTACCTTGTTTCGTCCGAAGTATTGAGCTGAAAGCGGTAGCGAGCAGAACATCAGGGCGGCGAGCAGGACGGGGACCATCCTTTGCGCCCGGGCGACAATTCCTTTCATCGTGCCTGGATTTAGGTATTAGAAAAATCTGCAAACACTATACCACGAGAAACGTCGTTCGTCCAGCGGTCAGATGCCCTGTTGCTGCCAAAAAAAAATTAAAACGGGAATGCGGGGGAAAAAAATCCACGAAGGTGCTGAAAGAATAAGCCCCGCTGTAGACACAGCAGGGCTTAATGTAATGGTTCTGATTAAGCTTTTGATTGCGTCAGAGGTGGACAGTTAACTTGTCTGCCGCCGGCGGTTTCGGTGCAATGATACTATTGTTTTGGATTTCGGAAGCCGGTTTTTTTTCACCGCCCGGGAACATGGTGGCAAGCGTGGGGGCTATCACCAGCGAAACAATGGACATGAGCTTTATGAGAATATTCATCGACGGACCTGAAGTGTCCTTGAAGGGATCTCCAACCGTATCCCCGGTTACGGAAGCCTTGTGTGGCTCGGAACCTTTGTAGTACATCTGCCCGTTGATGTCTGCGCCTTTTTCAAAACTCTTCTTCGCATTGTCCCACGCGCCTCCGGCATTGTTCTGAAACATTCCCATCAGTACGCCGCTTACTGTTGCGCCGGCAAGAAAACCTCCAAGCGCCTCAGGACCGAGCAGGAAACCTATCACCAGTGGCGATACGATCGCGATTGCGCCCGGCGCGAGCATCTTGCGAATCGAAGCCTCGGTGGAAATCGCGACGCATTTGTCGTATTCGGGTTTGCCCTTGCCTTCCATGATCCCCGGGATGGTCCGGAACTGCCGCCGCACTTCTTCCACCATTGCCATCGCGGCCCTGCCTACGGCCTGGATGGCCAGCGAAGAAAAAATGAAAGGGATCATACCGCCGACAAACAGGCTTGCGAGTACATCGGCTTTATAAATATCAATTCCGTCAATCCCTGCAACGCCGACGAACGCTGCAAACAGCGCGAGAGCCGTAAGTGCCGCCGAGGCAATTGCAAATCCTTTTCCCGTTGCCGCAGTAGTGTTCCCAACCGCGTCAAGCGTATCAGTTCTCTGCCGCACCTCCTTCGGAAGTTCGCTCATCTCGGCGATGCCGCCCGCGTTGTCGGCAATCGGACCAAATGCGTCAATGGCGAGCTGCATCGCTGTGGTTGCCATCATACCGGCGGCAGCGATCGCCACGCCGTACAAACCCGCGAGCTCATAGGAACCCCAGATGCCTCCGGCAAGCACCAGGATCGGGAGCAGGGTGGATTCCATTCCTACAGCCAACCCGCCGATCACATTAGTCGCATGTCCGGTGCCGGACTGCCGCACGATCGTGTTTACGGGACGTCTGCCCATGGATGTATAATATTCAGTGATGAGACTCATGAGCGTACCCACCACGAGCCCAAGCGCGATGGCGGCGAATACATGAAGCTTGGTGAATTCAAATCCGCGAATGTGCAGCGATCCGTCGGGTAAAATGAGATCGCAAAGGAAATAGCTGGCGACAGCAGTGAGAATAATGCTGCCCCAGTTTCCCATGTTCAATGCTTTTTGCACCACACCGGTATGTACGCCGGCCGATTCACTGATACGAACAAAAAAAGTCCCGATGATCGAAAAAATGATACCGGTACCGGCGATCAGCATTGGAAGAAGGATAGGAGAGAATCCCATATAGCCATCCAGGAGCGCGCCGCCTCCTGATGCCGTTACTTCATGACCGAGTACGATAGTGGCCAGCACCGTGGCGACATACGACCCGAAAAGATCGGCCCCCATGCCCGCGACATCCCCAACGTTATCTCCCACGTTATCTGCGATCGTGGCAGGGTTGCGCGGATCGTCTTCGGGGATTCCCGCTTCCACTTTTCCCACGAGGTCGGCACCTACGTCTGCAGCTTTCGTATAAATGCCGCCGCCCACGCGGGCGAAGAGCGCGATCGATTCAGCGCCGAGAGAAAAGCCGGTCAGGATCTCCACAGCGCGAACTACGTCGTGCGAAGTGGAAACTGCACCCGGAGCAAAGATCTGGAGCAGCACGATGAACAAACCCCCGAGCCCGAGTACCGCAAGGCCTGCAACGCCCATTCCCATGACGGATCCGCCGGCAAAAGAAACCTTGAGGGCTTTCGAAAGGCTGGTACGTGCAGCATGTGCAGTGCGCACGTTCGCTTTTGTAGCTGCTTTCATTCCAATGAATCCCGCCAGCGCGCTGAAAAATGCGCCGATGAAAAATGCGATGGCGATCGACCAGTGGGAGCTTTCATTCTGACTGCCCATAAAACCGAGCAGCAGTCCCACAATCACGGCAAAGTATGCGAGGATTTTCCATTCTGAGCGCAGGAAGGCCATTGCCCCCTGGGCAATGTAATTACTGATCTCTTTCATGCGGTCCGTTCCCGCATCCTGCCGCGCTACCCAGGAGTAGCGGGTAAGGGTATAGACCAGCCCGAGGAGGCCCATGGCGGGCACGAGGTACATCATCTTATCCATAAGCGGATGATCTTAATCAAAACTGTTGATTTCGATTGGGTTAACAAGCAACCGCCGCCTTGATAACCGGCGCGGTCAAGGGGCGCAAAGATAGGGGAGAAGGCTCAAAATCAAGTTGCCGGCTACAGTAAACCACTCATTTTTAGATTAGTCTGACTTAACTATGTTTGCAGCAACACCACCGACACCCGAAGAGGGTATAGTACTAACTGTGAACGCCACCATCATCAATTTCTGCCCAACGGGAATGATCCCGGTGCGATCACAAACCCCTCACGTTCCCATTTCTGCCGCAGAGATCATCGAACAGGTTCACGAAGCCTATGAAACCGGAATTACCATCGCCCACCTTCACGCGCGCGATGAAGAAGGCCAGCCGACATACCGAAAAGATATTTACCGGCAAATCTTTGAGGGAGTGAGAAAGCATTGCCCCGACCTGGTTATCTGCGGAAGCACGTCGGGGAGGCTGGTTTCCGACTTTGAAAAGCGATCCGCGGTCATCGAGCTGAAACCCGACATGTGCTCACTTACCCTGAGCTCACTGAATTTTCAAAGAGAGGCTTCGGTGAATGCGCCGGAAACGATCGCAAAGCTGACCGAGAAAATGAGGCATTATGGAGTAAAGCCGGAACTGGAATGCTTCGACCTGGGGATGATCAATTACGGCAAATACCTGATCAGCAAAAAGCTGCTTGAGCCGCCGTTTTACTGGAATATCTTATTCGGAAATATTTCGGGATTCCAGTCGGACCTGATCCACATCGGCGCCGCACTCAACGAGCTTCGCGGCCCTTCCAATTTTATTTCTCTTGCCGGTATCGGCAGCTTCCAGCTGAAAGTTAATTCCCTCGCAATTGCTCTTGGGCTGGGAGTACGCATCGGCCTGGAGGACAATATTTGGTTTGATACTGAAAAAAAAGTGCTGGCCACCAACCTGAGCCTGCTGAAACGCATCCACGGGCTAATGTCGGTGCATGAACGTAAATTATTTACTGCTTCGGAGTTTGGTAAACTGGGATTCTACAATGCAGCCAAAAATCATATTGGGGTACAGTGAAAATGTTCTCTCGCTGATATTTGAATCCTTTCTGGCAAACGGAGAGCGGGGTCCCTTTCTGGTGCTGCAGAACGTTCCAGCAGAACCCGCAGCCGAAGTGGCATTTTCCCCCGAAGGCGTGCATGTTGAAGTTAGGCGGTTTGCGGCAGGAGAACACCTGAATCCCAACGCGGCTTTCCTCTTCGGAGTAGCCTCCGCAAGGATCAAGCAAAAGATTTTTAGGTTTTTCCGGAGCGAGGCGGCGATTGATGCCACGCGGTATACCAACCTGCTTCATCCTTCTGCGGCGGTGGCGAGCTCTGCCGTGCTCGACAGCGCCTGTTACCTCGAACCGTATTCTGTTGTATCCCCCTTTGCGAGGCTCGGGTTCGGAGTCACGATAAACCGCGGCGTCACAATCGGCCATCACGTGTCTGTGGGAGATTTTGCGACCCTGGGTCCGGGTGTACACGTGGCCGGGCATTCAGAAATTGGAGAGCTTTCGGAGCTCGGGATCGGTACCGTTGTTTTTGACCATGTCCGTATCGGGCGCAACTGCAAAATAGGAGGGGGCAGCGTTGTAACAAGAGACATTCCTGACGACGCAGTCGCCTGGGGCAATCCCTGTGAAATCAAAAGATACAATGTCACGCATGACTTCTCCGAGTGATAATCCGGTTGTTTCGGTGTGCATTCAAACTTACCAGCACAGGCATTTTATTGCCAAATGCCTGGACAGCGTTCTAAATCAAAAAACAAATTTTCCATTTGAAATAATATTGGGTGAAGATGACTCGACAGACGGCACCCGCGAGATTTGCGAGGAATACGCAAAGAAACATCCATCGATCATCCGGGTGTTTTTGCGGTCACGCGCCGACAAGATCTATGTCGACAATCTCATGACCGGTCGTTTCAATTTCATACAAAACCTTCAACAGGCGCGAGGCAGGTACATTGCACTTGTTGACGGGGATGATTTCCTGTGTGATGACCTGAAGCTTCAAAAACAGTTTGACATGATGGAAGCTAACCCGCAGGTCAGTCTCTGTGGACATAGTGTTGTTTGCCTGCATGGAAAAAAGCTGCGGCTGCATCCGGGCCACGCGAAATGGCCGGCTGTACCGGGTTTTCTCGACCTGGAGTTTCTTTTGCGTGGAAATTTTATTCCGATGTCCAGTTCGATGTTCCGCAAAAAGGACGTTGCCAATTTACCCGAATGGTACTGGGAGGTTCCCATCATTGACTATCCCTTGCACGTATTCCTTGCAACCAAAGGGGATATCGGGTTTCTCCCGGAATGCATGGTGGTGTACAGGATCCATCCCGGGAGTATCTGGTCAGCTCAAAAAGCTCCGCGGTGCCACATCATTCTCTGGCGGCTGTATTCTTTAATGGCCACGCACTGGCAGGGGCGTATTGGCAGCGAAATGCGTTCGCGTCGCCGGAAGATCGGGGAGGAGCTCACCCGCTTTTATCAAACTCATCGCTGGCATCCCTCTTCGTGGTTCAGAAAGGAATTATCCCGATGCGATTTTCCGGAAGATGCAATCTTGCTGGATTTGTTTGACCGATCGCCGCGCTTTGCCTCCTACATTCGTAATTTCTTGAATTTTTTTCGGTTTGTCCTGAGCCGCTTACATCAGCGAACGCGGAGGCTTTCGGTTTTCGGGCCGTGGACAGCAGGCATTGAACAACCAAAAAAATAAATCCAGATGACTAACGCCCACCAGGTAACCCGGGATTTTGAGCAGGCTATCTGCGATTACACGTCAAGCCCTTATTGTGTTGCCCTGGATAGCTGCAGCAACGCCATATTTCTTTCACTGATTTATGAGCAAATTCGCGGGAAAGAGATCAGCATACCCTGCCGCACGTACATGAGCGTTCCCTGCGCCATCATTCAAGCGGGCGGACTGGTGCGTTTCCAGGAAGTCGCGGGGGAGACCCTGACGGGCGCCTACCAGCTGAGGCCGACGAGTGTATTCGACTCGGCGCTGCGGTTTACCGCAGATATGTACATCCCCGGGAGCCTGATGTGTCTTTCCTTTACGGGTCCACACAAGCACCTGAAGCTTGGTAAAGGCGGGGCTATCTTAACCGATGATGCCGACGCGTATGCGTGGTTTAAGAAGGCGCGATTCAGCGGAAGGAGCGAGTGCAGCTACCACGAGGATAATTTTACCGTCCTTGGATGGAACATGTACCTGTTGCCTGAGCTGTCGTCTCGCGGATTGCTGTTGATGCAGGAGTTTTACGATCGTCAGGGCCGGAAGAAACATAATAAAGACCTTACCTTGTCGTATCCCGATCTGAGTAAATTTTCCATATACAAAACACAGGTTGACGCTTCCGGGATAATCGAACAATAAATACATGGGCAACAACACAAGTGCCCCAATCAACCATTTCCTGATCTGATGTCAATAAAGGCAGCACCAATGTGTCCGGTGATGTCCGACGCGATCAGCGCTTCTTCCGAGTTTTCTGCCGCGGCCAGGTCGCCGGCGAGTCCGTGCAGGTAGACTCCCAGCCGCGCGGCATCGAAAGGACTGTAGCCCTGGGCAAGCAGCGCTGTGAGCATGCCGGTAAGTACGTCGCCCGAGCCGCCGGTCGCCATGCCGGCATTGCCGGTGGAATTAAAGAAGGGCGGTTGACCGGGTGCTGCGATAAGCGTGTGATGTCCTTTCAACACAATGATCACCTGCAGCCGCTCCGCTTCCTGAACAGCTAAATGGATGCGCTCGAAATCGTCGCTGACATCCCCAAACACGCGCCCAAATTCCCGCGGATGCGGAGTAAGAATCGAACCAGCGGGGAGCTTTTCCAGTAATTTCTTCTCATCGGCGATGCCATTCAGCGCATCGGCATCCACCACCATGGGATGCTGCGATTCACTCAGCATCCGGCCGATCATCTTTCGTGTTTCGGCTGCAGTGCCGATGCCGGGCCCGGTTCCGACGACGTCGAACCGCGACAAATCCGGAAAACCGGTGAGCATCGAGTCGTGCGCGTCTACGCTTACCATCGCTTCGGGAACGGAAACCTGCATCACCTCGTATCCGACTTTTGGAACGTGGCAGGTAAGCAATCCAACCCCGGCTCTCAGGCAGGCTTTTGCTGCGAGCACGGCGGCGCCCATCTTGCCAAACGCGCCGGCGGCCAGCAGCGCATGGCCGAAGCGGCCCTTGTGCGCGAAACGGTTCCTGGGTTCATAGATTAACTGTATGGTTTCAGGGTCGAGCAGCTCCCAGCCTGGTAGAAGTGTGTCGGGGAATTCCAGGTGGAGCCCGATATCAAGCAGGTGAACCTGCCCGACGGCTTCGGCGTTCTCGCTTACCAGGAAGGCCGGCTTGTAGCATTGAAAGCTCAGCGTGTGGGTGGCGTGCACCACCGGATTTCCGGCGGAACTGCGATCCACAAACAGTCCGCTCGGAATATCGACAGCGATCACTTCGCAACCGCTTTCATTCAAATGGTCCACCAGCTCGGCGGTGACTCCTTCCAGCGGGCGGTTCAGTCCCGAGCCAAAAAGAGCATCGATGACAATTTCGTCGGTGTCGAATGCGGGGAAATGTTCCGGTTGCCGAATGAAACTTATCTCGATCGCCGGATACTCGTGAAGCCGAGCGAGGTTTGTTTGAAAGTCGTTCGTGCCGCGGTGTCCGAACTCAAGTATGTGCACCGTTACAGTGCAACGCCGGCCGCTCAGGATGCGGGCGATTGCGAGCCCGTCGCCGCCATTGTTTCCCTTTCCGCAAAAAATCGAAAACCTCCTGCTTAGATACCCGTTTGATTCCAGCCAGTGGACGCAGGCGGCAGCGGCCCGCTCCATAAGATCGATGGGAGCGATGGGCTCCTTGCGAATGGTGAACTCGTCCCAGGCGCGGATCTGATCGGCGGTCAGCACCTTCATGCGGTAAAGTTGGCAAACAATTTTTAAATGAATGAAATCAGCGGCTTCCCGCTCCGTTCTCTTCTTCGCTTTCCGCGCCGTAATTGCCGAAAAGCTTGTAAGCATCGTGCGCCGAGTTGTATACGCTTCGTGTGAATTTGTTGCCGAGAATGATGATCGTCACCTTTTCATCTACCAACCTTGCAAATGCGGCATTGAAACCATGCCAGCGACCGAAATGGTACACGATCTTTTTTCCGTTTGGAAATACGAGCAAACGCCAGCCGAGCCCGTATTTATGCACCGGCCGACGGGTATCGTATGGAGTAAAAGCTGAATCCAGCCACGCGTGGCTGAGCACGTTTTCGGTATAGAGCGCCTGGTCCCACTTCAGCAGGTCACGCGGGGTGGAATAAATATTCTTGTCGCCATAGGTAGCTTCGAGAAAATCATTTTTCCAGTGCGTTCCTCCATGCGTGAAGGAAGGTGTAGCAGTAAGGGTATCGGCAAGGGAAAACAGGTAGGTACTTTGCATTCCCAGCGGCTCAAAGAAATTCTGCCGCAAGTAGTCAGCGAAGCTCATACCGCTGAGCTTTTCTACGATTAGGGCGAGCAGCACAAAATTGGTATTGCTGTAATTAAACGCCTGTCCGGGTTGCGACGTGCGCTTGGGCTTGAGGCGGTAGAGCAGATCCAGCACATCCTGGTTCTGCATGAACCGTTTTTTATCCCAGGACTTTTCCGCGAAATACATGTAATTGGGGATGCCGCTGCGGTGATTGAGGAGCATCCGAACGGTCACCCCCGAATAGGGAAAACCGGGAAAGAAAGTTTCGAGCGGCTCATCCAGAGAGAGCTGGTTTTGCTGAACGAGCCGGAGGATGGCCACTCCGGTGAATGGCTTGGTGGCGGATGCGATGTGAAAACTCGTGTACTCATGGATTGAATCCCTGCCGCGGAGATCGGCGAGACCATGATATTTTTCATAAAGTATGTTTCCATCCTTCGCCACCAGGATCGCCCCATTGAAACCCCTCCGCAGGAGGGTGCTGTCGAAATAACGGCTGAGCTGCCGGTAATAATACCGGAATTCATCTGTGTTCATTGCCCCGGGCGTAGGGGGATAGAATTCCAGAGAGTCGCTCCTGGTTCCGCGACTTTCTGCGGACTGGTTGCAACTAAACGGGATCAGGATCGCTATCACCAGGTACGCGATGGTCTTCACTCGGGAGCGGTTTGGCTGGAAGCGAACAGCAACCGTGCCAGTTTTGACCTAAATACGCATCTTTGTCACATGTCGTTTACGGCCGGGACCAGCTACCCAAAAGAAAAGATCAGAATACTTTTTCTCGAGAATATCAGCGAGGTGGCGGCGAAAACTTTTCGCCAGCAGGGATATCCGCAGGTCGACCGGATTACACGTGCCCTCA
>Ga0196980_1000409_pt1 | contig 10690 bp, 12 predicted proteins | sample S3_1013CmetaG_FD_155486 | JGI IMG/M metagenome (GOLD analysis project Ga0196980, IMG submission 155486) | Soil microbial communities from Anza Borrego desert, Southern California, United States - S3_10-13C | ecosystem: Environmental > Terrestrial > Soil > Desert | place: USA: California... | reverse complement strand
GCTGGTTGGCCTGGATCAGCTGAACCCTGAAGCGGGAAAGGATGTGGCCATGCAGATCGCGGCCCTAAACCCGGTGGCTGTTGACGCAGCCAGCGTGCCGGCGGAGACCGTCGCCCGCGAAAAGGACATCGCCATGGAACAGCTGAAGAACGACCCGAAGATGGCTGGCAAGCCGGCCGAGATGCTGGACAAGATCGCAACAGGCAAGCTGAATGCATACTTCAAGGAACACACTCTTGCCGCGCAGGCGTTTGTAAAAGACGGCAGCAAGACCGTGGAGCAGTACCTGAAAGAAGCGGGCAACGTCAAAGTGCTTTCATTCCGCCGTGTGGCGGTAGGATGATATTTGTTGGATCAAATTATTCCCGGTCATCCGACCGGGAATTTTTTTTGCAAATTGCAGAAAAGCAACAGCCACCATGATAAGAAAGATCGGCCCTCTGGTTGCGGCAGTGATGCTGCTGGGCGCGCTCGATGCCACGGCGCAAAAATCGAAAGCAAAGAACGCCACTGTCGTTGACTACCTTCCGAGCGAGGCGCTGGCCGGAGTTTCCATCGGAATGCACTGGGATTCGCTGCGCAGCCTCTTCGGTTTTTCTGAGTCTGACCTGGAATTTGATCCGTATGATAGCGTTACCAAAGTAACCCGGTTCTTTCCGCCGGGGTCCGATCCCGACGAGCTCGCTTCGGCAGCATTTTATTTTCCCGCGGCAATTGAGGAGTTGCCGCCGAATGCCCGCCTGTTCCAGGTAGTGCTTGAATTTGCCGGCGAATCCGCGAACCAGTTTGCCTGGAAATACAGGGACGACCCGAAGATGAAAAGCAAATTGACCGAGGACGGGTGGCAATGGAGAACGAAACCGTCGCGTCCGGCGGGACTGGAAGTGTTGATCAGCCTGCGCGGATCTTTCATTACCGTAACGGGCACAATGCGGGGAAAATCCCTGAAAGAATTGCCGTCGTCGCGGCACCCCTGAGTTTTGCCGACTGGCAAATCCCCTATCTTCGCACGGCGCGATTGGTCTTTTCGGACTGCAGGCCTTCGCAGCTCGGTACATCAATCGGAAATCTAAACCGGCAACTGGCACATGCTTCCCAAGTACAAGCGTATTCTCCTGAAACTTTCCGGCGAATCTTTGATGGGCGACAAAAACTTTGGCCTCGATTCCACAGTGATCGGCCAGTACGCGCAGGATATCAAGTCCATCACTGAACTCGGAGTGCAGGTGGCGATCGTTATCGGAGGCGGAAATATTTACCGCGGCATGAACGAGGCGGAGACCGGCATCGAGCGGGCTCACGGAGACTACATGGGTATGCTCGCCACGGTGATCAACGGAATGGCCCTGCAGGCCGGGCTGGAGCGGGTGGGGGTTTACACGCGGCTGCAGAGTGCGATCAAGATGGAACAAATCGCCGAGCCGTACATTCGGCGGCGCGCCATCCGGCACCTGGAAAAAGGTCGTGTGGTGATCTTTGGAGCCGGCACCGGCAACCCGTATTTCACTACGGATACTGCAGGATCACTGCGCGCCATTGAGATCAACGCCGACGTTATCCTGAAAGGCACGCGCGTGGACGGCATCTACAACGCCGATCCGGAAAAAGACCCAAAAGCCACGAAATACAACGTAATCAGCTTCCAGGACTGCCTGTCCAACAATCTGCGGGTGATGGACATGACTGCATTTACGCTGTGCATGGAAAATAATCTTCCCATCATCGTCTTCGACATGAACAAGGAAGGCAACCTTCGGCGCGTGGTGACCGGCGAGAAGGTGGGAACACTTGTGAAGGGATAATCAGCGCAACAAATTTCTGAATGAGGGCTGCAGGTACGCCGATAACTCGGTGAACGGAATGAACACATTTATTTCTCCTGCGGCGTAAGGGCCGATCTCATACGGCGCATAACTGAAGCCAATTCCCTTTGCGGTGACGTAAAAATTCTCGTTGGGCTCAATCCGGTTTTCAAACAGTCCCCCTGCCGTCAGGTCTTCGCCCGGCCTCAATTCTCTCGATTGGCGAAAATATTTTTCCAGGAGGACTGGAAGTTTTTGCAAACCCGCCCCATTCAAAACATCCTCGAGGCGGAGTCTGCGATTCGACGCGAGATCGAAGCTCAGGTATTCCGTGCTGTAATTTCCGTGCGCGCCACCCGTATATGCATACGCGTAATCCGCAAGCGTCAGTAACGAACGCGAATGAAAAGCCACCAGGATCCACCGGGTTTCATCCATGTTGTAGCTGTACGGGTACTCGACGAGAAAGCTGTCCTGAGTGTCCCGGTATTCTTCGAGGTAGCTGGTGAAAAATGCTTTTTTCTCGCGAAGGAAGATCTTTCCGATGTCTTCATTGCCCGCTTTTTCATCCCATTGCTCCCGCACCGTGCGTTTTATTGTAAGTGCGGATGCCGTGTTCCCTTTAGGCCAGATGGATGCCGCATCATAAGTGGCGGCCGGGGATCCTTCCATGCGCGGCCGCAGCATGACGCTGCCGGTGGTAAAGACCATGTCGAAATCCATCGATGCAAGTGGGGATTTTGTAAGCCGTACGGGCACACCTTCGGAACGAGCGGCGTCTTTCTTCCAGGTGCCCGTCAGCGAGTTCCCGGAAAGGCGCATCTCAAAGACCTCGTTGGCTCCGGCATAAAGCATCAATCCTGCGCGTCCTCCGCTGTCAGTTCCATTGAGGTAAATGGGCTGCTGCCGGCTGTTGTAATAATAATAACCCGAGAACGCTGGACCCATTCTGTGCAAATGAACGGTGACAGGATAGGAAGCAATGGTACCTGTATACCGACTGTACCAGCTCTGCGGCTGACTCACCACCTCTACCGCCGGGGTCAGCAAGGCGGCCAGCAATATCATCCTTACAAGCCTGGGAAACATGGGAAAATTTCGTTTTTGCAGGATTCGATGCAGCACCTAAATTGCTGCATTCCGTTCACGCACAGCGGTGAAAAATTATTCCCGGCAATCTAATAATTTTTTGATAGTTTCCGAACCCGGATCAACCGAATGGACCCCCTTTCTCTGTCATTGCTGGAGCTCATCATCCTGCTGCTCGGCGCGGTAGGCGTGGGTATCACCGTGCATTTTTATCTCGTGAGCCGCCGCAACCTGCTCCGCGAGTTTCCCCTGCGCCCGGAAGTGCGGGACGTACGTAGCGGCCGCAGCCACCAGCTCGAGGTGAAAGAGCGGGAACTTGGACTCCTTCGAAAAAGGCTGGATCGGGCGGAACAGAGTTACCGGCTAGCATCGGCAGAGGCGGAGGAATTGCGAACGGAGAACGAAAGGCTTGAGTCAGAACTGGAGGCCGCAGGCAGGCAACAGAATCATTCCCCGGGAGCGGATTTGTTTCACCAGGTCGAGCTCGCAGGGCGCACGCTGATGGAACAGCAGCAATATATCGGGGAGCTGCTGCGTCGCGTCGAGCGTCTCAGGGGAACCGAGAGCAGCGCCGAACAAAGCGAGGAGCTCGCACAAAAGGTCAACGAGCTCACCCGTAAGTTGTCGCAGAAAGAAAACGAGCTCTCCCAGGCCCGGCAGCAGCAGGCGCTTTCGGGCGAGATGGGGTCGATGCTCGATAATGCTTACCACGAGTTTGAAGTACTGCAGGAAAAGATTGGGAAGCTGGAAGAGCAGCTTCGCAATTCAACCCTCGCCAGTGTGGAATTTGAAAGCCTCTCGGAAGAACACAACAAGCTCCGCCGCGAACTGGAATCGGAGCGTGCCGAGCTTCAGACGGCCATGATGCAAAACCAGCAGCTGCAGGTGCAGTTGACCGAAACGGAAAACAAGCTGCGGGAAGCTAATTTTCATCGACAGCAGTTGCAGAAGAAAGTGACCTCGCTGGAGGAACTGACCAAAGACATGCAAATGGTAGCCGAGACGAATAAGAAATTGCAGGCTCAGCTGAAGCGAATCGGGGAACTGGAAAGCATGCTTACCGTAATTTCCGAGGAACGCGATGAACTTATTCGCCGGCAGTTCAGGGCTTCCTGATTTTTTCCCAAAAAACCGGCAATTTACCCATGCAGGATATCGCCGCCATCCGGAAACATTATTCTCAAAAAACACTTTCTGAAAACGATGTTGCAGCGGATCCTATTCAGCAATTTGGCCGCTGGTGGGAAGAGGCGGTGTCGGCCGAAATCGAGGAAGTGAATGCGATGACGCTGGCCACGGCTTCGCTGGATGCAGTGCCTTCGGCACGAATTGTATTGCTTAAAGGCTTCAGCACCGAAGGGTTTATATTCTTCACCAATTACAACAGCTACAAGGGACGTCAGCTGGCGGAAAATCCAAAGGCCTGCCTTGTTTTTTTCTGGAAAGAGCTGGAGCGGCAGGTGCGCATCATCGGGCTTGTAGGAAAACTGGGCGCCGACGAAAACGATAAATATTTTCATTCGCGACCCCTCGACAGCCAGGTAGGAGCCGCTGCTTCGCCCCAGAGCGAAGTAATTCAAAGCAGGCACTGGCTGGAGGAACAGTTCAGGCGCGTGGAGCAGGAGGTGCGCGAAAACCAGGTGCAACGTCCCCTTCACTGGGGTGGGTACCGGGTCCGGCCGGTAATCATTGAGTTCTGGCAGGGAAGACTGAGCCGCCTGCACGATCGGATCCAGTATACGCTTGAGGATAGCGGGCGCTGGAAGATTGAAAGGCTGGCGCCTTAGCCCGCGTTATTGCTGTTATCGGCAGTGGGCTTGCCCGGCTTCCTCTTTTTTTTCGGGCGCGTTTTCCCGAAAGAACTCCGGAAGCGTTTTCCTTTTGCAGTTTTTTTATCTCCTCTTCCCATAGTAATAATTTGCACGAAGATAAAAAGCCCCGGAAGATCCGGAGCTTTTCTGTTACAGTTTTGCAGATAGTTCTTTCCCGGCTTTGAATCGGGCGACTTTCCTCGCCTTGATCCTGATCACCTCGCCGGTTTTTGGGTTGCGACCGTTGCGTGCTGACCTTTTCGACACAGTGAATGTTCCAAATCCGACCAGGGTAACTTTCCCGCCGCCTTTCAATGTTTTTGTCACAGCTTCAACGAACGAATCGAGCGCGGCATTCGCCTGGCTTCTGGTAACGCCGGCATCATCTGCCAATTTTGCAATTAAATCGGCTTTGTTCATACTCCAGTTTTTATAATGATTGTGGAGCGACAAATTTAGACGGTTTTCCAGACCGCGGAGAAATTTTTGGAGTACTTAAGTTGTCCACATCTTCGGGTGAATGAGTGGTGAGAAATAAATATGACTCAAGAGTAATGAATGATGAGTGATGAGTGACCAATTCCTGTCACCCTTCGGCGGGGCTCAGGGTCACAGTTCACGGTCGCAGGGCTCAGGGTAAGAGGACGCGTTTTTGGCCGGACTCCCGACGCTTACGAGACTTCTTCCATCACCGTCCGGAATGCAACGAACTGCTCGCCCCACTTGTCGAATGCTTTTTGCCGGAGTCCGGGCGCGTAATTGCGGATATAATCTTCGTAAGCGCTCATCGAATCTGCAAAATACTGGACTACGAATGTCAGCCCCTCCTCCGCGGGCCGGTCGAGCAGGCGGAAGAACCGGTAGCCAGTGAATTTTCCGGTGGCAAGCACCTCGGGAATGTGTTCCTGCCGCTGCCATTGCAGCCATTCTGCCTCGATCTCGGGCTCGATCCTGAGCGTGATGTTGTATACGACCATCAGAAACTGATTTCCGCGTACACCGGGCAATGATCGCTGTGCATGACGTTCGGATATATCTCGGCGTCACGCACCCGTTCCTTCATGGTGCGGGTAACGTTTATGTAATCGATCCGCCAACCCTTGTTTTCTTTTCTCACATTAGGAAAACGCTGGCTCCACCAGGTGTAACGGCCGGGTTCCGGGTGATGCAGCCGGAATGCATCCACCCACCCGTTGCGGAACAGTTTATCCATCCATGACCGCTCATCAGGGAGAAACCCGGATGTTTTTTGATTCCCCTTCGGGTTATGAATATCAATCTCCCGGTGAGCAATATTGTAATCCCCGCACAGCACGAGGTTCGGATATTTTTTCTTCAGCTTTTGCAGGTAGCGGTAAAATTCGTCGAGCCACTGGTATTTAAATGACTGCCGCTCTTCACCCGTAGTGCCGGATGGAAAATAGGCGTTAATGAGCCGCGTGTCGCCGAAATCAAGTTGCAGCACCCTCCCTTCTTCATCGCTCACCTGATGGCCGATCCCGAAACAAACCTGGTCCGGCATCATGCGTGTAAACACGGCCACGCCGCTGTATCCTTTTTTTTGCGCGCTGAACCAATAATCATGATATCCGAGTTCCGCGAACGGAGTGTGATCAATATTCTCCCGCTGCGCTTTCGTTTCCTGCAAACAGATCACGTCCGCCGGATCGGTTTTCAGCCATTCCAGGAATCCTTTGCTGATCGCTGCCCGGAGCCCGTTCACATTATAGCTGATAATACGCATTATTGACTAAATTGTTCGGCAATTTAAATATTACGATGGAAGCAGCGTCGAAGCCGAAGACCACGCACATCATCCCACCGAAAACACCGGTTTACCTGGAGGGGCCGAAAAGCCGCGGATACGAATTTCATTTTGCGTTCCGCGTGTTTCGGCAGTTTTTGAAGGGATTCCGTACGCTGCACTTCGTAGGACCCTGCATCACTGTCTTTGGTTCCGCGCGATACAAGGAAGACCACATTTATTATGAGAAGGCCCGCGAGCTGGGAAAGAAGATTTCGGCGCTCGGCTTCACCACAATGACCGGCGGCGGACCGGGAATCATGGAGGCAGCGAACCGCGGGGCTTATGAAAACGGGGGAATGTCGGTCGGCTGCAACATTCAGCTTCCGTTCGAGCAAAAGCCCAATCCGTATATGCACCGGTCAATCACCTTTGAACATTTTTTTGTAAGAAAGGTGCTCCTGGTGAAATACTCCTATGCCTTCATTATCATGCCGGGCGGGTTCGGGACGATGGACGAGTTTTTCGAAACGCTCACGCTGGTGCAGACAAAGTCCATTACCCAGTTTCCAATTGTTCTTTTTGGCAAGGAATACTACCAGCCCCTGATGGACCTGATCGAATGGATGGCAAAGAACGGCACCATCTCTCGTGAAGATCTGCGGCTGGTGCTGCTGACCGACGATACGGAAGAGGCGATTGAACACATTCGCCATTATATTCAGAAACATTACCGCGTCCGGCCACGCCGGCTTTTCTGGTGGTTTTTTGAAAAGCGCTGAGCGGTATTCCTAAATCTGTGACCATGCGACCATTTTTCATTATTCTGCTGTTGATGGCATCCGGCCTCGCTGCCCATGCGAATGATTCGCTTTCGCTCGTTTCCCCTTCGGGAATTCAAAAACTTACGGTGCTCCACGACGGTACAGGCGAATTACGCTACCAGGTTTTCCATAAGGGGAAACCAATGATTTTTCCCTCGCGGCTCGGATTCCGGCTTGCCCGGCCTGCCGTAATGGTGGAAAAATTCAGCATCGAGTCCGTTCAGCGATCTTCAAAGGACGAGACCTGGAAACCTGCGTGGGGCGAAGAGAGTCTCATCCGCAACCGCTACACCCAATTGAAGCTTCGCGTTCGGGATGCGGGCGGGTCGGGGATCATCATGGAGCTTGTCTTCCGTGTTTTCGATGACGGCATTGGATTCCGCTACGAGTTTCCCCGGCAGGAGAAGCTGGATCACTTCATCATTTCTGATGAGCTCACCGAATTCGCCGTCAACGCCGATCATACCGCTTTTTGGATCCCCGGCGATTACGACACGAACGAATTCATGTACAATACCACCCGCCTGAGCGAAGTGGACGCGGGAAGCAGCGCAATGAGCCAGGAGATTTTTGCAAAAACTTTTTTTGACCGGAATGCCGTTCAAACACCCCTGCTGATGCGTTCTGCTGACCGGCATTTCATAAGCATTCATGAGGCCGCGCTTCTGAATTACCCGGCGATGAACCTTGTGATTGATAAGTCGCGGTTTGTCCTGCAGGTCCACCTGGTGCCCGATGCGGTGGGCAACAAGGCCTACCTGCAGACACCCTTCCAGACTCCCTGGAGAACCATCCTGCTTACTGCAGATCCGCGCGAGCTTTTATCCTCGCGAATGATACTGAATTTGAACGAGCCTTCGCGCATCGCGAACACTTCGTGGATACGCCCACAGAAATACGTCGGTGTGTGGTGGGAAATGCACATCGGGAAGTCGAGCTGGGACTATGGCCTGTCCCAGGCCGGTTCCACGCTCAGCCCGCATGGGCGGCACGGAGCGAATAATGCAAATGTGAAACGGTACATCGATTTTGCGGCGCGCCACGGGTTTGACGCTGTGCTCGTGGAAGGCTGGAATACCGGATGGGAGGACTGGTTCGGGAAATGGAAGGAGGATGTCTTTGATTTTGTGACGCCCTATCCCGACTTCGACGTCAAAAGCCTTTCCGCGTACGCGCGAATCAGGAAAGTGAAGCTCATTATGCACCACGAAACTTCAGCGTCTGTAACGAATTACGAACGGTGGATGGACAGCGCTTACCGGTTCATGAAGAGATTTGGATACAATACCGTGAAAACGGGCTATGTGGGACACATTATTCCGCGCGGCGAACATCACGACGGGCAATGGATGGTGCGGCACTATGAGCGAGTGATGAAAAAGACCGCTTCATATGGTATTATGCTCAATGCCCACGAACCTGTGCGTCCTACGGGCCTGCACCGTACTTACCCGAATTTCCTCGCCTGCGAGGCGGCGCGCGGAAATGAATTCAATGCCTGGAGCGTCGGCAATCCGCCAGAGCATGAAACAATACTTCCGTTCACACGGCTTCTGGGCGGACCGATGGACTATACGCCCGGTATTTTCCGCATCCGGCTCAACCAGTTCGATCCGAACAAGAAAGAACAGGTGCACACGACGCTCTGTAAACAGCTCGCCCTGTACGTGACTATGTACAGTCCGTTGCAGATGGCGGCAGACCTGCCGGAAAACTATGAACGCTACCCGGATGCATTTCAATTCATCAAGGATGTGGCAGTTGACTGGAGCGAGACGCGGATCCTGGAGGCTGAGCCCGGCGATTTCCTCGTCATTGCCAGGAAAGCCAAAGGAAAGCAAAGCTGGTTCCTCGGTGCAATCAGTGACGAACAGAGAAGAACATTTACCCTGCCGCTTACTTTTCTCGACGAGGATAAAACCTATATCGCGACGCTTTACCGGGACTCAGAACAGGCACACTGGCAAAAAAACCCCGAGGCTTACGTGATCGGGAAATTTCTTGTGGACAGCAGAGCACGGCTTCGCCTTACGCTCGCCGAGGGCGGCGGAGCGGCCGTGAGCTTTTCCCCGGCATCCCCTGCACAATTAAAGACAATAAATCGATACCGATGGTAAACTTTACCGATGCGCTGGGGTATGCGACCGGCGCGCTGACCTGTGTGACCTTCCTGCCGCAGGTGATCAAAACCTGGCGCGAGAAGTCCGCGCGCGACATCTCGCTGCTGATGTTTATCATTGCTGCGGTTAACGAAGTCATGTGGATTGCCTATGGTGGGCTTATCAACAACTGGGTGCTCATTCTCACCAATGTGGTTATGCTCGTCATGTCGGTGATGATGATTGTTTTCAAGTTCCGATACAAATGAGTCTGGAAATACGCGCAGTCGTTTTCGATTTGGGGGGAGTGCTGATCGACTGGAACCCGCGCTACGTTTACAGGCAGATTTTTCCTACGGAAGAAGAAGTAGAATGGTTCCTTGAGAACATTACCACGCTGGCCTGGAACGAACAGCAGGATGCCGGCTATCCCATCGCGCAGGCTACGGAGGAACTGGTCGCCCGCCATCCCGAATGGGAATCGCAGATCCGTGCGTACTATGAACGCTGGAAAGAAATGCTCGCGGATCCGATCGCAGGTTCGGTGGAGCTTTTTCGGAAACTGAAAGAAAACTCCCGACTGAAATTCTATGCGCTCACTAACTGGAGTGCTGAGCTGTTCCCGTATGCGCTGGAAAATTTTTATTTTTTGCAATGGTTCGACGGCATTGTGGTAAGCGGCGAAGAGAAAATGCGCAAGCCGCAGCCCGAGATTTTCCGGCTGTTGCTCGAACGCTATGGACTCCAGGCCGGCGACACGTTATTCGTTGACGACAACCTCCGCAACGTGAAAGCCGCGGAGGCCATTGGGCTGCCGGCCCTTCATTTTAGTTCGCCGCAAACACTGGAGAAAGATTTCAGGCGACTGGGCTTGCTCTGAGTTGAAAGGATTTATTATCTTCAGCTAAAACCGTGTTTTATGAGAAGAATATTATTTTTTACAACGGCGATTCTTCTTGTCTCTACCGCGTTTGCGCAATTCGAAGGTATTGCGGACAAACTTGTAAAAGGCAAGGATCCCCTCCAGATCCGGAAACCACCGATCACCACAAGCCTTGAGGATGCAAAATGGGAAGATGCGAGCAAGGACCGGTTTGTACCTGCCGAGAAAGAGCAAAGCCTTCTCGTCTTGCAGCGAAGTGCCAACGGCGGTTTCATTTTGCAGCCGGGATATTACAGCATGCAGACACAGAGTTACTGCCTGAAGGCGGGAACGCACGGACCCGGAGGCGGCGACGGCTATCTCTACGCGCCCCCGATGGGGCCAATGGACGATATTGTCACCGCGGTCCTGCGCAATTCGGTTAACAAACCGGAAGTC
>Ga0196980_1000406_pt1 | contig 10746 bp, 10 predicted proteins | sample S3_1013CmetaG_FD_155486 | JGI IMG/M metagenome (GOLD analysis project Ga0196980, IMG submission 155486) | Soil microbial communities from Anza Borrego desert, Southern California, United States - S3_10-13C | ecosystem: Environmental > Terrestrial > Soil > Desert | place: USA: California... | reverse complement strand
CACCCGCTTCCACCATGCGCGCGAGGTAGTAGATTGCCGCATCAGGCTGGCCGGCACGCATCGATTTTATGAACGCGCTGATGGTGTTGTAGTGCTCTTCGCCTTTCTTGTCGTACCGCAGATGCTTCGATTGCACGGCTTCTTTCAGGGTATCGAGCGTGATCTTGCCATAGAGCTTATCCGCGGTCTCCAGGACAGTGATCGCTTGCCGCGCATCGCCTTGCGTCATCCGTATCAGCCAGTCGTGAGCGTCATTCGGCATCTTGAGTTTCGTTCGCGCGATGACTTTCGCCATGTCCTTCTCGGAAAGCTCTTGCAGCACGAAGACGCGGCAGCGCGAAAGAAGAGGGGCGATGACCTCGAAGGATGGGTTCTCCGTGGTCGCCCCGACCAGCGTGATGTCGCCACGTTCGACGAAGGGGAGCAGGAAATCCTGCTGCGCCTTATTGAAGCGGTGGATCTCATCGATGAAGAGGACGCGCGGCTTCGAAGCGAGCAATCCTCCGCCGCGTTCCACGACTTTCCGGATGTCATCCTTTCCTGCTTCGACTGCAGAGAGTTCGAAGAAGTCCGCGCCAACCGCATTTGCGTAGATGCGGGCTAATGTCGTCTTCCCGCTTCCCGGCGGCCCCCACAAAATGAACGAAAATTGTTCCTGTTTCTCGATCGCAACGCGTAGCGGCTTACCAGAGCCGACTAAATGCTCTTGGCCCACGAATTCATGAAGGTCAGTCGGTCGTATCCTCGATGCGAGCGGTTCCATAAAAGCAGTATACGTATTTCGCGGCATGCGCGCAGGTTGCATGAAAAATCTGACGCGGTATCGTTACCCGATGACCGGAAAATCAATAACTATTTGGGCAATCGTTATCATCATCATTATCGGCGGCGGCATCCTCTTCTGGCAGTTCGGCACGAGGTCTACGGAGGCGCCAGCGGCCACGGATGCCCAGCAGCAAGCCACGACCACACAGCAAGTAGCGGGTCAGGACGTCACCGTCGGCACCGGCAAGGAAGCGGTGCCCGGCTCTATCGTCTCCGTCCTCTATGTCGGTCGCCTTGAGGACGGTACCGTCTTCGATAGCTCAGAAGCGAACGGCAATGAGCCGGTGCGGTTCCAGCTCGGTGCAGAGGGACTCATCCCGGGCTTCCAGATCGGCGTCAATGGCATGAAAGAAGGAGGGGAGCGCCGCATCGCGATCCCGCCGGAATTCGCCTACGGCGCTCAGGACGTGAAAGACGCAGCAGGAAAAACCATCATCCCGGCAAATTCGACCATTATCTTCGACGTCCGCCTCATCAAAGTCGAGGACGCTACCACCACGCCGCAGCAATAGAGTCTGGGATTTTGACTCTTGCAAACATGAGGGGAATGTGCTATCATTCCCTTCATGCTGACGAAGCGTAAGAAGCATAACGAAATCGCCAAGGGCGCACGCCACGACACCGATACCGGTTCTCCGGAGGTGCAGGTCGCCATTTTGACGCGTCGTATTGAGGAGCTTTCGGCTCATTTGGATAAGAATCGCAAGGACAAGAGCTCGCGCCGCGGACTCCTCGGCCTCGTGGCTGCGCGACGCACGCATTTGAAGTATCTGGAAGAGACCAACAAGCGCGCGTACAGCGCCTTGACCAAGAAGCTCGGACTTAAGAAGTAGCCTTCTCCTCGTCAGCTATACTAGGGATAGTCGATCCCTCGTTTTTATACGTTTCAGCTATTTTGATATGGCTATTATTAAACATCAGGAACAGCGCGTCGGCGTTTTCATCGACACGCAGAACGTTTATCACAGCGCGAAGAACATCTATCACGCGCGTGCCAACTTCGGGAATATTCTCAAGGATTCCGTCGCCGGACGTCGCCTCATTCGCGCCCGTGCCTACTCCGTCACCACGGAAAGCGGGGAAGAGAAGGGTTTCTTCGAAGCCCTCGGGAAGATCGGTATCGAGATGATTACCAAAGATCTCCAGATCTTCTACGGCGGTGCCAAGAAAGCCGACTGGGACGTCGGCCTCGCGGTCGATGCCATCACGGCATCGCCGAAACTCGATACCGTCATTCTCGTCACCGGAGACGGCGATTTTATCCCGCTCGTTGAATACCTTCAGACGCACGGCGGCTGCCAGGTAGAAGTCGTCTCGTTCGGCCGCTCTACGTCAGCGAAACTGAAGGAGGCGGCCGACGATTTTCTCGACCTCGACGAAGATCCGCGTCGCTATCTACTCGGATTCCGCGGGGGCACGCGCCGCGCAGGGGCACGCAACGGCCGGCCCCAACAGGCACCGTCTGATGAGGTGCAGGAATCTCCTGGCGTCGAATAATTCCACGACCAAAGCTTCGTCGTTTTTTACACGGATAGTGTAAGCTCTCGGTATGGAAGGCCCGGGACGTCCAGAAAGCAAAGAACCGTTGCGACAGCCGCCTACTGAACTGGATGCGATGAATCGAAAAGGGGAGATCACGTCGGTGCACATCCTCCATCCGCGCTTCATATCCCAAGGACGTTTCGGTGTCGTATTCGAAGCAACGGCGCGCACGATCGGCATCACTCCCATACTAGGAGCCGAGCCGCCATTCGATGCGCGACGCCGTGCGCATGAATTTCCCGTTATCGTAAAGGTCTTCCTGAATCCTCGGGATGCCGGGGCAGCTCATTCGCTCTACGACGTGTGCCGTGAAGCCGCGCTGCGGACGCTCCCGACCTATCGCATCGATGAGAAACGGGGCGTGGCCCTTATGACGGGATTGAATGATGACATCACGGTCGCGCTTTCGAGTAATAATTGGAATCTGCGATCTGATGCGGTACATATTTCGGAGATACCCAATTGGCCCACGATGCTCGACGATTTCTTTCAGGAGGCCGCAAAAGCGACTGAATACCAGATCGAGCTGCAGTCAGACGTATATTTCTTCAAGATACCGATCAACACCAATACACCGATCTTGGAATTCTACGCGGCGGATTTCGATACGATCATACATCCGAGCGCCGAGCGGAACGACAAGCTCCTCCAATTGAACGTGACACGCCTGAACGATACGGCAGACGGATTCGTCCGGAAGTACGTCGATGCGAAAGCCCAGCGCACACATCTCAAAGAACTCATGGCAGCGCGCGCCCGATTCGTCTCATCACGCGCTTCCGAAACATAGTATTTTCAGATGCCTGTGATAGAGTGGCGCTATATAAGATAATCGTGGCGGCCGGATAGGCAGGATTTAGCCAGCGGGGCTTAAATGCTGAAATCCGATCGTCACCTTAGACGATTATGCAAAGACAAGAATATTCCATCGAGATCGATGGGAAGAAGATGACCGCCGAGTTCAACGACTGGGCAAACCAGGCCAATGGTAGCGTCCTCGTGCGCTACGGCAATAGCGCGGTCTTGGCGACCGCGGTCATGGGTTCGAAAGAGACGACGCTCGATTATTTCCCTCTCTCCGTCGAATACGAGGAGAAATTCTACGCCGCTGGTGCCATCCTCGGCTCCCGCTTCATGCGCCGCGAAGGGAGGCCAAGCGATGAAGCAGTCCTCTCGGGCCGTATCGTCGACCGCACCATCCGCCCGCTCTTTCCGAAAGGATTGAAGCGCGACGTGCAGGTCATCATCACCGTCCTTTCACTTGAAGATTACGATCCGGACGTGCTTGCCGTTACTGCGGCATCGCTCGCACTCGGTACCTCGAACATCCCGTGGAACGGTCCGGTCTCCGCAGTGCGCATCGGTCAGGAAGACGGGAGCGATGCCTTTGTCGTGAACCCTACGTACTTGCAGCGCCAGGAAGAGCTTCCGCCGAAAGCAAAGCTCGACCTTCTTGCCTGCGGTAAAGATGGCCTCATCAACATGATCGAAGTCGGCGCGCGCGAAGTGGACGAAGCAGCCCTCAAGGGAGCATTCGAGCACGCGAGTCAGGAGATCGAAAAGATCCAAGCGTGGCAACACTCAATCATAAAGGAACGCGGTGTCGATAAATTCGTTTTCAAAGCGCCTGAAGCCTCGCCTGAAATGATAGCAGCGTTCGACGAAATCCTCGCACCAAAGATCGCCGCTACCAATGGCAATATCGGCAAATACGAACTCGGCACATTCAAATCCGAGTGGATGAAAACCGCGCTCGAGAAATTCCCGGACACACCGCCCGGACAACTCGACGGCTACTACGAAAAGCGCATGGACGAATACGTGCACGACCTCGCCATCAAGGAAGGGAAGCGCGTCGATGGCCGTAAGTTTGATGAGATCCGATCCCTCTATGCGCAAGCAGGCGGCATCTCCCCGGTCATCCACGGGACCGGCATCTTCTATCGTGGCGAAACCCACGTCCTAGCAGCACTCACGCTCGGTGGCCCAGGCGACGCGCAGCTCATCGACACTATCGAATATCAAGAGTCGAAGAAGCGCTTCATGCTTCACTACAACTTCCCCCCGTTTTCTGTCGGCGAGACAGGACGCATGGGCGGAGCCAACCGCCGCATGATCGGCCACGGTGCACTCGCGGAAAAAGCATTGCGCGCGGTTCTTCCTGATAAGGAAGCGTTTCCGTACACTATCCGCATCGTCTCCGAATGCCTCGCATCCAACGGCTCAACATCACAAGCGACGGTGTGCGCAGGCACACTGGCTCTTATGGACGCCGGAGTCCCGATTACGAAGCCGGTCGCAGGCATCGCGATGGGCATGATGTCGGACTCGAAAGCGGGTATCTACAAAGTCCTCACCGACATCCAAGGTCCTGAAGATCATCACGGCGACATGGACTTCAAAGTCGCCGGAACGAAAGATGGTGTCACCGCCGTTCAGATGGATGTGAAAGTCGATGGCGTGCCGCTCGCGACGCTCGCTGAAGCGTTTACGCAGGCAAAGAAGGCTCGCCTGGAGATCCTTGAGGTGATCACAAAAGAGATCGCGGCGCCCCGCGCCGATATTTCTCCGCGCGCGCCGAAGATCCTTACCTTAAAGGTCAAGACTGATCAAATTGGTCTCGTCATCGGCCCGGGCGGCAAGATGATCAACGGCATCCGCGAGAGAACCAGCGCCGAAGACATCACGATCGAAGAAGACGGAACCATCTTCATCACGGGAAAGGGCGGTGCCGCAGAAGCAGCGTTCAAAGAGATTTCCGACCTCACCCGCGAATACATGCCGGGGGAGAAGTTCGACGGGACCGTCACGCGTCTCATGGACTTCGGTGCCTTCGTGAAGATCGGCCCGAATACCGAAGGGTTGGTCCATGTTTCCGAAGTGGCGCCCTTCCGCATCGGGAATATCTCTGAAGCCGTAAAGGAAGGAGATGTTGTTCCGGTCCTCCTGAAGGAAATCGACGACAAAGGACGGTATAATCTGTCGATCAAGGCAGCTGATCCTGAATGGGCGGCCCGCAAGGGTCTCGTCCCAAGCGAGGGTGGCGGCCATGACGATCATGGGGGACGACGCCATCAATCATCCGACCGACGCCGACGCATCTAAGGATCCGAAAACTCCCGGAGGAAATCCGGCGCAACCGAACCCGCAGCCATCACTGCGGGGTTCTGCGTTGCCGCCGGGTGTTCCGGAACCGATCATCATCGAAGACCCGGTTCCGGCGCGCGCCGCTCCGCCACCCCCTCTAGCTCCGATGCCGACAGCTCAGCCGCCTGCATCAAAACCGGTTATACCCGCGCCTCCCGCACAAGTCGCACGGACTGTGCCGAGCACTGCCGACGCCTCGATGCAAGACGACATGTCGAAAATCCTCGGCGGCGTGAAGCTGCCTGAACGTCACAACCAGCAGACACCGAAAGAAGAACCGCCGCAGAAATTCGATACGACGCTTGCTGATCCGACACGAGCGTTGCCGCACGCTCCGCTCACTCCACCCGTATCCGCCGAAGGTGCGCAGAAAACAAACCTCAGCTCGTTACACACCCTCAAGGACGACCTGCAGCATGTCGTGCAGGAGAACAAGATCTCCTACGTACGCGCCGTCGCGCTCGAAGAAGATAAGCGCCATCGCATCGAGGAACGCTCTCCCGCGCCGCGTATAAACCGCCGTTCGTTGTTTACGCTTTTCATCGTAGCCCTCCTTATCGGCACAGGCCTCCTCGCACTCGTGGCAGTCTATGTGGTCATGCAACAGCGGACGACCGAAAACAACGCGGCACTCCGCTCGAACATCCTCTTCGCGGAACAGACCGTGCCGTTTCCCATCGATAACGAATCCCCGGGAGACGTGCGTCGTACGCTCGCATCGGCGCGCAATTCCGGCTCGCTCACCCTCGGCGCCATCCTGCAGATCGTCCCAATAAGCGTTGCAAGCGATCCGAAATCCGGCACGGTCAGCCAGCGTCAGGTCACGTTCGGCGAATTCCTCACCGCGCTCGGCACCCGAGCTCCCGCGGAACTCGCACGTGCCGTCGGTGATGAATTCTTTTTTGGCATCCACACGGTCGACGAGAACGCGCCCGTCATCATCGTACCGGTCACGTCATACGAACGCGCCTTCGCGGCCATGCTGGAATGGGAGCCGCGTATGAACGCGGACCTTGAGCCGCTCTTCACCGTCATGCCGCCGCAAGCGCGGTCAGAAAATGGCACGCTCATCGAGCGGAAATTCGAGGACACTGTCATGCGCAATTACGACGTACGTGCGCTCAAGGATGACGACGGGCAGGTGCAGCTATATTACTCCTTCCCGACGCGCAACGTGCTCATCATCGCGGAGAGCCCGTATTCGTTCACGGAGATTTTAAGTCGTTTACGAGCTGATCGGAGACTGTAAGTTGCACGCCTCGAATCGATTGGTATCATGCGGGACATGGAACATCTTTCACCGGAGGAAGTCGAGGAGCTGCGGGCGCTTTTGGGCGCGGAGAAAGACTCGCTCGAAGAAGAACTTGCGGAGCATGGCCGGAAAGTTGGGGACGATTGGCAGGGGACCGCGAAGGGATTCCCCTCCGACGAGGCCGACGCGACGGATGCAGCGGACAGCATGGAAGAGCTCGCCATCAATATCCCGCTTGTCGAAGAGCTCGAGACGCGCTACAAGGAAGTCATTGCTGCGATGAAGCGCCTCGCGGAGGGGAAATACGGCCTCGATGAGAATACGGGCGAGCCCATCGACATCGAACGTCTGCGCGCTAATCCTGCCGCGCGCACGAATATCTAGCGGATATCCCGAGTGCGCCGCAAAAACCGTCGTACAATGGCGGCGTGGCTACCAAACAGAAGATCGCATCCGGTTTCGCGCGCGTCTGGAGCGCGCAGCCCGGCCTCTCGCACGCCAGCGTTGTCTCCGTCGAGTGCGACATCGTGAAGGGTCTTCACGCATTCGCGATCGTCGGGCTTCCCGATAAATCAGTGGAGGAAGCAAAGGATCGCCTCGCGTCGGCGATAAAGAACTCAGATCTGGAATCTCCGAAACGCAGCAACAAGAAAATCGTCCTCTCGCTCGCTCCCGCAGGCCTCAAGAAAGAAGGTGCGGTCTTCGATCTGCCGATGGCACTCTCGTTCCTCCTTGCGTCGGAACAAGCGACATTCGATCCCGCGAAGAAACTCTTCGCAGGAGAACTCGCGCTTGACGGCGAGATCCGTCCGATCCGCGGCGCGCTCTCGATCGCATCGGTCGCGAAGCACGAAGGATTCACGGATCTCTACCTGCCTGCGGAAAACGTCGAAGAAGCATCGCTCGTCTCCGACGTCCGCATCCATGCGCTCCATGATCTCGCGCAGGCCCTGGAGATCCTGCGATCGGGGAGGCATGCTCCGTATGCGTTCGCGAAAAAGGCAACTGTCGAAGAAGACGACACCGCGCTCGATGAAGTGCGTGGACAAGAGAGCGCAAAAAGAGGTCTCATTATCGCCATGGCAGGCGGACACAACATCGCGCTCTACGGTCCACCCGGGACCGGAAAGACCATGCTCGCCCGCGCCGCAGTTTCCATACTTCCAGATCTCTCCGAACCAGAGATGATCGAGGTGACAAGCATCCACTCGCTTGCCGGCGTCCTTCATGGAGGTGCCCTTCATCGGCCACCTCTGCGTTCGCCGCACCACACATCCTCGTATGCATCGCTCATCGGCGGAGGCTCTTCTAGTCCGCGCCCCGGCGAAGCGACCCTTGCGCATCGCGGCGTCCTTTTCTTAGACGAATTTCCGGAATTCCATCGCGACGTCATCCAGGCACTGCGCGAGCCCTTGGAAGACGGCGTGGTCAGTGTCGCGCGCTCGAAAGGCTCGTCTGTCTTCCCGGCGAATTTCATGCTGGTCGCTGCGCTCAACCCATGCCCATGCGGCTATTGGGGCTCTCCACGGTGCGAATGCATGCCGCACGTCGTAGAAAAATACCGTCGGAAGATCTCTGGTCCGATCGCCGATCGCATCGATATGTGGGTGACGGTGCCAGAAATGTCAGTCGAATCGCTCTCCTCGAAAGGGAAACGCTCGACAGGAGAGACTGCGGTAGCGCGCGAGAGCGTCGCCGCCGCGCGCACTCGGCAAGGAGCGCGATTCAAGGACACGAAACGACTGCGTACGAACGCCGACATGCGCGCACGAGATATCGAAGCGTATGCGGAACTGGAGGACGATGCCGAAAAAACGCTAATCGAGGCGGCGAAGCGGATGAAGCTCTCTGCGCGTGGCTTCCATCGCACCATCAAGCTCGCGCGCACCATCGCCGACCTCGCCGCTTCGCGCAGCATCGAGACGCCGCACATGCTCGAAGCCTTGCAATACCGCGCACGGGAACTGTAGATACGTGATTGTGGACTCGTATTCTCCCGTTATACTTCTCATATGAACGAGCGGCTCCACGATTTCGGGAATCATCGTCCCGATGAAAACGATGAGCGATTTACGATACCGAAAGGAGCGATGCCGAAAGGGATACTCCATGACCAGAAGACGCCAATCAATGCGGCAGAAGAGGTAAAGACGGCGGAACAGTCGGCCGCCCCGACCACAATCGACACAACCGAGGCGGTCAATAAAAATAAATCGGAGGAGCGCATACAGGCTCCGCTCAATCCAGAAGACGAACGCTTACCGGGCAATGCACAATGGTTTGGGAGGCTCTCCACGGCTTGGATCGTCCGCTGGAAGCAGTTCCGCGCGTGGGATCAGACGCATTTCGATCGATTCCATTCCCGCGGCAGCGCACGCACCGAGTCAGGCATGGAAGGACGGATCGCGATACTGACGCGCCAGAACATGGAGCACGCCAGACGAAGCGGCTATCACGCCGCACAGAAGCAGCGGATCGAGAATAGTCGATGGAACTCGTTCGCCATCGGTCGGATGATAAGCCAGGCCGGTATCCAATATCACGCATGGCAAGAACAGCGGGCGGATCGCAAAGAAAAGCGGTTCGATGCCAAGATAGACCGTGCGAACGGGAGGCTCGAACGAGCGAAACGCGAGAAAACCTACTATGATGAACGGATCGGAAAGAAGATACACTCCATCGAAGAGGCACTCTCAAAGAGGCTCGCACCGATTGAGGAGCATCGCCAAAAAATCGATGCGCGTATGGAAGAATTAGGCAATGCCATCGGCCATCACGAGACCATAATCGCCAGCATCAGGGGAGATGTCGAAAAAGTCGAAGCCGCGCTGCAGGAACGTCCGCACCAGAAGGAGCGTAAGAATCTCGCAGGAGTGCTCAAGAAGTTGAACATGAAGCTCACGCTCCAGGAACAATCCCTCAAGGACGCCGGCAAGCTTTTCGAGCGTTGCGACAATCATCGCCGACGGCTCGCGAACGCGCATGCTGAATGCGAGACGGCTCGCGACGCGATTTCCGACCGCTACACGAATCATGTCGAACGGAAAATCGCACCTGAAACCAAGGCACTTCCGACACGCGAGAGTCTCGAACGCACGCTTGAAGAGATCCTCGCGGACATTTCCATCGAAGCAGGAGAGAAGCGCCTTCCGCTGAGCTCTTTCGTAGCGATATGGAAACTGACGTTTCCGGCTGCATCATTCAAGAACCAGACCGATTTCATCGATATGTTCGGGGAACAGATAGAAAAAATGCCCGAGAGTCGGGGCATCCTCGCTGCCGTAAAGGACCCAAACGTAACCTTCGCAGTTCCCGAATATATTAAACTTATCGAGAATCTGTTCCAGACAAGTGGGCTCTTCAGAGAATATGTGCAGCGAGCAGGCGGAAGAAAGGGTGAAAAGGGGCTCTCATACACGATTAGCCGGCTAAAGGAATCAATTGCCCGCCGTAACACTGAAAATCTATGAACAAGAATCCCGACGTTCAGCAGACACTGGAGGAGATCGAATCCCGGCTGGAGAGCGCCAGTGATGCTTTCAAGAGCGAGATTTCTCGCATACACGGCGCATTGAATCAGGAATTCGCCGCTACGGACAAAGCGCTGGAAGAATTCGTCGACGAACTCGAAAAAGGGAAGGACGATACCTCGCTCGGGTCGGCGGAAGCTTAGAGAAGGTACCTGATCATCAGGAAAATCTGTGTGAGGAGTTGCATGTTCATACGTTAGAAAGGATTGCGCGGACCACCGCGGATCTCGAAGTGGACATGCGGTCCGGTCGCCTTGCCGCTCGCACCGAGCGCGCCGATGATATCGCCTTGCCCGACATACTGACCTACTCCCACACTTACGGATGATGCGTGTGCGTAGAGTGTCTGGGTCCCGTTGCCATGCTTGATGACGACATAGGAACCGTATCCGCCGTTCCAGCCACCTTGCTTGGCAACGATGACTTCGCCCGCGGCCGACGCCAGGAGCG
>Ga0196980_1000405_pt1 | contig 10776 bp, 7 predicted proteins | sample S3_1013CmetaG_FD_155486 | JGI IMG/M metagenome (GOLD analysis project Ga0196980, IMG submission 155486) | Soil microbial communities from Anza Borrego desert, Southern California, United States - S3_10-13C | ecosystem: Environmental > Terrestrial > Soil > Desert | place: USA: California... | reverse complement strand
GTCGCCGCATCGGTACGTACCCGTTATTCGGGCCAGCGCAACATCATGGTGAAGCAAATCAGTGGCACCGATCCACAAAATGGGATGACCCTGCAATCGAGCCATCCCACTACCGAAGTGTATGTGCCCGGCGCTCCCACGTATGTACTGGTAGACGATTCAAGAGGAAAAGGCATCGAAACTTATGACCTGAATGGAGTCGGTGGTGTTCCCTTTTCAATCGGGGCATTCTATGCGCAGGGAAAATCGTTCACGGACGTGGACAACAACTGGTCAATCCCCGAGCACAAGCGTTCCGATCCGTTTGGAAACGGAACGGGGGAAAACGGTGCGCTCGAAGCGGAAAATGACGACATCGCCTGGGATGCGCACTGGGGCGCCGAGATAGTATATGATTACTGGCTTCTCAGGCACAACCGGAGGAGCTTTGATGGAAGAGACGCGAAAATCAAAAGCTTCGTGCATTTTGGCGTTGCATACGACAACGCATTCTGGAACGGCAGCACCATGACGTACGGCGACGGCTCCGGCCCGGGGGCTGCCGGTTTTCGCCCGCTGACTTCGCTCGACGTCTGTGCCCACGAGATCGGCCATGGAGTGTGTACCTACACCTCCAATCTCGTGTACGCGCGCGAATCGGGCGCTATGAATGAGGGCTTCAGTGATATCTGGGCTGCCTGTGCCGAGAAATACGCGATTGCTTCGGTAGATCCTTCGCTGGTGAATCTGTACCGCCCGTTCTATATCGGGGAACAGATCGGGGCCACTCCGGATCAGCCGTTGCGGCGAATGGATAATCCAAAGGCCGTATCCGACCCGGATACGTACGGCGGGCAATTCTGGCGAAACCCAAATTGCTCGAATCCCAACGTTGCTACGAATGATTATTGCGGGGTGCATACCAACAGTGGTGTGCTCAATAAGTGGTTTTACCTGCTGACCGTGGGATCGGGCAGCGGATCGGGGCCCGATGCGAGCTATGCCCGCCCGGATTCCGACGACGGGATTAACGATCTCGGCAACAGCTATTCCGTTACCGGCGTCGGGTTCAATGTATCCGAGCAGATCGCCTTTATGACGGAAGTACTGTTATCGCCAACCGCAACCTATGCGGAAGCGCGCGACCTCTCCGTACAGGCCGCGATCGTCTACTCGGGCGACGCGTGCAGCAACGTGGTCCGCTCGGTGACGAATGCCTGGTACGCAGTGGGAGTGGGGGGACCGTTCAATCCCACGTGCGTTTCCACTTATGGATTTGTGCAGAATAACCGCACGGTGAGCGAAGGAAATGCACCAGGCGGGTGCAGCGGCGAACACGAGGTGCGGCTGCCCGTACTGCTGCCGGCAGGATCTACGGCAACCATTACCAGCAGCGGTACTGCCTCAATCAATGTCGATTATCGCCTGGCAGCAACTTCAATTTCCAACACGGGCACTTCGAGCGCAGTAGTTGACGTGGTGCTCTACGTGAAGAGCGACGCCGTAGTTGAGAATACCGAAACGATTCAGCTGAATCTTTCCATTACCAATACCGGAACCAACCCGACGCGGACGCAGTTCACACTTTCGATTGCCGACGATGATATCGAGCCGGTGATCGGCACCGGGGCGCTTACCCTGCTCTCGGCCAATTTTAACGGCGTACCTGATGGCTATGATTCTCCCCCCGGCTGGGCGAAGGTGGTGGAAGTTCCCGGCGTAAACCGCTGGGGCGTGTGGGGAGGAAAGCTGATGATCACCGGAAATGTCGCCGGCGTGCAGTTGCCTCCTGGTAACTACAATGATCTGAGCGAGACATCCACTTATATATCGGCGCCGCAAATTGACGCGCGCGGACTTTCAAACATCCGGCTGCGCTTCGACTTTAGGGTGCAGGGTGAGGTGGACATCACCGGTCCAAATCCCGACACCTGGGGCGTGTTCGATTTCATGACTGTCGTTTATTCGTTCGACGGCGTGACTTACCATGACATGCGCATCCTGAGCGAAGAATTCCGCGCTTTGTGCTCGCTCGCCCCGATGGAAGGAACATTTGAGGCAGTGCTGCCTGCAGTATTCAATAATACGGTGTTTTATATCGGCTTTAAGTGGTACAATGATACCAATGCAGGTGGACCGGAAAGCGTGCAGGTAGACAACATCACCCTGCTGGGCGGGCCGAAGCTGATCGAAAACGACCTGAACCACAACGGCCGCGAAAACCTGGGGCCAGGGGTCGATGCTTATTATTACAGCGTTCAGGATGGACAGGTACTTGGGAAGGTTCGTAATAACTCGACGCGCAACTTCGGTTGCACGAATGTGTACGTGGAGCGGACCGGAACCGGCAGTTTCAATCTCTTCCAGGCACGTTCGGGTCTGCACAAGGTTGCCGACAAGGTGATTCGTGTTGAGGCCAGCCTTATATACAAGGCAGGAGCCACAATCAAGCTTTATTTCACTGAACAGCAGCTGGCTGCTCTCGAGGCTGCGACGGCCCAGCCGCGGAGCGCTTTCCGTGTATATCATGTAAACGCCGCTTCCTATGCGCAGGCCGCGAATAACAATACAGACATCCTGGTGCCGGCTTACAGCGCCCTGCCCGCGGGTGCAGGCGGAGTGTTTACGTTCAGCATCAACGATAAGTCCTACATCAACGGTTCTTATGCACTCGGTTGCGCAGTATCCGTGCCGGGACCGGGGTCGCGGCCGGTGGTGAGTGCCGAATCAACGGGTATTGACATCGGCAAGATCTTCCCGAACCCGGGAGGAAGCGAAGCTTATGTTTCCATGAACGCTGGAACCGGAACCACGATCACAATCGAATATGTAAACGGGATCGGGCAGAAAGTAATGACCGGAAGCGAAGAGATCACTCCGGGAAGATCCAGAATGAGCCTGCCCGTGCGGCGGCTGGCACCCGGCAGTTACATGGTGCTTTTCCGCGATCAATATGGGAAGCTTCTCAGCTCGCAGCTCTTCGTACGACAATAAGAAGTATAACTGAAAAACCGGGAAGGGTCGCGTGTGCGGCCCTTCTTTTTATGGCACCAAACCCTGCCGTCTGGTTAAATTTGCCTCGTGAAAAAGATCATCATCACCGTGGATGGATCTTCAAGCTGCGGCAAAAGCACCCTGGCGCGCCAGCTCGCGAGGAGGCTGTCATATATATATATAGATAGCGGCGCAATGTACCGTGCCATCACGCTGTATTTTTTGAGAAACCATGTGGACTGGACGGATCTGAAGCAGGTAAGAAGGGCACTCAGATCCATCAACCTGGAATTTGTGTATAACGAGCAGACAGACAATTCCGAGATTTTTTTGAACGGGGAGAACGTCGAGTACCTGATTCGCGACCTGATCGTTGCAGAAAAAGTCAGCGAGATCGCAGCGATCAAACAGGTCCGGGAGTTTGCCGTGGACCAGCAGAAAAAGATGGGAAGGGGGAAGGGTATCGTTATGGACGGACGCGACATCGGGACCGTAGTTTTCCCAAAGGCCGAGCTAAAGATCTTCATGACAGCCGACAATGCGGTCAGGGTGCAGCGGCGGTTCAGGGAGATGTATGAGAAAAATCCCAATATCACGATCGAAGAAGTGAAATCGAATCTGGAAATGAGGGATTATATTGATTCTCATCGCAAGATCAGTCCCCTGCGCCCGGCGAAAGATGCGCTTTTGCTGGATAATACCCAGCTTACCCAGGCACAGACCCTCCGCCACGCTTTAGCATGGGCAAATCAACGGCTTGGAAAAAAAACCAAATGATACTTGCATATTCTAAAAACGTTGTCTAGCTTTGTTGCTCTCGTACCGCCTCTTCCAGAATCCTTCTGAAGCCAAGTAAGTAATCCAGCATCACTCATTAAGAACTCACTCTGTGTAGGCAACCCTTGTTGCTGTCGCAGTTGGTAATTGATGATCGAGGGCATCATGCCCCTGCTTCTAAATCCTTCCTACAGAATCGCCTCCTTAGCGTCCTGGGACAGCCGTTAATTCGTAATTGTTGGAAATCATTTATTAAAAATTAAACCTTGAAGCAAATGAAAAAGATTTTACTTACCCTGGGCTTTATCGCCCTTGTACTCGTGGGCAGGACCCAGGTCGTGCTGAACGAAGTGTACACCGAACCGGGAGCAGGGAAACAGGAATTTTTCGAGTTGTACAATAGTTCCGCTATTGGTGCGCAAAACCTGGACTGCTTCACACTTGTGACTTACTGGGAATCCGGAGCCAATAAGGGCTGGTATGTGGTCGACCTGCCCAACCTGTCGGTTGCGTCAAAGGGCTTTTTTACCGGAGCAGCTTCGGATCCTTTCGCTGTACAGGCACAGACCGGCGTGGATGCCGATTTCAGCTGGAACGATGCCACGTTTCTCGCTGCCAACAACGGGTACCTTCGGAGTTACCAGTACAATGGCACAACGGGTTACAATTCACCTACGACCCCCAGCGGTTTGAACGACCTTTTTTACAAGGCTAATATTGGCGGAGTCTTTTACGTTGCCCTGTTGTTCCAAAACGGGGTGTTGGTGAACGGATTTCTCGGAGGTGATGCTGATGGTATTTTGCACGCTAATCTGCAGGCATTGCCCGACCTTTTTGTGGATATGAGTGGTTCGTGCACTGATTTTACAATTGACTTTGCAACGCTGGGTACAGTAGAATTCCGAAACCAGGCCCCTGGAAATGACAACGGATTCGCCCGTACCTGCGATGGAAAGTGCGGCGCATGGGAGAAGACGGCACCGGGGATATCGCACACTCCTGGAGTTACGAACGGGTCGGCTACCACTGGCAGTTGCGCTACAGGTACCATGGCTACCACCGAATCGCTCTCGTGCGGTAGTTCCCCGCGCTTCGTTCTTTTCGATATTACCGGTTTGGGTACCGGCGGTGCGACGGAAGCCGACGATTTCCCCGTTGAGGTAACCGCCTACGCCGATTTGGATGGTGATGGCGTACTGGACGGAACTGATCCGGCGATAAACACGACACCGAAACTTCAAGCGACTGTTGCATCGCCGTCGGATACGATCCAGATCCCGTCCACTTACCAGAACAACGACATTATAGTTGTCTATGAAACCAAGCGCGGATGCTTTGATAAAGTGGTGGCTGTGGCCAACACCTGTACTATCCTGCCGGTGAACTTCAAGTCCTTCACCGCGGCGCGTAACGGATCGAACGTCGTGCTGAGATGGGAGACCATGACCGAGCAGAACAACACGGGCTTCGGAGTAGAGCGCAAGACGAGCAGCGGATGGGAGCAGGTAGCGTTTATCAATTCCCAGGGCCTGAACGGAAACAGCAACAACCTGCTGGTCTATACCTACACCGATGCAAATCCGTTCAAGGGTATTTCGCAGTACCGCATCCGCCAGGTAGACTTCGACAGCCGTTCCACCACGAGTGAGGTGCGTGCGGTGCGCGGCCAGAACAACAAGATCCAACTGCTGGTATATCCCAACCCGAGCAATAATGGAATGGTCAACGTAGTCTTTGAAGATGGAGGAGCTGTCCGCGACGTGTCGCTGACCGACATGGCCGGCCGGCTGGTAAGACAGATGAAAGGAATTACTAACAACAATATTCAGTTCGAGAACCTGATGCCCGGCGTGTACAGCCTGAGAGTGGTTGATCGTGAAACCGGGGAGCAGTCCGTGCAGAAGATCGTTGTAAACAAGCGTTAAAGCTCAGGGTTTATTTTTAACGACCGAGGGGTGGCGAAAGCTGCCCCTTTTTTTTAGTCGGGAGGCCGGGAGTCCGGAGTCGGGAGGGTGTGATGGTTTTTCCTCTTATCGTGATTTTTACTCAGTTTGAGCATTGCCAATGTTACACCTATATGATAATCTCCCTCCCCTTGGGGGAGGATCGGGGAGGGGGCTTGTGCGTCGTGACTCGGGAGTCGGGAGTCGAGGGGTCACCCGATAGGCGATAGTCGGTAGGGCGCAGGGGCTCATATTATTGCCGAGGCAAATATCACCTCCCGACAGAGCGGGGGCGTGGGGTTAAAAACGGTCACAAATGCAATAGTTGCAATCGAATTCCACACCGTACTTTATTGCTACTGAACGGTCTCGCACTTTGAAATTAGCATGGCATGAATTTTTTACCCATTCTCACCTAAAACATAACATATGAAAGATCAAGGCAGAACCGGGTCAAACCCCAACACCGGCCAGGGTGGTAACCAAGGCAATCAAGGCAACCGGCCTGGACAGGAAGGCGGCCGCAACCAGGGCGATCAATCCCAACAAGGCGGTTCGCAACAGACCGGCACGCAGGGCGGACAAGGCGGACAAGGCCGAAGCGGTGAGCAGGGAAACCGCGGCACCGAAGAAGGCCAGGGCATGGGACGCACTTCTGACCAGGGAAATCGAGGTCAGGGTGGGACCGAAAGCGAGAACGTAGGACAGTCGCGCCAAACCGGCGAACACCGTCCTGGACAAGCTGGTGAAGGCAACCGAGGCCAGGAAGCAGGACGCGACCTGGAAGAAGAAGCAGGAACCGACGAAGCTGTGTAAACCAGCCGGAACCAATTGAAACAGTGCCCGGGGGTTTGAACTCCGGGCATTGGTTTATAGTCGACAGCCGTCAGTCAATAGTCGATAGTTAGAAGGAGGAATTATAAATTTTAGGATTAGATTTTAAGGTGGGGGTAGGACGAGTGAAGACTAATGAGTAATGAGCACAGAATATGAGTGATCAGTGATGAGTAATGAATTCAGCAGCTAATATTAAAGTGCCATCGCAGGCAAACCTCAACATTTAATATTTAATCGTTGACATTTAATTTTCCCGGCACCGGTGTTGTTAAACGGAAAATGCTCTCTCACACCGTGAATTCCACAACCTGGTTGACCCAGTCCGCCCGAAACGGGCAGCTAACCCGGATGTAATTGTCAGTATACCCCTCCATCAGCGGACCGTGGTTGCCGCCTTCGAACAGCACTTTGCGGGTCTGGCCGCGGTGCCTCTCGCGAAACCACTGGGATTTCATGTAGGAAAGGTTACGCAGGATCTTATTGCGTTCCTGGCGAATGCGCAGGGGGATGGCGTGACCGAGTGAGGGGGCAAGTGTATGATCCCGTTCCGAGTAGGTGAACACATGGAGGTAAGCAATCTCAAGCTCATGCAGGAATTCAAAGGTCTCGCAAAAATCTTCTTCTGTTTCGCCGGGAAAGCCCACGATCACGTCGGCGCCGACCGCACAATGCGGCATCAGCGCCCGAATGAGCTTCACCCGCTCTTCGTAAAGCTCGCGGCGATACCGGCGGCGCATGAGTGCGAGGATGCGGTTGCTTCCGCTTTGCAGCGGGATGTGAAAATGCGGCATAAACCGGTCGCTGTTGGCGACAAATTCAATGATTTCGTTGCTGAGCAGGTTTGGCTCGATCGAAGAAATCCGGTAGCGTTTGATACCTTCCACTTTTTCAAGTTCCTGCATCAGCGCGAAGAAATTTACGTCGCCGCGGCGACCGGATTGAGCCCCAAAATCGCCAAGATTTACGCCGGTAAGCACAATTTCTTTGACTCCCTGCGAGGCCAGCTCGTACGCGCGGTGCACTACCTTTGAAATGCTGTCACTGCGGCTTTTGCCGCGCGCGAGTGGAATGGTGCAGAAAGAACAGTTGTAATCGCAGCCGTCCTGCACTTTCAGGAACGTTCGGGTGCGGTCATGAAAGGACCAGGACGAATGAAATTCCGTAACGTCTTCGATGTCGCAGCTGCAGATCTTCGCACCGCTTGTCTTTTGCAGGTCGCGCAGGTGCTCGGCGATATTGAATTTTTCGGCCGCTCCCAACACCAGGTCCACTCCGGGGATTGCGGCGATCTGCTGCGGTTTGAGCTGCGCATAGCAGCCGGTAACCACCACGAGGCTTTCGGGATTACGTCGTTGGATCCGGCGCACGATCTGCCGGCATTCGCGGTCGGCATTCTCGGTAACCGAGCAGGTATTGATGACATAGATGTCGGCGCTGTCGTCGAACTCCCTCCGCACGAAACCTTCGTTCTCCAGAAGGCGTGAAAGCGAGGAGCTCTCGGAGTAATTCAGCTTGCAGCCCAGAGTATGAAAGGCGACGGTCCTTGCTTCCTGCATCAGGCTGCAAAGGTAGCAATGAACCCTGACTCGACTTAACCGCTCGTTTTATAATTAGGGTTGTGGGTGATCATCCAATGAATGCCAAACTTGTCTTTAAGCATTCCAAAATAATCCCCCCAGAACTGGTCCTGCATCGGCATCGTCTCCTGACCGTCGGCGGAAAGCTGCCGGTAAAAACTGTCAGCCTGTTCCCGGCTGTCGGCAGCCACGGAGATGCTGAAATTATTTCCAAAAATTACTTTAGGCGACCACTCTCCGCCAGCGTCGCTTCCCATCAGAACCGTTTCTTTGCTTATCGGCAGGGAAACGTGCATGATCTTGTTCTTGTCGGCGTCAGACAGCGTAACCCCTTTCTGCGGGGGCATATCGGAAAAACGACCGATGTAAGAGAATTCGCCGCCAAACACGGACTTGTAAAAATTGAAGGCTTCCTCGCAGTTGCCTTCGAAACTGAGGTAGATATTAAGTACTGGCATAAAATGGTTTTGGGATTCTAAATGTAGGAAAATTCAGAACTGCCGGCGACAGTTTTGGAAAAGCGGCAGCTCATATGGCGGAAACCGATTAAATTGGAATGGATGAAACTCCTCCGGTGGCTGTACTCGATCTATGCCTTCCTGCTGTTCGTTGCCATCATGCTGCTCATTTTTCCTGTTTGCCTGCTTGCAGGTTTATTGGGGAGGATCCGCGGAGGCAACGTGATCATCCGGCTTTGCATGCTCTGGGCGGATCTCTGGTTTCCGCTGATCTTCATACAGGTCCGACGGATTTATGAAGGCAGGCCCGATAAGAAGCGGCCTTACATTTTTCTGGCTAACCACATCGCTTACATTGACGCAGCCCTCCTGATGAAAGCGGTGCGGCAACCGTTTCGTCCGTTGGCCAAGGCTGAAATGAAGCGGATTCCGCTTTTCGGATTTATCTACGACCGGGCCACCGTGCTGGTGAAGCGCGACAATCCCGCAGACCGGGCGCACAGCCTGCGGCTGCTGCGTTCCATTACGCGACGCGGGATTTCGGTATTGGTTTTCCCCGAGGGAACTTTTAATGTAACCGGCGAACCGCTTAAAGAGTTTTACAACGGCGCATTCCGGGTTGCCATCGAGACCGGTACGCCTATTCTGCCGATGCTTTTCCTCGACACGCACGAGCGCATGCCGCACAGCTCACCGTTTCACATGTCGCCGGGCCGCTGCCGCATCGTGTATCTTCCGCCCATACCCGTGGAAGGACTGGCTTTGCACCAGCTTCGGGAACTCAAGAGTTCCACCTTCGACCTCATGGAACGCAAGCTGATCGAATACGGCGCCACCTGGATCAGGAAGCCATCGCGCGAATTCCAGTAAATTGACCCGGTTTTGTTCGCCGAGATCATCATACCGCTGGCCCTGCCGAAGAATTATACCTGGTCGGTGCCCGAGAGCCTGCGCGAACAGCTGCAGCCGGGCAGCCGAGTGGAAGTCAATTTGGGAAAAAATAAGAAGTACGCGGGCATAGTAAAGCGGCTTTTCCCGGAGAAGCCGGACCTTTTCGAGCCAAAGGATATCCTGAGTGTGCTCGATGCGGAGCCGGTGGTGACGCCAACGCAGCTGTCGCTTTGGGAATGGATAGCGTCCTATTATCTCTGCAGTGAGGGGGAGGTGATGGCGGCAGCTTTGCCTGCGCATTTCAAGCTTTCCAGCGAAACCGTGGTTGTATTCAACGCGGAGTTCGGTGAAAATTTTACGACACTCGATCACGACGAATATCTCGTTGCGGAAGCGCTGTTCATCCGCAGGGAACTAAGGCTGCCCGAGTTGCAACAGATACTGGATGCGTCGCATGTCTACCCGGTCATCAACCGGCTGATCGGAAAAGGAGTGTGTTATGTATGGGAATCGTTGAAACAGACGTACTCGCCGCGCAGAGAAACTTACGTGCTGTTGAATCCACAGTATGAAAACGAGGAAAGGCTTGCTGAATTGCTCAACACCTGGACGCGGGCCCCTAAGCAGCTGGAGCTGCTGCTCGGCTATCTGCATCTTCTGAAAACCGCGGGAGAGGTGACGCGTTCGGCCCTGCTGAAAAAATCCGGTGCTTCGGACGCGCAGCTAAAAGGCCTGGAAGCAAAGGGTATTCTATGTACCGAGAAACGGTCTGTCGATCGGATCCGCTTTCTTCCGAAAGACATCGATATCGATTTCACGCTCACCCCGGCGCAGGCGCAGGCCCTGGACGTTATCCGCGCCCAATTTCGCGAGCGTTCTGTTTGTCTTTTGCACGGAATTACATCATCAGGCAAAACGAACATATACATCCGGCTCATTGAAGATTACATCCGGGAAGGCCGTCAGGTGCTATTCATGGTTCCTGAGATCGCGCTTACTTCCCAGATCATACGGAAGCTGCAAAAACATTTCGGTGGCTACATTGGTATATACCATTCGAAATTTTCGCAAAACGAGCGCGTCGAAATCTGGAACAAGGTGAGGTCCGGTGAGCTGGGCGTGATTCTCGGGGCCCGCTCGTCTCTCTTTCTCCCGTACTCAAACCTGGGATTGGTCATTTGCGACGAGGAACACGACAGCTCGTACAAGCAGCAGGACCCCGCGCCCCGGTACCACGCCCGCGATGCGGCAATTTATTTCGCCGGTTTGTTTGGCGCCAAAACCCTGTTGGGAAGCGGTACACCTTCCATTGATAGTTAT
>Ga0196980_1000403_pt1 | contig 10816 bp, 5 predicted proteins | sample S3_1013CmetaG_FD_155486 | JGI IMG/M metagenome (GOLD analysis project Ga0196980, IMG submission 155486) | Soil microbial communities from Anza Borrego desert, Southern California, United States - S3_10-13C | ecosystem: Environmental > Terrestrial > Soil > Desert | place: USA: California... | reverse complement strand
TACGTAATCAATATTACCACTCGAGCTGCCGCCGTAACGAAGGCATTGCTGGTGTATATTCTGCATGATCTGGCGCAGGCGACTTTCCACTTCTTCTTTGGTCCACGACATCCGGATCGAGTTCTGCGCCATTTCGAGTCCGGATACCGCGACGCCACCCGCATTCGAAGCTTTCCCCGGCGCATACAACACGTCGTGGCTTTGAAATACTTCAATGGCTTCCGGGGTACAAGGCATGTTGGCGCCTTCAGCCACCAGCAGGCAGCCGCCGGCTACAAGCTCGCGCGCATCTTCCTCCGTTATCTCATTTTGAATTGCACAGGGCAGCGCAAGGTCGCAGGAAATTCCCCACGGCTTTTCTCCTTCGAAATAGCGGCAGCCGAAATGGTCGGCATATTCACGGATGCGCCCCCTTCTGTTATTCTTGAGATCCATCAGCCATGCCAGCTTTTCCTGGGTAATGCCCGCCGGATCGTGAATAAATCCGTTGCTGTCGGAAGCTGTTACCGGGCAGCCCCCGAACGCCAGCGTTTTTTCAATCGCGTACTGCGCCACGTTGCCGCTGCCGGAAACCACGACTTTCTTTCCACGAATCGACTCCGAACGCGTATTCAACATTTCTTCTACGAAGAAAAGAAGGCCATAGCCGGTAGCCTCGGGACGTATCAGGCTTCCTCCGTAGGCGTAGCCCTTGCCGGTAAGCACGCCATTGAATTCATTGCGCAGTCGCTTGTACTGCCCGAAAAGGTAACCGATCTCCCGTGACCCCACGCCGATATCGCCCGCGGGTATGTCGGTATCGTTGCCGATATGGTGAAATAATTCACTCATGAAGCTTTGGCAGAAACGCATCACTTCGATGTCTGATTTTCCCTTTGGGTCGAAATCGGCGCCGCCTTTTCCGCCGCCCATGGGGAGCGTGGTCAGTGAGTTCTTCAGTACCTGTTCAAACGCAAGGAACTTCAGCGTATCCAGCGTGACATCCGGATGGAAACGCAGTCCTCCCTTGTATGGGCCGATCGCGCTGTTCATCTGTACCCGGTAACCCCGGTTGACCCGATAATTTCCTTCGTCGTCGATCCAGGGTACCCGGAAGATGATGATCCGCTCGGCTTCGATCATGCGCTCCAGGATCGCTGCCTTCTTGTACTCCGAATGCTCTTCGATAAACGGTATCACCGAAAGTGCCACTTCGTATACCGCCTGCCTGAATTCAGTGTGGTGGGGATGGCGCCGCTCGACAAGCTGCATGAACTTGTCTACGGCCGTTCGTTTTGTAACCAACATAAGCTTGCTTTTGCCGTGCCGGGGGTTTCGCTGCCGGCACAGGGACATTAAATATAATAATATCCCGCCGGAAAATAGGGTGATTTCATTGAGGGCGAGTCGTAAATCGCAGGAACTCAGCTATTCCCAAGCACCCAGCGGGACCGGGTATTGCGAAGCCGGCTCAACTGTTCCACAACGGCAGTAATAGTAAACATCAGAACTATGAACACTAACAACAGCCATTCGGGCCGAATCCATTGCAACCAGAGCGATTCAATCATTATGAAAGCATGGAAAAAACCCAGCAGTCGCGCCACAAAGCCATGAGTGTACCCGGCGCCGGTGAGGCGATGATGAAGGTGCGAGCGGTCGGCTGTGAAAGGAGAACGACCGAACCAGATCCGGATCGCGAATACCCGCGCCGTATCAAAAACGGGGATCAGCACCAGTCCGAGCGCGAAAAGGGGCGCGCTTGCCAGTACGGGCTTCACCGCGAATAGGTTCACCTGCACGAGCCGGATAGACAGCACCGCGATCACGAATCCGAGAAGCATGGATCCGGTGTCGCCCATGAATATGCGCGCGGGATTAAAGTTGAAATAAAGAAAAGCCGTGACTGCTCCCGCGAGTGCAAACGCGATCAGGGCGGTGTTGCTGTCGCCCGCAAGCGTAAGAAAGAATCCAAGTGCAATAAGACTCATGAATGCGAGTCCCCCGGCAAGACCATCAATCCCGTCAATCAGGTTAAATGCATTGACCACCGTCACAATTACAAGTACCGTAAGAGTATACTGCGCGGAAATCGAAAGTTCATGAATCCCAAATAGTCCTTCAAGCGACTGGATCCTGATTCCCGAGACGGCAACGAGCAGCGCCACACCGGTTTGTACCGAGAGCTTGTATTTGGCGGAAAGGTTTTTGAGGTCGTCCATAATTCCCAGCGCGGCGAGCACTACAACGGAGAGGAAGAAACAAACCTGCTGCGTGCTCCTGACGAAAGGAAACCAGAGCATCAGCGAAACCATCATCCCCGCAAGTACGGCAAGGCCACCAAGCGTGGGAACCGGACTGGAATGTTCTTTACGGGGATTCGGAAGGTCGAGCAAACTGTGTTTTTTGACGACGCTGATCAACGGGGGCATTGCGATCAGAGAGATCACGAAAGCGGTAACGCAACACAGAATTGCCGGCTGGTAAAGGGCTGTCAGCTCGATCTGGAGGAAGTGGAGGCTTTTCATCGATAGCGGTCGGAAATAAAAATATGTGCGTTTCGGCGGAGTTGCAAGCATTTGCACTCGCAATCAGCTGCATTTTTTTCAGGAGCGTGTTGTTCTTGGGATATTTGCGAGAGCAAATCAGTAATTTCTGCAATTTGCCGGTACCATGACCGCCATTTTCTGGGTAAGCCTCGCTCTTCTGTTCTACTGCTATCTCGGGTACGGCATCCTGCTCGCGGTTTTGACGTTGCTCTCGAAACCATTTCGCAGAAGCCAATCGCAGGTCATGGCGCCGGTTCCGGTAACGCTTTTGATCTCGGCTTACAACGAATCGCAAGTGCTCCCTGCCAAGATCCAAAACAGTCGCGAGCTCGAGTATCCCGAAGGTCTTTTGCACATATTGGTGGTCACTGACGGGTCGGATGATGGTTCCGCCGATCTCGTTCGCAGCGCCGGAATTCGCGTGCTGCACCAACCCGTGCGCAAAGGCAAATATGCTGCGATTCGAAGGGCAATGCAGGAAGTGGACACCCCGCTGGTGATTCTCACCGACGCGAACAGCATGCTGAACCGGGAAGCCGTTTACCGGATCGTTCGACATTATTCCGATTCGCGCGTCGGCGCAGTGGCGGGAGAAAAGAAGATTGTTAGCGATAATAACTGGTCGGCGGTCGGAGTTGCCGAAGGGTTTTACTGGAAATACGAATCCCTGATGAAACGCCTGGATGCGCAATTTTTCAGCGTGGTAGGGGCGTCGGGAGAACTATTCTCGATCCGTACCGCGCTGTTCCATTCGCGGCGGAAAGAGGTGATCCTTGATGATTTTATCATATCCATGGATGTTTGCCTGGACGGATACCGTGTCGCTTACGAACCGGGGAGCTACGCGACTGAATTGCCTTCCCTCACCCTTGAGGAGGAGGAAAAGCGAAAGGTCCGGATCGCGGCCGGCGCGTTTGAAGCAACCGGACTTTTGGGTCGGGCACTGAATCCATTCCGTTACCCGGTTCTCAGCTTTCAGTTTTTCTCGCGCCGTGTCATGCGCTGGCTTGTTTGTCCGCTGCTGCTCCCTGTTCTGTTTGCATCCAACCTGGCCCTGGCCATACGGAGCGGTTCGCCGGTGATATTCGATTTGTTGTTCGGAGCCCAACTGGTTTTTTATGCGCTTGCAATCACGGGTTGGCAGCTGGTCCGTCTGAACCGGCGGGCGGGATTGCTCACGATCCCTTTCTATTTTTTATTCATGAATTATTGCCTTTTGCGCGGCTTTACGCGCTATTTCCGAGGCAAACAATCTCCTGCCTGGGAGAAATCACTTCGAGCAGACAAGGTGAAAGGTTGATGCGCCTGCGGTAAATTTGTTCGAAACGCCGCTTCATTACAGCTCCATCCGCCATATTATCCAGTCCTGTCGAATACCTGAAAGGCGTTGGCCCCCTGCGGGCAGACCTCCTGAAAAAAGAGCTGAACATTTTTACCTTCTTCGACCTTCTGAATCATTTTCCTTACCGCCACGTGGATAAAACACGCGTGAGCCTGATCAGCGAGATCGGTCCGGGGAGCGAGTACATGCAGGTGGCGGGAGTACTGACAAGCATCGAAACGATTGGAGAACGTCGCGGACGGCGGCTCGTGGCGGAGTTGAAGGACAGCTCCGGGATGCTGGAGCTCACCTGGTTTCAGGGAATCCCATGGATCCAAAAAATGTTGAAGCCGGGGGAATCTTATCTCGTTTACGGCCGAACCGGCTTTTTTTTAGGTCGTCCTCAGATGGTGCATCCGGAAATTGAAGTATTGAGAAAGGAGAAAGCAAGCGGCAAGGAATACCTGGAACCTGTTTACCCCACAACGGAAAAGCTCAAATCAAAGGGACTTGGAGGCAGGCAGATCGGGAAACTGACGCGAACTCTCATTTCCAGCCTGCAGCCTTCCGACCTGCCTGAGATTCTTCCAACCCGGATCATCAGGTCCCAACAGTTGATTGACCGCTTCAGTGCTTACCACCAGGCACATTTCCCCGCAAACCCGGCGCAGCATGAGGCAGCTTTGCAAAGACTAAAGTTTGAAGAACTGTTCCTTTCACAACTGCGCCTGATTCGATTGCGGGCGAGGCGACATCGCTTCTCGAAAGGAGTGGTCTTCGACAGGGTTGGTGACCTGTTTCATACTTTTTACCGCGATCACCTTCCTTTTGAGCTTACCCATGCGCAGAAGCGGGTGATTCGCGAGATCCGGGCCGACACTGCGAAAGGCGTGCAAATGAACCGGCTCCTCCAGGGTGATGTCGGCAGTGGCAAAACCATCGTTGCGGTGCTGAGCATGCTGCTCGCGGTGGACAACGGGTATCAGGCATGCCTTATGGCACCTACCGAAATCCTGGCACTGCAGCATTTTGAAAATGTAAGAAGGATGCTGGCAGACTTACCGCTGACGATTGAGCTGCTAACCGGTTCTACAAAATCCGCAGCCCGAAAAAAAATTCTCGCAGGCAGTTCTTCGGGATCGGTGCAGCTACTGATCGGAACACATGCGTTGATAGAAGAGACGGTAGGCTTCGCGCGACTGGGACTGGTAGTGATCGACGAACAGCACCGCTTCGGGGTGGAGCAACGGGCAAAACTTTGGCAAAAGTCAACCATCCCCCCCCATGTGCTCGTCATGACAGCCACACCCATTCCCCGCACTTTGGCGATGACTGCCTATGGGGACCTCGACTACAGCGTGCTCGATGAACTTCCGCCCGGACGGCAATCCATCACAACGGTGCATCGTTATGAGACCAGGCGGAGTGAAGTGATGGGCTTTCTGCGAAGTGAAATTGACAGGGGGAGACAGGTATATATTATTTTTCCGCTTATCGAAGAAAGCGCGAAGCTGGATTATGAAAACCTGATGAAGGGTTACGAAAATGTGAAGGCCTATTTCCCAGAGCCGATGTTTCGGATCAGCATGGTGCACGGGCGGCAGCCGCCTGCACAGAAGGAAACGAACATGCGCCGCTTTGTGCAGGGCGAGACACAGATTATGGTTTCCACCACGGTGATTGAAGTGGGGGTGGACGTACCGAATGCCACCGTCATGGTAATCGAAAGCGCAGAGAAATTCGGGCTTTCCCAACTCCACCAGCTGCGTGGCCGGGTGGGGCGCGGAGCCGAAAAAAGCTATTGCATCCTGCTCACGGGAAACAATCTGGGAGCCGACGCCCGGGAACGGATCGCGACGATCACCGCCACAAACAATGGCTTCGAAATAGCCGAGAAGGATCTGGCGTTGCGCGGACCGGGTGATATCGAAGGGACCCGGCAAAGCGGGCTCTTAAACTTCCGGCTTGCTAACATAGTCCAAGACAAGCCTTTACTCGAGACGGCCCGGGCACTGGCAACCGAGCTTATCGAGGAAGATACAGAGCTTGTTTCGGCAGATAATTTGCGGTTGAGAAATTACCTGGATCAACAGAAAAGTAACGTAGTGTGGAGTAAAATTTCGTAGCCGGGTTCGACGTTTATTCTTCTGTTCGGCCCGATCAGTGTCCTTCGGTTGTGAAGCGTGCATCAAAACAGCCGTAGAGCTGATTCTTAACACAAGTTTTTCAACCCCTTTCTGAGTAATTTTAGTTACTTTAATTTCAAAAGAGTTGACCCTGAAAACGTTTATACTGTTTGCTTCCTTACTGACTGCTTTTGCAACTGCTGCCCAAGGTTATAACAACATTGAATTCGTGGAGAATAAGGGTCAGTGGGACCAACGGATCCGATTCAAGGGGGAGCTCAGCTCGGGAGCATTTTTCATCCGCGACGGCGGTGTGACGGTGCTCCAGCACAATCGGCAGGATTACGACCGCGTAATGGAGCTGATCCACGGACACCAGGACCCGAATCCTCACCAGGCCGTCATTTTGCGTTCCCACGCTTTTTCTGTCGATTTTATCGGCGCCTCACCTCAAATGCGACTGGTTCCGGATAAACCCCTGCCGGGATTCAATAATTATTTCGTGGGAAACGATCCCGCCAAATGGGAAAGCAACTGCGGCGTTTTCCAGGCGATCACGCTTGAGAACGTTTATCCTGGCGTGAACGTTCGGTATTATACCGACCGGGGCACACTCAAGTACGATATCATAGTGCGACCCGGTGCCGACATCAACCGCATCGCCTTGAGGTACCACGGCGTAGACAAGCTGCAGGTGCGCAACCGCGAGCTTTCCATCACTACTTCCGTAGGGGAGCTCAAAGAATCGAGTCCGTACACTTACCAGCCCGGTCTCAACGGCAAGAAAGAGGTTGCCGCCCGCTACGTTGTAAAAGGAAATGTAGTTCGCTTCGATATTCCGGATTATGATCCGGCCAGCACGCTGGTGATTGACCCTACCATGATCTACTGCTCCTTTGCCGGAAGCACCGCCAACAATTGGGGGTATACCGCTACCTACGGCCCTGACGGAAGTACGTTTGGCGGGGGGATCGTGTTCGACAACGGATTTCCCACTACATCGGGGGCGTTTCAAACCACTTTTCAGGGCGGAAACAATACCCCGCCTTCTGACTTTCCGGTAGACATCGGCATCATCAAACTCAATCCCACAGGAAGCAACCGCGTGTGGGCGACGTATATCGGTGGTTCGGGTAACGAACTTCCGCATAGTCTTGTGGTGGACGGCCAGGGCAACGTTACGCTTGCGGGGAGAACAAACTCACCGGTGACCGGGGCGGGAGCCTATCCTGTCACGGGCGGCGCAGCAGGGATCATTGGGAGCAGCCTTCTTGACTGGGATATTATCGTGACCAAGCTAAACGCTAACGGCACCGCCCTGGTGGGATCCAAACGAATCGGCGGCAGCGGCATGGACGGCGGCAACATTACTGCGGGCAATAATGGAGCGAACTCACTCAATCGCAACTACGGCGACGCCTCACGCAGCGAAGTGATCCTCGATGGAAGCGGAAATATTTACGTGGCATCCTGCACGCAATCACCCAATTTCCCTACCGTAGGCGCGGTGTTTCAAAATACCCTTGGCGGCGCGCAGGACGGGGTGCTTTTGAAATTCAACTCCAATCTTTCGACCTGCCTGTTCAGCAGCTTCCTGGGCGGGAGCGCGAACGACGCTGCTTATGTGCTCGCAATCGGTCCGGGTGGAGATATTTTTGTTGCAGGCGGTACGGAAAGTAACGCTGCGACATTTCCGGGAAATCATTCTGGCACAGTAGGGCCGGTAAACAATGGCGGTATTGACGGTTTCGTTGCACAGGTGAGCAACAACGGATCCACGATCATCCGCTCGACATTCGTCGGGACCGGCGGCGCAGACCAGGTTTACGGGATCCAGTTTGACCGCTTCGGCTTCCCTTATGTCATGGGACAAAGCACCGGTGATTTTCCCGTGATCAACGCAGCCTACAGCAATCCGGGCGCGAAACAATTCATTGCCAAATTGCAGCAAAATCTTTCCGCGTATGTGTATTCCACCGTATTTGGAACCGCCGCGAATGTTCCGAACATTTCACCGGTAGCTTTCCTGGTTGACCGCTGCGAGAACGTGTATGTGTCGGGGTGGGGCGGCGCATTAAATGCGTACCAGAGTGCCGGCACTTTTGGAATGCCGGTGACCGCAGATGCCTATCAGCCGACCACCGACGGGGCTGACTTCTACTTTTTTGTATTGCAGCGAAATGCGACCGCGCAGCTCTACGGCAGCTTTTTCGGCAAGGACGGCGGTCTTCCTGATCACGTTGACGGTGGAACCAGCCGGTTTGATCAGAACGGAGTCATTTACCAGGGCATTTGCGCGGACTGTGGAACGGGTTCCGGAAGCTTTCCGACAACCTCGAATGCCTGGTCGCGTGTCAAGCCCAGTTCGGCGTTTTGCAACCTTGCCATGGTGAAGATCGAGTTCAATCTCGCCGGCGTGGGAGGGGGAGTCCAATCTTCGATCAACGGAGTGCCGCGCGATACCGCGGGCTGCGTTCCGCTGACCGTAGATTTCCAGGATACGATCGCAAATGCCGTAAGCTACGAGTGGTATTTCAATTACGTGCCCGGGAATCCGCCGGATCTTACCACAACAACACCGACCGCTTCCCATACGTATACTGCTGTGGGTCTCTATACGGTAATGCTGGTGGCGATTGATCCCAACACCTGCAACGTAAGGGATTCTTCGTTCACGCGCATACGCGTGGGTGATCTTCGCGCCACGGTGCAATGGCAGGAAACAAAACTGCTGCCGTGCGATTCCTTCAGCTATCGCTTCGACAATCTTTCCACCGCGCCGGCAGTCCGGCCTTTCGGTCCCCAATCTTTTGTTTGGGATTTCGGCGATGGCAGTCCGTTGCTCGTTTCGGGTCCGGGCCCGGTGTTCCACAATTTTCCTGGCCAGGGCACGTACAATGTAAAGCTTTTGCTGCAGGATACCGGATACTGCAACGCCCCCGATTCGTTGGTGCGACCAGTGAGCGTTGCCGAAAATGTGATCGCCCGGTTCAATACTTCGCCCATTGGTTGTGTACCCCACACCGCGGTGTTCGACAACAGCCAGACCGTAGCCGGACAAACCTATCAATGGGATTTCGGCGACGGTAATACGTCGACGGCATCCAATCCAACGCATGTTTACAGTGCAGCAGGAATCTACAACGTTCGCTTCATCGCGATGAACCCGAACACCTGTAACGGTGCTGACACAGCTTATTTTACGATCAGGGTCTACGATCGTCCCGTGGCTGCTTTCGGATGGGGGCCCAATCCCCCGGTTGAGAATACACCGGTGACGTTCATAAATAATTCGTCGGCGGACGCGGTCCGGTTCAAATGGGACTTCGGCGACGGAGACAGCCTGGTCACTACATCGCGACTGCCGGTTCAGCATCAGTACAACGCGACGGGAAATTTCACCGCCTGCCTGTATGCTTATAATTCGGTAGGCTGTCCCGATACGGTGTGCGACCAGGTGAGCACGATGATCGTTCCGTTGATCGATGTCCCCAACGCCTTCACCCCTCAAAGCGGGGATCAAAACAGTATCGTGATGCCGAGAGGCTACGGGATCTCGAAAATCCAGTTCATCATCTGGAACCGCTGGGGACAGAAAGTATTCGAGACGAACAGCCGCAACCAGGGCTGGGATGGAAAGGTGAACGGGGTGCTCCAGCCTATGGACGTGTACGCGTACACGCTCTATGTTGAGTTTTTTGACGGAACTAAAGCAATGAAGAAGGGAGACATAACCTTAATCCGGTAAGCATGAAGTGGATTGTTGTGATATGGATATTGGTGGGAGCGGCCTTCGTGGCGCCGGCGAAGGGGCAGGACCTGCATTTCTCGCAGTTCCTGAATTCCCCCCTGGTTACCAACCCGGCCAATACGGGCTTCATGCCGGACGGCGATTACCGGCTCGGAGTGAATTACCGCAACCAATGGTCTTCGGTAATGTCGCTGCCGTACAAAACGATGAGCGCATTCGGTGACCTGCAGGTGATGCAGAACCGCGACAACACGGGCTGGCTTGGGGTGGGCGGTGTCATCCTGCGCGACGTGGCCGGAAGCGGAAACCTGACTTCAACGAAGATTTACACTTCGGTGGCCTATCATCAAATGATCAATGCAGGCAGCCTGCTCAGTTTGGGATTCAATGCCGGATGGGCAAATAAACAGATCAACACCACCAATTTGAAATTCCCGGACCAGTTCGATGGAAAGTTTTTTGACAATCATCTGCCCACCTCCGCGGTCCTTTCCCGGAACAACATCAGCTACGTAGACCTGCAGGCGGGAATGAACTACGCCTATTTCCCTACATCAAACATGTACCTGAACGCCGGGGTGTCGGCCATGCACGTAAATCGGCCGCGGGAATCGTTTTTCGAATCGCAGGGCGGTGAAAACAGGGTGCCGGTCCGCTACACGGCATTTCTCAATGGCAGCTTTAAGCTGAACGACATGGTGATCCTGAATCCAAACATTTACGGGTCCTACCAGGCACGGTCGTATGAAATCGTGGGGGGCCTCAATGCACATTATAATTTATCGGGCGATGGAGAAAAGATTCTCATTGGCGGATTGTACTATCGTCACGGCGACGCGATCGTTCCCATGCTGGGCGTAGGACTGAAGGATTACACCTTCACTTTTACTTACGATGTGACCATGTCCACACTCAAAGATTTCAACAACAGCCGGGGAGCTTTTGAGTTTTCGCTTATCAAGCAGGGTATCGTAGACAGGTACCAGGGCAACCGCCGCGAATCCATGTGCCCTTCATTCCGTGCTTACTGATGAGGAACAGGTTTGTTCAATTCTTCCGATTTTTACAGGACTCATGAATGTGCCTCTTT
>Ga0196980_1000402_pt1 | contig 10827 bp, 9 predicted proteins | sample S3_1013CmetaG_FD_155486 | JGI IMG/M metagenome (GOLD analysis project Ga0196980, IMG submission 155486) | Soil microbial communities from Anza Borrego desert, Southern California, United States - S3_10-13C | ecosystem: Environmental > Terrestrial > Soil > Desert | place: USA: California... | reverse complement strand
GCAGCGGTCGGCCAGCCCCGCGGCCACCACGTTCTTGGCCAGGTAGCGGCAGGCGTACGCCGCCGAGCGGTCGACCTTGGTCGGGTCCTTGCCCGAGAAGGCGCCGCCGCCGTGCGGGGCCGCGCCGCCATAGGTGTCGACGATGATCTTGCGGCCGGTCAGGCCGGCGTCGCCGTCCGGGCCGCCGATCTCGAACACGCCGGTCGGATTGATGTGCCAGACCGTCTCGTCGGTGATGAAACCTTCGGGCAGCACCGAGACCACCACCGGCCGGACCACCTCGGCGACCTGCGCCTGGGTCAGGCCCCTGGCGTGCTGGGTCGAGACCACGATCGAGGTGGCGGCCACGGGCCGGCCGTTCTCGTAGCGCAGGGTGACCTGGCTTTTGGCGTCCGGCTCCAGCCGTTTCTCGCCGTTGTGGCGCAGCTCGGACAGCTTCCTGAGGATGTTGTGGCTGTACTGCAGCGTAGCGGGCATCAGCTCGGGCGTCTCGTTGGAGGCGTAGCCGAACATGATGCCCTGGTCGCCCGCGCCCTCCTCCTTCTCATTGGTCGAGTCGACGCCCACGGCGATGTCGGCCGACTGGGCGTGCAGGTGGCATTCGTAGGAGGCGGTCCGCCAGTGAAAGCCGTCCTGCTCGTAGCCGATGTCGCGGATGGCGGCGCGGACCAGCGGCTCCAGGCTGTCGATGATGCCCTGGGTGAAGGCCTCGTTCTCCTCCTTCGTATGGCCCGGCCGGGTGGCGCGGACCTCGCCGGCCAGAACGACGCGCTGGGTGGTGACGAGGGTTTCGCAGGCCACCCGGGCCTCGGGGTCCTGCGCCAGGAAGGCGTCGACGACCGTATCGGAGATCCGGTCGGCGACCTTGTCGGGGTGTCCTTCCGATACGCTCTCGGAGGTGAACAGGAAGGACGATCGCGTCAAGGCGGACTCCTGGAGGGAGGGAAGGCCGCCAGACATATAAAGAGATGTTTATATGTTCAAGCCGCGCTGGAAATCCCTTGGCGCCGGAGCGGCCGGCGCCGACGCCAATTCTTCAGATCGCTGATCGCCCGCTCTCCGGCCAGCCAGCGCTCCCCCACGCCCGCCAGCAAGATCAGCGTGGTCAGGAGTCCGAGGCCGACGCGCGCCGACATCACGGCGTAGGGCCCGACACCCGGAACCACCAGCGCGGCGACATAGACCAGCACGGTCAGGGTCATGATCGCCGACATGGCCAGTGGCCACCACCGGTCCCGGGTCAGCGCCATCCACACGAAGAAGGCCGTCAGGAACAGATCCAGCACGGCATCGCCGGCGTAGAACGGCCCGATCATCAACTCATGGGTCCAGAACGACACCGCGAAGACGACGATCGTCGAGACGGCGCCGAGACGCTCCGGATGGCCGCCCTTCATCCAGGCCGCCACGACGGCGACCAGGGAGAGCACATAATAGGCGGCCAGAAAGGGCGTAATCGGCGTCTCTCCAATGAACTCGGCCCGGGCCGGCGGACCGGCCCCGGGGCCCTGTTATCGACTGGCGCCGGCCTCCGCGGTGGGCCGCTGGGTGGCTCGGCCGATTTCTCCCGCCTGCCCGGCGTAATCGACAATCAGATCGACCACCGCCTTCAGCAGCACGGCCGTCAGGATCACGATCGCGCACACGATCAGGAGGCGGACGCTCCAGCTTCGGGGCGGCGGCCGGTAGCCGAGGCGCCGTTCAGGTCGCTGCTCTGGCGGCTGCTCTGGCCGCTGCTCTGGGCCCCCACCTGGGCCATCACCCAGCCCGCGCTCAGAACCTGGCGCAGCAGTTCCCGCGGGCTCGACTGCGCCGCGTCGTCCGCGAGGCCCCGCAACAGATGGCTGCGCACCGGGTCGTTGGCTCCCAACGGGCTGAACGCGTCCAGCGCCGCCTCCAGATCCTCCCACGTCCAGTGGGGAAGAGGCGTACTGTTCGATGCCATGGTCTGACTCCCTGTCGAGGGAGGCATCAACGATGGAAGCGTTGCCGTCGCCAATGGGGTCTTTCGGCCCTGGTACTTTTCGTTCCAGGAGCGCCAGCGCCGCCTTGCGCCGGTTGACGCCCAACCGGCGGCAGGCCTCGTGCACGTGCTTCTTGACCGTGGCTTCGGACAGGGTCAGCCGGGCGGCGATTTCCTTGTCGGTCAGGAAGGCCGTGAGCCTCAGACACTCTTCCTGGCGGGCGCTGAGGCGCTGCGACATTCTACGCTCCGGTACAGCCCGAATAGCTACGGCCTGCGAACGGCGTCGTCCAGTAGCGTACACAGGAAACGCGACGTCGGCCTCAGGGACAGACGGCCAGACCGGCGGGCGAGCCCCGGCGCATCGATGTCAGGGAAGGTGGTGCCGCTTAGGTGACTCGAACACCTGACCCCCGCATTACGAATGCGATGCTCTACCAGCTGAGCTAAAGCGGCCTTCGGCGCGGCGGCTGAAATCTCCGCCCGCGCGAGAGGCGCTCTTTATACGCGGGGCGCGGGCTTGCCAAGCGCCTCGAACAGCGCCGCCTCGTCAGGGCGGGCGGCGATGCGGATTTCCACATCGGGTGGATCGCCGAGGGGCGCGGCGGCGGCCTGCGAGACGGCGATGACCGTTCGGCCCGCGAGCGGCGCGCGGGCGGCGAGGGCCCGGCCGGCCCTGGGGGAATGCAGAAGCACGGCGTCGAATGACCCCGGCGCGGCGGTCCCGGTCTCGACCGCCCGATAGACCGGCAGGGCGCGGACCTCGACGCGTCCCGCCAGCAGCGCCGGCAGGTCGCCGGAGGGCTCCAGCGCCCCGGGCGCCAGCACCGGGCCGGGGGCTTCGGCGGCCAGCAGGCGGGCGAGGTCTCCCAGTGCGCCCGCCGCCGATCGGACAGAGGCGAAGCCCGCCTCGGTGGCGCGCTCGGCCGTGGCGTCCCCGACCGTGAACACCGGCAAGGCGCGCTCTCCGCACAGGGCGGCGAAGGCGTCGACGCCGTTGCCGCTGGTGAAGGCCAGGGCCGCGGTTCCGTTCAGGTCCGGCGCGGCCTGCGGGACCGGGCGGATGGCCAGCAAGGGCGCGACCACCGGCTCGAAGCCGAGCCGGGTCAGGCGGTCGGCGGTCCGCATCGCGCCCGGCTCGGCGCGGGTGACCCAGACACGGCGGATCGGCCTCAGGACCCGACCCTCTGGTCGCCCGCCGCCGCCTGCACCTCGGCGCCCAGCCGCAGGCCGAGGGCGCGGGCCTGCGCCATTGCGTCCGCCGCCTGCAGGTCGCCGATCTCACCGACGCGGCGCCAGCGCGCAGACCCGTCCGGGGCCAGCATCTCCGTGGTCAGGCGCAGGTGGCCGGCGGCGATCTCCGCATGGGCCCCGACGGCCGTGCGGCACGACCCCTCCAGCGCCGTCATCGCCCCGCGCTCCGCCGCCACGGCCAGCGCGGTCGCGCGATCGTCCAGCGCCGCGACCCAGGCCGCGCCCCGGTCGTCGGCGCGCGTCTGCAGGGCAAGCGCGCCCTGTCCCGGCGCCGGAAGGAAGTCGCCGAGCGGCAGCCGCTCGCGGATAACGCTCTCGAACCCGAGCCGGTTGAGCCCGGAGACGGCCAGCAGGATGGCGTCGAACTCGCCCCCGGCCAGCCTGCGCAGCCGGGTGTCGACGTTGCCGCGCAGCATCTCGATGGTCAGATCCGGGCGCAGCGCCAACGCCTGGGCCTGGCGCCGCAGCGAGGCCGTGCCCAGCCGCGCGCCCATGGGCAGGTCGGCGAAGGCGGCGAAGGCCTCGCTGACGAAGGCGTCGCGCGGATCCTCGCGCGGCGGCACGGCGGCGATGCACAGGCCCTCGGGCTGCTCGGCCGGGACGTCCTTCATCGAATGCACCGCCACGTCGACGCGGCCGTCCAGCAGCGCCTCCTCGATCTCTTTCGTGAACAGCGCCTTGCCGCCGATCTCCATCAGGCGGCGGTCCTGCACGCGGTCGCCGGTGGTGACGATCTCGACCAAAGGCACGGCCGCCTCCAGATCGGCGTCGGCGACGCCCAGCGCCCGCCCGATGGCGCGCTGCACCATGCCCGACTGGGTCAGGGCCAGTTTCGAGCGGCGCGTGCCGATGCGGACGAGAGGAGCCATGAGAGCCGTTGCGCCGGGGGGTCGGGGCCGTTACCTCGACCGGATGAACCTGGGCGCGGACTATAGCAGCGAGGGGAGCCGGGCAACCGGACCCCTCACCGTGCTCGGCCTCGAGACCAGCTGCGACGAGACCGCAGCCTCGGTGGTGCGGCTGACGCCGGACGGGACGGCGACGGTGCTGTCGTCGGTGGTGCACAGCCAGATCGACGACCACGCGGCCTACGGCGGGGTGGTGCCCGAGATCGCGGCGCGCAGCCATGTCGAGATGATCGACGGGGTCGTGCGCCGCGCCATGGACGAGGCCGGGCTCGGCTATGAGGCGCTCGACGGCGTCGCCGCCACGGCGGGGCCGGGGCTGGTCGGCGGCGTGATGGTGGGCTTGAGCTTCGGCAAGGCGGTGGCGCTGGCGCGGGACCTGCCGCTGATCGCTGTGAACCATCTCGAGGGCCATGCGGTGTCGGCGCGGCTGGGCGAACCGGTGGCCTACCCCTTCCTGCTGCTGCTGGTCTCGGGCGGTCATTGCCAGCTGCTGGAGGTGCGCGGGGTCGGCGACATGACCCGGCTGGGCACCACCATCGACGACGCCGCCGGCGAGGCCTTCGACAAGATCGCCAAGGCGCTGGGCCTCGGCTATCCGGGCGGGCCGGCGCTGGAGAAACTGGCCGCGACGGGCGACGGCGCCCGCTTCGATCTGCCGCGGTCGCTGCTGGGGCGCAAGGACTGCGACTTCTCCTTCTCGGGGCTGAAGACCGCCGCCTCGCGCCTCGCCCACGCCTGCGAGACGGACCGGGACCGCGCCGACCTCGCCGACGCCGTCCAGACCGCCATCGCCCGCCAGCTCAGCGACCGCTCCGACCGGGCCATGAAGGCCTATGCCGGGCGGCACGACCACCGGCTGTTCGTGGTGGCCGGCGGCGTGGCGGCCAACCGGACGGTCCGGTCCACGCTGGAGGCGACGGCGGCGAAGAACGGATTCGCCTTCCTGGCCCCGCCCATGGCCTATTGCACCGACAATGCGGCGATGATCGCCCTGGCGGGAGCGGAACGGTTGCAGAAGGGTTGGGTCTCCGACATCGACGTCGCGGCCCGGCCGCGCTGGCCGCTGGACGAACAAAGCGCGCGGACCGACCCAACCCACAAGCCGGGCCGCAAGGGCGCCAAGGCGTAAGGAGAGGCCATGGAATTTCGCACGGCGGGAGTGATCGGCGCGGGGGCCTGGGGCACGGCCCTGGCCCAGGTGGCCGGCTGGGCGGGGCTCGACGTCCTGCTGCAGGCCCGCGAGCCGGAGGTGGTCGAGAGCATCCGCGCCCGCCGCGTCAACGAGGCCTTCCTGCCCGGGATCACCCTGGACGACCATGTGCAGGTCACCGCCGAGCTGGCCGATCTGGCCGGCTGCGACCTGATCCTCGCCGTGCCCCCGGCCCAGCACATGCGCTCGACCCTGGCGGCCTTCGCCCCGCACCACCGCGCCGGCGTCCCCGTGGTGCTCTGCTCCAAGGGCATCGAGCGGGGATCGCTGAAGCTAATGACCGACGTGCTGGCCGAGACCCTGCCCGCCGCCCCCGCCGCCGTCCTGTCCGGCCCCAGCTTCGCGGCCGAAGTGGCCCGCGGCCTGCCCAGCGCCGTCACCCTCGCCTGCGCCGACGAGGCCCTCGGCGAGGCGCTTATGGAGACCCTGTCGGCCCCCGCCTTCCGCCCCTATCTGGCCACGGACCTCGTGGGCGCCGAGGTCGGGGGGGCGATCAAGAACGTCCTGGCCATCGCCTGCGGCATGGCCGAAGGCCGGGGCCTCGGGCGCAGCGCCCACGCCGCCCTGATCACCCGCGGCTTCGCCGAAATGACCCGGATGGGCGTGGCCCTCGGCGGCCAGGCCGAGACCGTGGCCGGCCTGTGCGGCCTCGGCGACCTGGTCCTGACCTGCTCCAGCCCCCAGTCGCGCAACATGAGCCTCGGCCTCGCCCTCGGTCAGGGCCAGACGGTGGAGCAGGCCCTGGCCGGCAAACGCTCGGTCGCCGAGGGCTATGAATCCGCCCCGGCGGTGCGCGAGCTGGCCGCGAAGATGGGGGTCGACATGCCCATCTCGCTCGCCGTCGCCGCCCTGCTGGCCGGCGAGACGACGGTGCCCGAGGTCATCGACGACCTGCTGTCCCGCCCCCTCAAGGCCGAGCGGCATTGAGCGAACCGGCGGTCCCGCAACCGGAGCGCAAGCGCGTCTGGGCGACCCCGCCGAACGTGCCGCTGTGCGCCGAGGCCGATCTCGCCGACCCGGGCGCGCGCAGCTTCGTGCTGCAGATCGGCGAGGCCTTCTTCCACGGCTTCGTCATCCGCAAGGACGGCCAGGTCGCCGGCTATGTCGACCGCTGCCCGCACCAGGGCTTCCCGCTGGCGCTGGAGCTGGACCGCTACCTGACCCCGGACGGGTCGCTGATCCTGTGCGGCTGGCACGGGGCGGTGTTCGAGCCCCTGACCGGGGAATGCACCGGCGGGCCCTGCGCCGGCGGGCGGCTGACGCCGTGGCCGGTGACGGTGAGCGGCGGGATGATCCGGACGGCCTGAGGGTTTCACCCGGGTAGAACCGGAAAATTCGCTGTGGCGGAGTCGGCAGAGTGGGCGCCGGCGGCGCGAAAATTCGCTGTGGCAGAGTCGGCAGAGTCGGCATCGGGGATGGCCGGGAGCGCCTCGGGCGGCGGGCGGCGGTGCGATTGTCAAAGACCGGAGCGCAGTATGCGCCGGTCTGTTTCTCAGGCGGAAAGATCGTCTCGAGAAAAGGCGATGTGTCTGAACCGGTGGGAGATTTTCCCCGCTATCGGACTATAATTCCGCGGATCGCCGGCACAGCGTCACGGCCGCTTCGCCCTTCTCCCCTTGCGGGAGAAGGTGGCCCGCGCAGCGGGTCGGATGAGGGGTCTCTCGGGTCGATAGCGTTGGTGAGGCCGCAGGTCGGGACCGCCGGTGCGACCCCTCATCCATCAGCCCCCCGATCAAGTCGGAGGGCTGCCACCTTCTCCCGCAAGGGGAGAAGGGCCCGCGCCCCTGTGGACACCCCGAACAAACCGCGAACATGCCTCTTGCCCCGGCGCCCGCGGCGCGTCTAACTCAACCCCGGGTCGGTCGTCAGTTCTGGAGTTTCGTCATGCAGCCGCCTGCCGCTCCCCCGACCGGCGACGCCGACCCCGCCGCCCGCCTGCTCGCCGTCGTCGAGGGTCTCGACCTGGCCAGCGCCGACGGGCGCGCCGGCATCCGCACCCTGCTGGCCGAGATCGAGCGCCTGTCGCCGGGCGCGATCCTCCAGCAGGCCGCCTCGATCGAGCTCCGGCGGGTGGGGTGGCTGTGCGGGCGGGGTAGAGCCAAAATATCTTGACAATGTCAGGTTGTTTAGCCTTGGAGGCCGGAGCAGCTCACGATATGATCTGCAAAAATGTATGAAAGTGCAGATTCATGTCTCGAGAGCGGATCGTCTTGGAGACCAGCAACGTCAGGAAGACCGCGCTGGCGGAACAATTGGACCTGCAGGGCGAGAGCTTCACCTCTTGGCTTGAGCATCAAATCGACGAGTTCGTACCTGCGACTTCCGATACTGGCGGCCCCCGAAGCCCGACCTGCGTCAGCGACCTTCTGGCACCCAGCGATGTCATCGAAACTCTGAGGAGTATCGATTGGGCGTTTACAGATGAGGACACTCGCTACCTCACCCACGATCTGCATCCCTATCCCGCGAAGTTTCCGCCACAGATTCCGGCCAAGTTGATCAGCGCGCTTTCGTTGCCTGGCGACGTGGTGATGGATCCGTTCGGCGGGAGCGGAACCACAGCTGTCGAAGCGGTGCGACTTAGGCGACGAGCGATCTCGTTTGATGCAAACCCGCTTTCCGCTCTCGTTGGCAGGGTGAAAACCCTCGCCATCGGCGAGCACGATCTCGCTCCTTTGGAGGAGCTTCGGAATGCGGTTGATAGCTACCGTGCCAATGGCGAGGGCAAGGGGCCAAACTGGTCCGAAGGCTTGATCGCCAAGCATTCATGCCATGTGCCTGCCATTCCAAATATCGAAAAATGGTTCTGCAGCGCTGCAATCGGGGAGCTGGCGCTGCTTCGCCATCTTATCGGACAGACCACAAGCGGGAGCTCGGAGGATGTTGCTCTTCTGGCCTTCTCCCGAATCGTCACCCGGGTCTCCAACCAAGACTCCGAGACTCGCTATGTGTCTAAAGAAAAGGAGCTCCCGAACACCTTTATTCTCCGAGCTTATCTGGAGTCGCTTCGTACCGTTCTAAAGCGCTTGGAGGCGGCGTCACAGACGCTCGCTGGTCCCGTGGCGAATTTCATCGAGGGTGACGCCAGGTCGGATATCGGGAAAGTGGTCCCTCCGTCCTCGGTGGACTTAATTGTCACGTCTCCACCCTACCCGAATGCAACCGACTACCACCTCTATCATCGATTTCGCCTATTCTGGCTGGGCCATGACCCGCGATTGTTCGGCGGCTTGGAAATCGGGTCCCATCTTAAACACCAGAGAAACGGAACGGACTTCGACGAGTATCGCGAGGACATGACGCGGGTCCTCGAAGGAGCCTACGCGGCGCTGCAACCAGGTCGCTACGCGGTGTTTGTTGTAGGTGACGCTGTCTTCAAAGGAGAAGAGTTCTCAACGTCCGACGCGTTGGCCGCGGCGGCGACAAAGGTCGGCTTTGAGGTCACTGACATCATTGACCGACCGATCCACAACACGAAGCGGTCGTTCACGCAGGCGGCACGTCGCGCTCGGCTCGAACAGCTTCTGGTTCTGCAGAAGCCGAACGATCCCATGAGCGTGACCTTCGCGCCGCCGGCCTACCGAATGTGGGAATACGAGGAACGTTTGCGCGCTGAAGAACTCCGTGGACTTGGTTTCGATGTCAAAGCGCTGGATGTTGGTAAACCGATCACCACCAGTGCGCGCCAACCAGCCCTGTGGAATGCACGTCGAGCCTCTTTCTCCAAAAGCTATTCGATCTTAGGCGAGGATTTCCAAGGCACTTGGCAAAACATCCTAGAGAACGGCGACAGCGATCCCACTACGCGTAAGGACCCCAAATACGCGACTCATGGAATCCATCCGTACAAGGGCAAATTCTATCCTCAGCTAGCGAAGAGCCTGCTGAACGCGTCAGGCGTCGACGTGGGGTCCGTCGTGCTCGATCCATATTGTGGAAGCGGCACCGTTCCCCTCGAAGGCTTCCTGAACGGTCATCGCGCCTATGGCGTGGATATGAACCCGCTGGCGGCCAAGATCGCCAAGGCCAAGACCGGCATCCTGCAAGTGGACCGTTCACTCGTCGAAGGTGCTATTACTTCGGTGCTGGCGGCTGTGGATCGCCAAACTCAATATCAGCACGGCCGGGATGAGTTCCCTGCGGGGAGTCTCGCGGAGCTAGAAAGCTGGTTCCCACCGAAAGTTCTCGACAAGCTCAACTGGCTGCTGGGGCAAATCAGACTGTTCGGAGAGCCGCGCCTTGTGGATTTTTTCGAGGTTGTCGCGAGCAGCGTAATCCGGGACGTCTCTCAGCAAGAGCCCAGCGACCTCCGCATTAGGCGGCGGAAAGAGCCGCTAGAGGACGCGCCAGTAGTGCAATTATTCGCGGCCCGACTAAGGAAGCAAAGCCGCAGACTGCAGAAATATTGGCGAGCGGCTGCGAGATGCCCCGGTCAACAGTTCGCTCCCGTCATTCAGGAAGGCGACTCCCGTGGACGGGCATCCCTTGATGACATGGGGCTCGTCGATGGAGAGGTCGATTGCGTAGTGACGAGCCCCCCGTATGCCACCGCCCTGCCTTACATCGACACCGACCGCCTCTCTATTCTCGCCATCCTCGGCGTCCCCTCCAGCGAGCGCTCTGCGCTTGAGGAAGCACTTACGGGGTCGCGAGAGATCCGACGAAGTGTAAAGAACGCGCTAGAGTTTGAGCTCGGCTCTACAAACGCCAACAATTCTCTACCCGCACCGGTCGTGGAAACCCTCCGGCACATAATGAAGGAAAATAAAGCAGCAGGTGTCGGGTTCAGACGGGACAACATGCCCGCTCTGCTTTGGCGCTACTTCGTCGACATCAAGCTAACGCTTCTGCAAGTTTTTCGCCTCTTGAAGGCCGGAGCTAAGGCTTACTATGTCGTCGGAGACAGCAAAACGAAGGTGGGCGACGATTGGTTCGCGATCGAGACATGCCGCCACATTTCTGAGATCGCTCATAGCCTCGGATTCGTCGTTCATGATCCGATCGACATCGATGTCACCACCGAACGTATGATGCACATGAAGAACTCGATTACGAAAAACCAAGTTCTCATTTTCGAGCGGCCCTAGATCCAGCCGAACCGCCGTCCACCTGGCATTGGTTGGACGGCGAGCGCCTCCCAAGCCGCATACTCCGGACTCGCTGGCGTGTGGACGGTAATGTCGTACTCCACACCTGCTCGGGTGCTCGGCTTCATCACCATGATGGACATCGCCGGAGAAGCCCGGGCCACGCCGCTACTGGTGATCCGGAGCTCGGCGTTCTGGCCGTAGTTGATCATATAAAGTGGATGGTTCAGTTCTCGGTAAAGCTCTGCGCCTCCGGCACCAATCACCCTGAAGTCTACTAGTGGGCGCGGGTCACGGTATGGATACGCCGGGTTTCCCGCCTTTTTTGGCTGAGCCAAACCCGTGAAAGGCAAACCAAAGAATGCTGGACGTTGCCTCGCTGCTGTCGTGCTGAGGTGAATTTCG
>Ga0196980_1000398_pt1 | contig 10942 bp, 12 predicted proteins | sample S3_1013CmetaG_FD_155486 | JGI IMG/M metagenome (GOLD analysis project Ga0196980, IMG submission 155486) | Soil microbial communities from Anza Borrego desert, Southern California, United States - S3_10-13C | ecosystem: Environmental > Terrestrial > Soil > Desert | place: USA: California... | reverse complement strand
GGCGTGCATCGCGACCCTTCTTGCGCGCGCTGTTGAGGCTGGCGAGCACGACCGACGAGAGGATGCCGATGATGGCGATCACCACGAGGAGCTCGATGAGGGTGAAGCCGCGCTGATTCCGATGATACATAGTGTGAATTAGATAAGGTGATAATTAATAATACCTACGATACCTATGGGGTCTGACAGTACGCCGGATCAGTACAGGTGACGCTGGCAATCACCCCATCGATATCCTGGGCAAGCGCGGCGTTCGCGGTATCTTCGAGCGTCGCACCTATGACGTAACTCGAGCATACCTGACCAGAAACGGAACAAGCCGCATTCGCGCTCGTGAGATTGTCATATAAGTAGGCTCCGCCCTGCGGATCAGCCGGAATCACGGAGATGTAGGTCGGTGCGAGCGAGGCGAGCGCATCCGGATATTCGCTGCTGTTGTTGTCGTAATAAAGCTCCAACGCGAGCTGCAGCTGCTTGATGTCAGAGATGCGGCGTGCATCGCGACCCTTCTTGCGCGCGCTGTTGAGGCTGGCGAGCACGACCGACGAGAGGATGCCGATGATGGCGATCACCACGAGGAGCTCGATGAGGGTGAAGCCGCGGTCTCTTTGTATAAACATACGTAGTATTGAACGCAAATAAACGTCGGATAATGTCGCTGTGCACGCCCGCGCGATGCGATAATCATACGCCACGCTGCCGCCCTCCGGCTGAAGGGGTGTGTATAACCTTGCCTAGATGCTTCCGGCGATGTTGTAGATAGGGACGAGGACCGACGCGAGAAGGATGGCGACGCCCACCGCGAGCGCCACGATCATGAACGGCTCGATGAGGGAAACGAGGGTGTCGACGGCGTTATTCACCTCGCGACGATAAAATTTCGCGATGGAATCGAGGATCGAACCCATATTTCCGGTCTCTTCCCCGATCTTGATCATCGCGACCATGATGCCTGGTATCTCCGGATGCTTACGGAACGCTTCCGAGACCGGAAGACCCGCCTTCACGTCGATAGCCGCCTCCTTCAGGACACGCTCGTACGTGGGGTCCTCGACGACCGTACCAGTAATCTCCAGGCCGCGCAGCATCTGGATACCCGACTTGAGCATCGTCGAGAGATTGTCAGCAAGACGGGAAAGATAGAGCTTCTTATAGATGCCGCCGATGACCGGTACCTGCAGACGCGCCCGCGAGAAGACCACCTGTCCTGATTGGGTCCTGACATAGCGATACAGGAAAAATGCCGCGAGGACGAAAAGGATGCCCCACAAGAGCGCGTAATTCGCGAACATGTTGCTGATGCCAATGACGACGCGGGTATAGATCGGTATCGATTGCCCCACCTCCTCGAGCATGGCCGCGAGTTTTGGGATGACCAAGGTCATCATGAGGACGATGACGATGACGAAAGTTCCGACGATGAATGCCGGATAGATGAGCGCGTTCTTGGCTTTCGCAGTGATCTCGTAGTTACGATCAAGGTAATCGGCGAGGAAGGCGAACGTCTCGTCCAGTTTCCCGGATTCCTCCCCGGCGCGCACCATATTCACGTAGAAATTCGTGAAGACTCCTGGATGACGCGAGAGCGCGGCGGAAATCGAGCTGCCCGCCTGGATATCCCCGGCGATCTCCGAGAGTTTTGTCGCCATCTGCGGCGTACGCGCTTCTGATGCAAGGAGCTGGAATGCGCGCAAGGCAGAGACCTGCGCCTCGAACAGCGTCGTCATCTGACGGGAGAGCATCACGATGTCGCTTCCCTTGATGCCGCTGAAGATCTGGATGCTGGTGGAGAGGGAGAGCTTCTCTGCCACAGGATCGATGGACGCGATGATGAGGCCACGTCGCTGCAGTGCGGAGATGGCGACATCGACGTTCACCGCGTCGACCGTCCCGCTGCGGTCCGCTCCCTTATCATCGACGGCCTTATATTTGAAAAGCATACGTCGCTAGAGCAGCTTCTGGAGCACGTTCGGATTGAGTGAGAATTGGTATGCCGTTTCCACCGTGATCTCCCCTCGAGAGACGAGTTCGGCCAACGAGCGGTTCATCTCGATCATGCCTTCGCCGGAAGAGGTCTCGATCACGGTATTGATCTCGTGAGTGCGCTTCTCGCGGATGAGATTCGCGACGGCTTTGTTGTTGATGAGGAGCTCATATGCCGGGATGAGACCGCCGCTGATGCGCGGCACGAGACGTTGGCTGAAGATGCCCGCAAGCGAGGCGCCGAGCTGCAGGCGGATCTGATCCTGCTGCGAGGCTGGGAAGGTGTCGATAATGCGATCGATGGTCTGCGCAGCGTTATTGGTGTGTAGCGTCGAAAGGACCAGATGTCCCGTTTCGGCCGCGGTCACCGCTGCTGCCATGGTCTCCGGTCCGCGCATCTCACCGACGAGGATGACGTCGACGTCCTGACGGAAGGCGGAGACCAGCGCCGTCGCGAAATCGCGCGTATCCAGAAGGACCTCGCGCTGATCGATGAGGCTCCGTTTCGGTTCATAGATATATTCGATCGGGTCCTCGATGGTGACGATGTGCTCCATGCGTTCGGTATTTATCATCTCCACCAACGCGGCAAGCGTCGTCGTCTTCCCTTGCCCGACGGGACCGACGACGAGGAAGAACCCCTGCGATTTGCGTGCGAACGTCGTCAGGATGTCGGGAAGATTGAGTTCCTGGAGCGTCTTGATCTGCTTCGGTATGAGGCGCAGCGCGATGCCGACAGCACCTCGCTGGAAAAACGCATTTCCGCGGAAGCGCGTGCCGTCCGATGTCTGATAGGCGAAATCGACTTCGAGCGCTGAGAGGAAGCGGCCCTGCTGCTCTTTCGTCAAAAGGGCCTTGGCGAATCCCATCGTATCCTCCGGCGTGAGCACCGCTTCCTTAAGCATCGGCGTGAGATTGCCGGCAACGCGTATGGTGGGATGTCCTCCTGTCGAGAAATGAAGGTCCGATCCCCCTTCGTGGATCAGCACCGTTATGTATTTCTTCAGCTGCGCGTCGTAATCGACTGCCATAGATGTATTGTAACGTACTTTTATAGTCCCCCGACCCTATCCACACGCGACCTTATTTAGCAGGCGTCATTCCCATCTCGACTTTAACCATCGCGACGACTTCCGACGGGATCATGCTGGCCTTCACGACGTATTTCTGCGCGCCAAGATCTTCCGCGTGCTTGCGGTCGGCGTCATTGCTCTGATTCGTGAGCGCGATGAGCTTCGAAGTCGTGGCGAGCTTCTCATCGCGGACCGATTTCAGGAATTCGAATCCGTCCTGTCCCGGCATCGTGATATCGAAGAGGATGACGTCCGGCTTCACGCCGCCGCGCAAGGCTTCCAGCGCCTCCTGCACCGAGAAACACGACGCGACCGTGAATCCCTCTTGCGTGAACTTCAGGCTGTACATGTCCAGGAGGAACTTGTCGTCATCCACCAAGAGCACCGTCTTTCCGTTTTCTGCTGCCATACGGTATGAATATTATGCTGCGTCTTTTTCAGGTTCGCTCGGCTCTTCGATCTTTTCCACTTCGGATTCCACGGGAGCGGCTTTCACTTCCTCTTCTTCGGTATCCAGAAGAAGCGGCGAGAGCGTATTCACTTCCGAGAACGGGACCTGCCTCGCGAACGCCTTTATAGTAGCATCCTCGCGCATGGTGAGCATCCCCTGTTCGCGCGCTGCTGCCCATATCTTCGAGTCGACCGGATTGGTGAGGATGATCTTCTCGATGGTCGGCGACATCTCCATGACCTCGAACACCGCCGCGCGGCCGCGCAGACCCGTCGGACACGCTGGTGTACGCTCCGGCTCATAGACGATGTCTTTGATGTCATAGCGATACTCCTTCGGAAGGCTCGCCATGTCGAGTTCCAACGATTTACGATTGCTCGCGGAGAGCGGTATCGCTTTGCCGGTATCCGGACAGAGCGTACGCACGAGACGTTGTGCCATAGACAGGACGAGGACCGGAGGGATGAGATACGGCTCGACGCCCATGTCGATGAGACGCGGGATGGTACCGACCGCATCGTTGGTGTGGATAGTCGAGAGCACCAGGTGACCTGTGAGCGCCGCCTGCATGGCAAGCTTCGCCGTCTCACCATCGCGGATCTCGCCGACCATGATAACGTCTGGATCCTGGCGGAGCGTGGTGCGCAAACCGTTCGCGAAGGTGTAGCCGATCTCGGGACGTACCTGCGATTGGATGATGCCGTCGACGTGATATTCGATCGGATCTTCAAGAGAAAGCACGTTCTTGTGCTCACGATCCAATTCCGCGAGCATCGAATAGAGCGTGGTCGACTTACCGGAACCGGTCGGACCTGAGATAAGGATGAGGCCGTGCGGCCGCTGAATGGCCTCGCGCAACAGCTTCAGATTGCGATCAGAGAGCCCGATCTGATCGAGCGGGATGAATCCCTGATCGCGGTCGAGGATACGCATCACTACTTTCTCGCCCGCGTATGACGGGAAGGTCGAGACACGGAAGTCGATCTGCCGATCGTCGAATGACGCGGAAAAACGGCCATCCTGCGGCTTGCGGCGTTCGTCGAGTCGGATGGAAGAGAGTACCTTGATGCGCGCGACGACTGCGCGATGCGTCTCCAAGGGCAGTACCACGCTGGTATGCAGGTCGCCGTCGACGCGATAGCGGATGCGCAGCCCCGCGCTCGTCGGTTCCACATGAATGTCAGAGGCCTTTCCATCGATCGCATACCGCAAGATGGTGGAGACGATCTTGATGGCAGGCGCGTCTTCAGTGATCGAACCTCCCGTATCCGACATGCCCGCGAGATTGCCGAGCTGTAGGAGCCCTTCTTCGTCAGAGGAAAGCTCCTTCTGCCGACCGCTCTGTTTCTCTTCGGACTCGAGGTCGGAGAGCGCTTTATCGACGTCACCTCCGAGACCCTTGTACATCCCCAGGACCTTCTGCAGATCCTGATCGGTGATGCGGAAGATCTTGAACGGCGTCCCGGTCTTGCGCGCGATGAAGTTCAAGGCATCAATCGCGGAGATGTTATCGGGGTCGACCATGCCGACTTCGAGGACATCGTCCACTACTCCTAACGGCGCGAAGCGATAATGTTCCGCGGATTCCTCCGGGATATACCGCAAGACCTCATACGGGATCTTCACTTCTCCTAGGCTGCGCTCGGGGATGCCCGGCGTCGAAGACACCGCTGCACCGCTTTGTGCGATTCCCGACTGCACTTCCGGCGGCATACGTTAGCGGCCCGCCGGCTGCCGGGGCGTTGACGTAGAAGCTGATGATGTGGCAGTCGCGCTACCTTCGAGCGGTAGGAACGGATTCGGACGGCCGACGGGTTCGGGGATGATCTGGGTGCCGTTGTCCTTGAGGGAGACGAATGCCGGATCCGTGAAAATGGTCCCAGAGAGCGTTATCGCGCGCAGCGCGAGAAGGGTCTCGACGACGTCCTTGTCCGCCGCGTTCGATGACGTCAGATCCTCTGTCGTCAGGAGCGCGACCGGCGCCGTATCGCGAAGGAAGAGATACCATGCCGCGCCGGCAGCCACCAGGCTCCCGAGTATGAGTATCACGATCTTGTTCTGGAGTATTGCCATAATTTTATTTGAGCCAATAGGTCCTGAGCGTGATATCGAATCGGTAAGTCGGTTCAGCGCCGGCACCAGCGGCATCGGCATCCATCGTGAGGGCTACCATGTCCACGAGGCGGAGGCTGTTCTCCAAGGCACCGATGAATTCGACGAATTTCGGATACGTCCCGCTGGTAGCGAATCGCAGTGTCAGGGAGTCATAGGTCTGGCGGCTCGGGCCGATCGAGACTTGCTCACCCCCTGCCTGCACGGCAGTCGTATTCGGCGCATCGATGACGACATTCTGCAGTGCGAATCCGTGCTGACTCGCGAGCGTGTCGAGATCGAGGACGAGACGCACGTTGTCGACATGGTCCGGCAGGAGTTTATGCAGTCGATCCACATCGGCCGGGTTGAAGGCATTGAATCGCGACAGAAGCGATTGTTTGAGATTCTGCAGTTCTGCCGCCTTATTGAGCGCCTGATCATACTGATCGATCTGGGTCTGCACTTCCCGGACGCCATCGTATGCGGGTTTCGTATAAAAGAAGAACAGTCCGCCGGCGGCCGCGAGGAAAAGGAGTGAGAAAAGGGTGCGTGGCATATCTATTGCATGGGAGTCTCCGGGAGATCTGTTCCCGTCTCTTGCCCGGTCATCTCTTGCGGGAGTCCGAATGGCGTCGATTGATCTGGCTCTGCGGCTTGCGGCGCGGCAAGCGATGATTGCACAGATCGGTAGCGAAGCCCTTCGACATTAATGCCGGACGTGAAATCAAACTTCACGCCTGCCAGCGTCCGATTGATATTGGAGAAGATGGGATTCGAAATGACCCCACTTTTGGAGAGCAGATCAGCCTCGAGCGCGATCGAATTCACGCTCTGCGCGATCCCCTGCATACTGAGTGTCATGTCGGTCGAATTCTGCGCGGTGAAATCGAGGGTCGAGAACGCGACGGTCTGAAGCGTGAGCTGCTCCAAAACGCGAAAGAGGACGGAGGGCGCGACGTGTATGCTCAACACTTCGTCAGCGGCGCGCATGCGATCGTCGAGGCGCGTCAGTTCCGCGATAAGCGCCGGCTCGAACGCCGCTTTCGCTCTCTCCAATTGGTCGAGCTTGCTCGCGGCAGAGGCATTGATGTATTGCACATAGAGGAAGACGCCGACGGCGAGCGTCGCCGAAGCAATGAAGAGGATGAGTCCCAAGAGCATGAACATGTCGAATCCCCCTCCTGACTTTTTCATGCCGGGAGTCGGTGCGCTGACAGGCGATTGGGGTATGAATGATGAGCGTATGTTGGATTCCATAAACTTAGCCTTTGCGAAGTTCCCTTAAGGCCAGGCCGATGCAGACCGCGAAACCAGGACCGATCGCCTGAAGGACCTGATCGAGGAATGCCGGCGATTCCGTGCGACTGAACGGATTCGCGACCTCCACCTGCGCATGCAAGGCTTTGTTGGCGAACCCTAGGAGTCCGGGAAGCGATGCCCCGCCTCCCGTGAGGAGGACGTGCGATACGTCTTTATTGTATCGTTTCCCGTAGCTCAATAGTACCTTATCGGCCTCCGCGAAGACGCGCTCGAGTGTGGATATGAGCGAGGCGCGGATACGATCGTTCTCGTCGGTCGAATACGCGGCCGATGCGGTAAGACCCCGCTCCCGCTTCACGCGCTCCGCTTTCTCGAATTCCCACGAGAGCGAACGGCCGAGCTGTTCGGTCATCTGCTGTCCGCCCATGTTCGCAAGATGCGTCATACGAACGACGCCACGCTCGACGATATACATCTTCGTCGTCGACGCGCCGAGGTCGATGACGAGGACAGGGGCCACGCCGTGGCCGAGCGAGCTACGGATGGCGCTAAATATCTCGATCTCGTAGAAATGCGTCGAGAGCCCGGCGCCGGAAGCGATGACCTGGTAGTTGCGCACGGTATCGTTGTGTATCGCGACGAGAAGGATTTCCTGCCCTTTCGCCTGTAAGGGGGCCTTCCCCTGGATGCGATCGAACGCCTCCTGCGATCCCTCGTCCGGCGGGATGATGAACCAATCGAGCATCACTTCCGAGACCTGCATGGGAATGTATTTGCGCGCCTCGATCGGAATCATCTGCTTCAACTGTTCAGGATCGCTCTTCGGCAGATCGATGATGGAGACGAGGCTCGAGGAGAACGGAATCGACATGCCAGCAGCTTTCGCGGTCACGTTCGCTTCTTTCATGAGATCCAAGAGGACTTCGGTCGTCTTTTCGGGCGTGAGCTTCACTGCCTTGCCGACGGCTTCATTTGCATAAGGGCCGAGTGCAATCTCACCATAGGTCTCCAAAACAGCGGCACCGTGCGCACCGCGTAGCTGCACTACTTTCGCAGAAGAAGCGCCGATATCGACGCCGATCACGCTCGTGTCCGATGTCCCTGTGATCGCACCCGTCAATTTCTGCGTTAGAGAACTTAGCGAAAACGCCATCTTCGGAATTATATCACTGAATCCTGTCAATCTTCGCCGCAAGTATGAAATCGTTTTCGGAAAGGCCGCCGATAGCATGCGTGGAGAGCTCTATCTCCACCCTTCCCCATGAGACGAGGAGGTCCGGATGATGGCCTTCCTCTTCGGCGAGCGCAGCGACCTTCGTCGCAAACTCGAATGCGCCTGCAAAATCCTTGAATTTAAATGATCGTGAGATCGTCTTCCCGTCAGGCCAGAGCATCCAACCTGCTATATCTTTCAGCATCCGTTCGGCTGCATCGCGAGTCAAGGGGAGCGCCCCGCCTTCGCACGGTACGCACTTCCGAGCGGCTAGATCCATGCCACAATGCTAGCATGCTCCGCCTTGTGCGAGCGGTCGCGGTCGCCATTCAGGCACTCCTCGATGTCATCCTTCCGAGGAAAGAACGTGTGGTGCGTATTGAACAGTACGTCCTTGAGGATCTTTCGATCTCCCCCGCCGAACAGGAAGCATGCGGCATCTCGATCACGACGCTTCTTTCATATCGAGAGAAAGCGGTGGAAGATCTCATCCGCGCCGTGAAGTACGATGGCTCGCATCAGGCGGCAACGCTCCTCGCCGAAGTGCTCGCCGAGTATCTGCGTGAAGAGATAGCATCGCTCAGATCATTCTCCACGCGACCGATACTCCTCATCCCGTTACCGTTGCATCCCGAACGACGCGCAGCGCGCGGCTTCAACCAGATCGAATTCATCATCGAGAAGCTCCCGATCGAATTCCATGACGGCTCGCTGTCGCGCATCGGGCGCGACGTCCTCGTGCGGGTGCGCGAGACGAGGCAGCAGACGCATCTTTCGCGCACGGAACGCCTCACGAACGTGAAAGGTGCGTTCGCCGTAAGCGATCTCGCGAGTGCGGTGGACGCATACGCCTTCGTTATCGACGACGTGACGACGACAGGGGCCACGCTCGCAGAAGCGGTACGTCCGCTTACCAGTCTCGGCGTGCCGACGTGCGCGCTCGCATTAGCGAGAGCATAAATGTGTATAAAAATTCAAAAATGAAAAGGCACATCTTGTAGATGTGCCCGGACTCGCGGTTTAGGCCTGGAAGCTTATCAGAGTAAATGGCTTTACACGGGTTTTAACCGCTTAACATCCAAGTATTCTTCTGATAGCTCCGCTCCATGCCTTTTCCCCTCTCAGGGAATCTCGGTTGATGTCTTCCGCTGTCCTAGTTAGCATAATATCATTATTTTGAAATAAAGTCAAATTACATAAAAATACAGGCTATTTCTTCGGAGGGAGGGATTCGGTTACGGATAATTCAATCGCCGTCGCGATTGAATTTCCGCGACCCCGGCTCGGCGACCTGCAATCTTGCGGGTACCCCGCTTCCGCCTTTCGAATCCCTCCCTCTCCTGCAAAAAATATAGTCGCGCGACGCATGCGTCGCGCTCGTTATTTTTGCGGAGAGGGAGGGATTCGAACCCTCGAGACAGTTTTACCCGCCTAACACGTTAGCACCGTGCCGCCTTCGACCACTCGGCCACCTCTCCTGTGTCCGCTACCCTATCATAAAAAATAGCTGTTTTACACTTAATATTCCCGGTATACTGCCGGCGTGGCAATGACTCGATACATTTTCCCCGCGTTCCTTGTCTTCGCACCCGTGGCCATCGCCGCGGAATATCTCTTTCATGCGACGCCGATACTCATATTCGTCCTTGCGGCACTCGCGATCATCCCCTTGGCGAAATATCTCGGTGAAGCGACGGAACATCTCGCATCCCACACGTCCCCTGCCTTAGGCGGATTCCTCAACGCAACCTTCGGCAACGCGACCGAACTTATCATCGCGCTCTTCGCCTTGAATGCCGGACTCATCGGCGTCGTCCAGGCATCGCTCACCGGTTCCATTGTCGCGAACCTCCTCCTTGTTGGAGGCCTTGCTATCTTCGCAGGCGGCTGGAAGCGTGAGAAACAGACATTCAGCCAGACCGGGGTCTTGGCGACCGGCATCACGCTTGCGCTCTCGATGGTTGCCCTCGTCATCCCTGCCATCTTCCTTCAGACGGCGCCGGGTGTGAGCGCCACGGTCATCGATCAGTTGAGTGTCCTGGTGGCGATCGGGATGATCGTCTCCTACCTCGGCAGTATCTATTTCACGCTGCATACGCACAAGCATCTCTACCTCGAAGAGGTCGCGGAACAACATCGAGCGCATTGGAGCGTCCGTAAGAGCCTCATCATCCTCGTCAGCACGACGCTTATCGTCGCGTGGATAGCGGAAATCCTTGTCGGCGCCATCGAACCCCTTATCCACGCGCTCGGCTGGACGGAGCTCTTTATCGGCGTCGTGGTGGTGGCTGTCATCGGCAACGCTGCAGAGCATTTCTCCGCCGTCACCGTCGCCATCAAGGACCGTATGGATCTCGCGCTGCAGATCAGCATGGGCTCGGCTTCGCAGATCGCGATGTTCGTCGCCCCCATCCTCGTCCTCGTGAGTTTCCTCTTCGACCAGCACATGCCACTCACCTTCAATCTCTTCGAAGTGGTCGCGATCGTCCTCTCGGTCCTCGTCGCGAATCTCGCCATCCAGGACGGCGAGAGCAACTGGCTCGAAGGCTTGCAGCTTCTTGTCGCTTATTTCATCATCGCGGTCGCGTTCTTCCTACATCCTTAAAGTTTTCAAAGGAAACTTTTGAGAACCCTCGGTTCTCAACGGACGGCAGCGCTTCGCTCGCCGCCCTGCTCTCCGACACGGGAAAACTACAGTTTTTCCGACCCCTTTCGACACTGTTCGCGAGTACACGAACAGTGTTATGGAAGCGCTCTCTGCAACAGCCAAGAGACTATCGAGAGCACGATCGAACCGAGGAGCGCGGGCACGAATCCGGCGACATCGAATCCCGGGACGATGAGCTCCATCGCCCAGAAAAGAAGCGC
>Ga0196980_1000397_pt1 | contig 10955 bp, 10 predicted proteins | sample S3_1013CmetaG_FD_155486 | JGI IMG/M metagenome (GOLD analysis project Ga0196980, IMG submission 155486) | Soil microbial communities from Anza Borrego desert, Southern California, United States - S3_10-13C | ecosystem: Environmental > Terrestrial > Soil > Desert | place: USA: California... | reverse complement strand
CACGCTGAAGTTCGGTATGGACTGGTTTGCCGACAAGAAAAACACATTCGGCATCGTGGCCAGCGGCTTCCTGTTCAACGGCCATCCGACACCCGCTACCACCGCCGAGCTTCGGGACGAAAATTTCCAGCTGGAGAGCCGACTGCTTTCCTATACCGAAAACCGGATTCGATTCCGGAACCTTTCCACCAACCTGAACTGGAAACATACATTCGACACTACCGGGCGGGAGCTTACCATGGACCTTGATTACGTGATTTACAGCAATGTGTCGAACATGCTTCTTACTACTGATTACTACGACCGGTACCTGCAACACAACGGGACTTCATACCTGCGCGGCCGGCTTCCGGCAAATATTGATATTTACACTTTCAGGACCGATTACGTGCACCCGTTTAAAGGTGGAAGGATTGAAGCAGGGCTGAAGATCAGTTACGTGAAGAATGACAACCTGGTGAATTACGAGCGCCTGATCTACGACCAGTGGGAGCGCGACCAGATCCGCTCGAACCATTTTATCTATAAGGAGAATATCAATGCTGCTTATGTCAGCTACAGCCGCGAACTCAAAAACTGGAGCTTCCAGACCGGGTTGCGGCTGGAAAACACGAACGCCGAAGGCAACCAGGTAGTGACTCAGACGAGTTTCAGCCGCGACAACACAAGCTTATTTCCTACTGCATTCGCGAGACGGATCCTGGACAAAAAGAACAGTCTGACGCTATCGTACGGTCGCAGAATCCAGCGTCCGAATTACCAGGACCTGAATCCTTTCGTTTATTTCCTGGATACGCTTTCATACCGGCAGGGAAATATTTACCTGAAGCCCCAGTACACGCACAACGTCGAGCTCACGCATGCTTTCCGCGACAAGTTCATCACCACGGTAAACTACAATTTTACCGACGACGTGATCTCGCAGATCATTCGTCCCGAGGAGAACAGCAAGATCCGCTACCTGACCGTTGATAACGTAGCGCAATTCCGGAATATGGGCATCTCCATCACGGCACCCTTTGCGGTCACGAAATGGTGGAACCTGAACCTGTTTACCAATGTCTTTAATAACCGGTACCAGGGCGTTTACGACACCATTCCAATAGATCTTTCATTCACTTCCTTCATGGTGAACACGACGAGCACGTTCACCATATCGCAGGGATTTACTGCAGAGCTGACCGGCTTTTACCGACACAAGGCGATCAACAATCTTTCGCGCATGGAGCCTATTTACCAGATCGGATTCGGAATGCAAAAGCAGGTGTTGAAAGGGAAGGGCACGCTCCGTTTCAATGTAAGAGACCCCTTTGCCTGGCAGAGGTTCCAGGGGCTGAACCGGTACGGCCTTATCGACGGCAATTTCCTGTCGCGTCCTGATATCCGGTCTGTCACGACCAGCTTTACGTGGCGCTTTGGAAAGAACGGGCAAAACAACGGACCGCGCCGCCGCAGCAGCAGCTCCCAGGACGAACAAAACCGGGTAGGGCAGGGGGCTCCCCAATAAAGAGACAGTTTTCTCATGTGCTTTTTGCATGTGAACGTCCCTCTTTTCTTGGAGGGACTTTTTATTTTTGCTTACCACACAACATGCTATATGCCTTCATTCGACATTGTCAGCAAAGTAGACATTCAGGCACTCGACAACGCGGTGAACGTAACTACCAGGGAGATTACGAACCGGTTTGATTTTAAGGGTTCACATGTCGTAATCGACCTGGACAAGAAAACTTTTCAGATACACGTCGAAACCGACGATGAAATGAAAATGCGCCAGTTGCTGGAGGTGCTGGTGAGCCGCGCACACAAACAGGGGATTGCTCCCGAAGCTTTTGACCTCTCGAAACCCGGCCATCAGTCAGGCAAATACTGGAAAAAAGAAGTAACGGTACGAAACGGGTTGCCCCAGGACGACGCGAAAAAGGTTGTTAAGCTGATCAAGGACTCGGGGCTAAAGGTGCAACCCGCCATTAACGAAGATTTTGTGCGGGTAAATGGCAAAAAAATTGACGATCTCCAGGCCGTGATCGCGCTTTGTCGGGGAGCTGATCTTCCGTTTCCTTTACAATATGTGAATATGCGCAGTTAGGCCCTTAATAACCTGCTTTTGTTTGGACAAAATTGTGGATAACTCCGTTCAGAACACGTGGAAATGAAAAGGCGAAAAAATTTGGAAACCGGTTATAGCCGAACGTATCTTCACTTTACAACTGCACGATTTTTGGAAACAAAATGAATGCATGGAGAGACGGAAGTCCCTCAAAAGATGGAAGTCACTCCTGAAAGCATCAGATTGGGAATGTGGTCGCGCAAGCGGGCACAGGAACAAAGCCTGATGCTTTCGTATTTTAAGCCCGTCAACAAGATTTGGTCGAAAAAGCCTGGAGCTTTACCTTTGCCAACTGTCAAAACGCTGCGGTTGGTATCGTACCACTTAAAAATCAATCATTTATGAAAAAAGGTATTCACCCCAATAGTTATCGCCTGGTCGTCTTCAAGGATATGAGCAACGGGCACATGTTCCTGAGCAGGTCTACTGCGGCGTCGAAAGAAACGGTAAAGTGGGAGGACGGCAACGAATATCCGCTGGTGAAACTCGAGATCTCCAATACGTCGCATCCTTTTTTTACCGGTAAGAACATGCTGGTAGACACGGCCGGTCGCATTGACAAGTTCAAGAAGAAATACGAAAAGAAGGCTCCCGTTCAAAAGAGCTGATCCATCGTTTTACGATGAGTATCCGAATAGCTCAAGGAGTTTTGTTTTTCATGGCTATACTTTAGACCTCCCGATTCTTCGGGAGGTCTTATTTTTGTCGCCACACAATGGACAAGCTGATCTTTTCGGAAGAATTCTGTCAACCGGAAAATCTGCATCCCTTTACACTCACCCGCCAGATCCAGGACATTCGCGTCGGCATTCTTACCATTCGCGAAAAATGGGAAAAAATGTTCGGTCTTCCGTCTTTCGACAAAAAGGAAGACGATTACAAGGACCTTGACCGGTCGGTTTACATCGATAACGCCGTCGGAAATGGCGCCTGCTTTATTATTCACGGAAACGTTCTGCCTACCGCGAGGCTGGTCAAACTTGCGCGTCGCCTGCGGGACGGGGAATTCATCGCAACCCGGAGCGGGATGGGAATTCTCTTTCGCATTACGAAGAAACAGATTCAGGACAAGCATAAGATCATTGTCACACGCGCCGTCGCGCTCGAAGAGGAGGTGCAGACGATCCAGTATCCTTGGGATATTTTCCGCCTCAATGACTGGGCGATCCGCCAGGATTTTTCCCTGCTGATCAAAAAAAGAAAATCGCAGCCGATTTCACGGACAAATAAGGTAGTAGGAAGAGGGAACGTGTTCCTTGAAAAAGGCGCTCGCGTCGAACATTGCGTGCTGAACGCGGCTGCGGGCCCGATATACATCGGCAGACAGGCAGAGATCATGGAAGGGGCGATGATCCGCGGACCTTTTGCAATGGGAGCGGATTCCTGCGTGAAAATGGGTGCCCGGATCTATGGCGCGACGACGCTCGGGCCGGGCTGCGTGGTGGGCGGCGAGGTAAAAAATTCGGTCTTGTTTGGCTATTCCAATAAAGCGCACGACGGTTACCTGGGCGATTCTGTCGTAGGCGAGTGGTGCAACCTTGGGGCAGGAACAACAAACTCGAACCTGAAGAACAACGCGAGCGATGTTCAGCTCTGGACTCCTCGCGGCCGCGTGAACGCCGGCAGGAAATGCGGCATCATGATGGGAGATTATACCCGGACGGCCATCAACACTTCCTTTACGACGGGAACTGTCGTGGGCGTTTGCAGTAATGTATTCGGAACGGGTCTCACACCTGCTTACATCCCAAGCTTTTCCTGGGGAAGCGACGGGATTCAGCGTTACGAATTCGAGAAGGCAATACCAGATATCGATGACTGGAAGCAGCTCAAGGGTAAACGAATCACGGAGAATGAAAAATTGATACTAAAGCACGTTTTTGACAATTATTGAATTGTATGAGGACACAAATCGCCGCTGGCAACTGGAAAATGAATTGTACTTACCAGGAAGCCGAACGTTTGATTGACGCAGTTCTCAACGCCGGCGTGTCGTTACCGGATCACCAGAAGGTGATCTTTGCCGTGCCTTTCCCTTTTTTGCTGATGACTCGAAGCCGCCTTGAGAACGAGCCCGGCTGTTACGTGGCCGCGCAGAACTGCCACCATGAACGCTTTGGAGCTTTTACCGGCGAAATTTCGGCGCCCATGCTGCACTCCATCGCTGTGCTGTACTGCATCGTCGGTCACAGCGAGCGAAGGGAATACAATGCAGAGACCCACCCGGTGCTTGCCGAAAAGGTGAACCGATGTTTTGAGAATTTCATAACGCCCATTTTCTGCTGCGGGGAACCGCTGGCGGTCCGCGAAACCGGCGGTCAAAATGAATTCGTTGATGCGCAGCTGAGGGATTCGCTCTTTCATCTTCCTTCGGAGAAGATTCGCAATCTGATCATTGCTTACGAGCCCGTCTGGGCCATCGGAACTGGTCGCAATGCAACAGCAGACCAGGCGCAGGAAATGCATGCGCACATCCGCTCTATTTTGAGCGCACAGTATGGCCGGGACGTGGCAGATTCTATACCCATCCTTTACGGCGGAAGTGTCAAGAGCGGAAACTCGCGGGAGCTTTTTTCCGCGCCGGATGTGGACGGCGGCCTGGTGGGAGGGGCTTCCCTGATACCGGAGGACTTCGTTGCAATTATCCGCGCACTTAAATAGCTTTGCAGTTCAATCGCTCCTTAATCGCCAGTCCCTATTATATCGTCGTCCGCCGGCGAGGCCAGGCTCTTCTCAGCTTTTTCAAGCTGCGGCTGATCGTGGACAGGAAAGATATTTACCCGCTTGGCGGAAACACCATTGTAATTCCGGTCTCGGGTACGGATGCGAACATTGTGGCCACCGACGGATTTCATTTTACGCGTCCGCTCCAGCTTCATTACGATCGCCCCGGGTACTACGAACTGTCGGTTTGCTGCGCCATTGACGATCTCGAGCTCCTCGGGGGCGGATTTCTCCTGGTTTTCTTTTACCTCACCGGCTTCTTCACAGACCTCTTCGTGCTGAAGCTGCTTAGCTTTATCCCGGTGCTTTACTTTTTGTTCCGGTATTATTTCAGCCGGCGGAGCTTCATCCGCTTCGTGCCTGCAAGACGTTGAGTCTCGCAGGCACGCGAAATAAGCACCCTCATATTTTGACCGCTGTCAGCACTGGACTATTTTTATACGGATGGCGAGGAAACGCGTTCTGTGGCTTTGCAGCTGGTATCCCAGGCAGGCGGACCGGTACACCGGCGACTTCATTCAGCGGCATGCGCGGGCGGCGGCGCTCCACCACGACATACACGTGGTTCACGTAGCACTGGTGGACCGTAACATCTCATTGCGGGGCGCGGAACAGAAATTTGTTGAGGGAGTGGATGAGCGCATCGTGTACGTGAAACGGAGTAACTCATTCGCCGGCCGTTTGTTGAACCATCGCCGTATTTTGCAGGCGTACCGTAAGGCGGTCGTTGAGTTTGTAGATCAAAAAGGCAGACCCGACCTGCTTCATGTTCACATTCCCATGAAAGCCGGTCTTGCAGGGCTATGGGCCAAAAAAAAATATGGCGTTCCGATGCTTGTGACGGAACATTGGGGAATCTACAACGAAGTGGTCGAAGATCGTTTCAGTGCCCGCGGCCGGATGTTCCGTGCCCTTACCACAAAAATTCTCGCCGGAGCTGATCAATTTGTAAGCGTCAGCGAATTCCTTGTCACAGCCCTCAAAAACTATGTAGCAGTTCCGGAAGCGAGGATAATTCCGAACACGGTTGACTCACGTTGGTTTTATTATAAGGAGCGTCAGCCTGCGCCGTTTCGCTTCATTCATGTTTCGAACCTCGCGCCATTGAAGAATGTGCAAGGCATACTTCGTGCATTCTCTCAGGTCGTACACGAAAAGGAAGCGGAACTTGTTATTGTCGGAAACCAGGACAACCGGATGGAGGCTTTTGCGGCAGCCCTGGGAGTGCCGCAGGGCTCGGTTCGGTTTCGGGGAGAAGTTCCCTACGAACAGGTAGCGGTGGAAATGCAATCGTCGAACTGCCTGGTACTGTTCAGTCAGATTGAAAATTCCCCCTGCGTCATTCCTGAGGCATTTTGCTGCGGACTACCGGTAATAGCAACCACTGTGGGAGGAATTCCCGAACTCGTGAACGATCGGAACGGCTTGCTTGTTGCGCCTGTCCATGAAGAAAAGCTGGCTGCTGCGATGAAAACGATGATAAGCCATTACCAGCGGTACGACCGCCAACGGATTGCCATAGATGCCCGGGCACAGTTTAGCTTCGAAAGCGTGGGACGAAGCTTCGATAAGTTATACCAGTAAAGTCGAAAGTCAGAAGTCAAAAGAATTTGTACTGCTGACCCGCAGTCCGAACGGCGACCCTTCATTATTGATTTTTATTTGTGGGCGTCTTTCAGGCTGTTAATCAGGGACACGTATTCCGTCATCGCCTGCTCCCGCGATTTGCCTTTCTGTTCCGTCCAGGCAGTGTGCTTTGCCTGCCCCACAAAATCAAAGCCCGAAGGTGGATCGGAATGAACGTCGCCTTCCGTGGCTTGCTTATACAGGGAATAGAGCTGCAGGAGCGTGGCATTATCGGGCCGCGACGAGAGGTTCTTGCTGTCGGCTACTGCGGTTTCAAAATCTTCTTTGAGACCCATTTCTATTTGAGCTGCGTGTTGTTGATGAAAATATCCTGAACCTGTCGGCGGTCGTCAATGATCTGGTAAAATTCTTCAATATACTTCACCAACCCCTGCCGTTCGCGTTCCTTAAGCAGATGAAAACTGCTGATCAGGTTGATGATCGCAGACTTCTTACTGTGAAATACTGCAAAAACTCTTTCGAGCTCTTCCAGGGTCCTGGGGTACCCCCGATAGACCCGCTCGGTCACCGACTGAGTACCGAGTTGTTCGGCTGGTGTCGCATAGCTGGCATTCACGAAGCCGGAATGATCGAAATCGTAGGGAACTGCGTATGGAGGCGAAGTGGGGGTTTCGGGACTGCAGATCAGCTTCAGGTTATGCACTGTTGTCGGATTGATTCCCCAATCGCCGTTGCTGATCATGTATTGGAATATGGCAACCTTGGTGAGCAGGTCCCGGTCGGTATACTTTGAGCTTGTAAGCACCTGATCGCTCATCATACATCCATTTCTTTTTGCCATATCCTTGTCGTCCTCGATGAGAAAAGCGTGCTGCGCAAAAGGTTTCACTTTGCCCCGTGTATCGGTATAGTTGACGTGAAGCAGCCGCACCCGGAAGCTCTTTTCTTCAAGCAGGTTGTAAATCTTGTAGATCAGGTATTCCTTAAGCACAAGCTGGTCGTCGTCTTTTCCGGTACCGCAGCCGATCACCATTTTGAGCTTCCCGAGGTTGTTCAGTCGCGGCGATCCAGGATTGCGGAAATTGAGCCGCAGCGGCGGGATGTAGCAATTCTCTCTCCGGAAGTGCCCGCGTGCGGCAACGGTGATCTCTTCCTTTATCGAATCTCCGCCCGGAAAAACCAGTGTCACCATGGCCGGCTGATATATATCCAGCTTTTTTTCTGTCTGCAGCTTCCTGATGTCCGTGGAAAGCGACAGTTGGATCGCCCCTTCGTCAGTAAAGAACCGGACGCTGTCGACCGGTTGCGCCGATGCGACGCCGGCAAGCAGCGTCAACGCGAAAAACATTCTTTTCATGGTGAGGTGCTTTTGGTAAACGGAAGTTAAACAGAAAAACGCAATCTCACTTCAGCACTTCGGGTATCGGCTGACCGACGCAGCCGCTGGGAAGCTGTACGTGCAGCAGTGCGGCCAATGTCGGAGCGATATCGGACATATTCACCGTTCGTTGTGATTTCCCTTTCCGGATTCCCCAGCCATACCAAAGCAGGGGAATGTGGCTGTCGTATGGATTCCAAAGCCCGTGAGTAGTGCCCGTATTGTTGTAAGCGTCTATGTAATGGGATTGGAGGATCAGCTGAATGTCGCCCGACCGGCCGGGATAATAGCTGTTGTTTAATCGTTCCCGGAGCAGGGAAGGAAGAGGCACGGTATTAAGCTCGGCGAGTGGAAAGGCCCGGGCAATCCCCGGTTGGCCGGCAAGCTGTTCGACGATCCGGTTGGTAATCGTGCGACGGTCGATCCCTGCCGAGTCGATAGCCCGCACATCAAGGGATAGCTGGTAATTGCTGTTGCTTAAAATAAGTTTGTGCAGCCCGAATTTCTCGGCAAGCGAGCGATTCATTGATTCGACAATGCTTCCCATGAAAACCCGGCCCGCCGGGATCTTGTTTTCCTGAAGGAACTCCGGAATTTCTGCAACGCCGTGATCGGCGCTCAAAAAAACGCTGTAGTGACCGCGACCCACCCTCGCATCCAGGAAATTGAAGAGCTCTCCAAGCTCGCGGTCAAGGCGAATGTAGGTATCTTCCACCTCGACCGAGTTCGGTCCAAACGCATGCCCGATGTGATCCGGTGGAGAATAGCTCAGCGCAAGCAAGTCGGTAAATTCATCGGCTCCCAGTTTCTCGCCCAGGATCGCGGCGCGCGCAAATTGCGTGGTAAGCGAGTTTCCGTGGGGCGTGGTTGCAATGGCTGCGTAATCTCTGTTTTCAAAACGGGAAAGGTCGTACGGGAAACTTTGTCCAAATTTTTTTTCCTCAAATGCCTTTACATCCGCACTGCTTTGACGGTAGCTGTCAATCGGGTAAACGAGCTTCCACCCCTCGCGGTAGAATTTGTTTGGCCATTTCTGTGCATTGAAATCAGCCACCCATTTTGGAAGAGCGGCCATATAATAGGTGCTCGTGATCCAGTTTCCCGTCGTGTTGTCGTACCAGTAAGCAGTACCGTTGTGCCCGGCCGGTAGGATGCTGCCGCGGTCCTTCATCCCAATGCCGATCACTTTGCTGCGAAAATTCGTGGCCAGTCGCAATTCGTCCCCGATCGTCGTAACGACAAGGTTTCGCGGGCTCATGCGTCCGTTTGTCGAACTGCTGCCGACCGTCGACACCGCCTGGTCTTCGACGCAATAAACCGACCGCATTGCCTTTCGGTCCCACCATGCATTGCCGGTGATGCCAGAAATGGACGGCACAGTACCCGTGTACACACAGGTATGACCAACGCCTGTAACCGTGGGAGTGTAGTCGATCATGGCCTGCTCACAGGAAAAACCCTCGCCAAGCATTCTTTTGAATCCTCCCTGTGGACTGAAACGGTCGTAGTAACGGTAGAGAAAATCCCAACGCATCTGGTCCACCATGATGCCTACCACCAGCTTTGGACGTGCGGGCTGGGCGAAAATGCAATTGGAAATGATTGCTACGCAAAAAACAAGTAGCGTCCTGATCATAAGGGCGATTTTGACAAATGTAATTGGAATGCGGAATCGATGTGCAGGAAAAGGGTCAGAGTCCCGCTTTGATGTACCCCCATCCCTGTTTTTGCCGCTGGATGATCTCATAGATGCCGTCACTTACCGTTTCGATACCGGGCAACAGCTCGTTGCCGGCGATTCCCTGGTTCTTGAGCGCCACGCCGCAAACTTTGAAACGAACGTTTTTACTCTGAAGCAGTTTGAGCACCGTGGACTCTACGGGTGAACCTCCACGGCGGGCCATGTGCACGCCCTGGCCGTACATCACTACTTCCAGCTGCGCCTGTGGTTCTGTCTGTGCGATGCCGCCGACCCACCGCAGGAGCGCTTTGTGGTCCATCGAATCTCTGCTCGTGAGATCGAACACTACTTTGTAGTCGGATTGCGCCGCGGCCAGGATCGGCATCAGAAACAGCAAACAAAACAGCTGTTTTCTCATAACGGGATTATTTGCCCTAAAAGTTACTAAGTTTTCGCGGTATGCAGTTTCCAGAAAAGCATCCCCGTGAGCAGGCAGAGGCTGCCGACGAGCCACCATAGAATGTGGAAATCAAAATGCTGCACCACCTGTGCCGCGCCCGCGGGTCCGAGAGTTTGCGCCGCCGACCAGGCCATAGTGTACAACGCAGCATATTCCCCGCGGTTGGCGGCATGCGTGCGATTGATCCAGTATGTATTCATGAAGGGCATGGCCATCATTTCGCCGAACGTGACCACGATGATCATAACTGCGGCCAGCCATGGGCCGATGCCCGGAATGTTGAGAACATAGAACGACAGACCTACCAGCAGCACCCCAATGCTGATATAAAAAGTGGCGCGGCGTTTTCCTTCCAGGTTGTAAATCATGATCATTTCCAGCGCGGCGATGATGAGACCGTTGACCGCCATCAGCATTCCGATGAAAGGTTCAGAAAAATGAAGATCCTGTCTGAAGTAAACGGGAAGATTTGTGAAAAGCTGAAAAAAACAGCTTGCGAAAAGAATGGTCAGCACGATGAAGACAAGGTAATTCCCATCCCGGAAAGCTGATTTCGTAAAAACCTGCGTACTGTCCCTTCTCGACGTCGCTTGTTGACGGGGAGGTTTTAATGTGAACCACATGAGGCCAGCTGCGGAAATATTGGTTATTCCGTCAACCCAGAACAAGAGCTCGTAATTTATATGGGCGAGCACCCCGCCGAGTGCGCTTCCCACAGCCCAGCCCAGGTTGATGGCAAGGCGATTCAGCGAGTAGGAGCGGGTGCGGTTTTCCGGCTTGCTGTAGAAGGCGATGGCTGTGGAGTTTGCAGGCCGGAAGGCTTCGTTGACGAAACTCAGGAGAAAGGTGAACACACAGATCGTCGGGTACGTCTTCATCTGGCCAAGCACGATAAACAGAATACCGCCACCAACAAGCGTGATCAGTTGCACCGGGTAAAACCCTACGCGGTCCGTAAGCTTTCCCCCGAAATAAGCCCCGCTGAACGCTCCGGCGCCGAACATCCCGAATACGA
>Ga0196980_1000396_pt1 | contig 10991 bp, 10 predicted proteins | sample S3_1013CmetaG_FD_155486 | JGI IMG/M metagenome (GOLD analysis project Ga0196980, IMG submission 155486) | Soil microbial communities from Anza Borrego desert, Southern California, United States - S3_10-13C | ecosystem: Environmental > Terrestrial > Soil > Desert | place: USA: California... | reverse complement strand
TCCCTGGCACCGGCAGATCGAGCAGCCGCAAATAAACGGAAAGCTGCCCGCGGTGATGAATAAGATGGCTCAGCGCCCAGCCGCGAATTGCCACCTTTCGCGGGGCGTTAAAGCGCACAGTTTCCCCGAAACGCACGACCCAGGGCTCCTGGAATGCGTCGTCTTCCATTTTTTGCAGATGCCGATTCGCCCCTTCAACGCTTTCATCAAAGATCTGCAACAGCTCTTCGCGGGAGTTCGCGGTGTGGGGATCGAAGCGATGGACTGCGAAGTCGAAATCCCCGATGGTGGCGATGCGGGTGATCCATTGAGGGATTTCCGCAATATGCGTGGACAGTCGCCCAAGCGTCATGGACTTTTCGTGCGGTTTCCAGTCCTTTTTTTCCAGCGGCACCCGTTCGAGCATTTTGCGGGTCAGCCCTGTTTCATACCTGAGCTCGGAAATGAAGGCATCGCGGATCGGCATAAGGCTTAATTTTTATTTGGCCTGCTCTTTTTCGTGGTGTGTGATCTTTTCCAGTCCTTCCTCGATCTTTTCCATCTGCTCCTCGAACTTCTGTGTCATCTCTTCAGGATGCTCGAGCTGGTGAACCGGATCCTTTTTGCTGAAGATTCGCCATGCCTGCACCACCGCCGTTATGGCAAAGAAGCCGCCGATCACCCAGGCCAGCACGTGCTGATTATTGCTGATCGCGCGGGCTACCAGCAATCCCCCGAAAATGAACACACAGTTCCCGATAAATGTGCCCAGCCCGATCCCGAATATGTAGAAATTGTAATGGCTTGCTCTCGGCTGTAGAATTTTTTTGGTGAAGAGCACCGTGCTCCAGCCAAACCAGAATGGAATTTGAATCGGGTTCACCGCACACATGGCCGCTCCAAGCATGAATTTGGGAAGCGTGCTGCTGAGTACGACATTTTTTTCTTCCCCGGGATGCAGGGCCGCGTAGAAGCTCGATACTGCCAGCGCCACCACGATCAGAAGCGTGATGTACTCGAGGATCACGAAAAGTTTTCCCTGCTTCCGGATCCAGTCCATCGCCACGAGCGAAATGCGCACATAAATGATCTCGACCAGCAGCGAACCCAACGAAAAAAGCATCGCGGCCGTTACGCCGTCCGTAACGGAGATCTGCATTGCGGCGATGTTCAGCGTGCCCAGGGGAAGCGATCCCAGGAAGCTCACGAGCATGCCGGTGAAAAAAATTTTCCGCAGCGGACCCATCCAAACGAAAATACGAAGGAGAATTTGAAGGAAAGAACCGTTGCGCTCAATCGTATTTTTCCACCAGTTTGAAATGTTTGCGTGCGTTCCGCAAAAACTTCCACCCTTTCCAGAACGACCAGTACGGTGTTCCGTTGCGGTGGTTGTAGCGGCTGATCCGGTACAGGGCTTTCCAGTGCTGAAGGATCACGCGGTAAGCCTGCCAGATGCTCATGCCGCAGTCATAAATATGGTTTGGTTCCGCTCCGCATCCGTTGAATTCGAGAATAAGAAAATTCTTTCCCTTTTTCAGGTCCTCGATCGAGCTCGTTTTGATGTCGTACCGGCCATAATAGAACTTGTCCGTGTAATGGCTGAGATCATCGAACACTTTCTGCAGATCGGCGTCTATTTCGCGGTACAAGTTGGTGAAATGCGCGCCCCGGTTGTGGTTTCCCGCATAGGACAGGTAAAATATTTCTCCGGGAGGTATGATCCGGGCAAAGCGGTGCCCGTGGCGGTGCCGCATTTCATCCATCCGGTGTTTCGCCCGAGGGTGCCGCCGGATCAGCTGTTCCAGAGTGGACCTGCCGTCGCCTTTCACCTGGAGCAGCTCCTTATGAATGAACCCGCTGACTACCCCGCGTTGTTCTGTTGGATAACGGTAATAAAAGACGCTTACTTCCACCGGCAGTTCCACAAGGTCCTGTACGATGTACTCCACCGGTACGCGCGCATGGTACTTGCGAAGCTGCTCTTCGTTCTCGATTTTTCGAAACAGAATTCCCTTCATGCCAACGTCGGGTTTCACAATAAACGGGAACTTAAAGCCGGCCTCGTACACTTTGGCCCTGACAGTGTCGAAGGGCCAGTCGTGAAGAATGTAAGTCGTTTTAGGTACGAGGTGCCGGGGCAGCTGGTCGTACATTTCTTTCTTCCCTTCTCCTTCGAAGCCACCGAACGTGATGGTAGGGTTCGAAGAACTGAAAAACCAAAGCGATCCCGAGCGCAGGCAGTACCAGAACCAAACCGGCCCGATCGGCGCATACAAAACATAAAATGGCCAGAGTTCCCAGTTTACAAGCCGCTGAAAAAATCGGTTGATCCGCATCCGCGCCAAATATGCGGAAATATACTGTATGTCCCGCTACGCATTACAGCAAGAAATTCGGGTTACCACCGGCAAGATGCCTTTCGTTTATTCCGTATCATTGCTCTGAAAATCTTTCACCATGCCCGTGCGCACCATGGCGGAAATGCAGGCTGCCGGTGAACAACCGGAGATACTTTTCTGGGTTGGCTGCGCCGGCAGCTTTGATCAGCGTGCGCAGCGGATCACGCGTGCTTTCGCCACGATTCTGCAAAAGCTCGATATCCGGTTTGCCATTTTGGGCACCGAGGAAATGTGCACCGGCGACCCGGTGCGGCGTGCAGGAAATGAATTCATGTTCCAGATGATGGCCTACCAGAACATTCAGACACTGAACCGTTACAACATTAAAAAAATCGTCACCGCCTGCCCGCATTGTTTCAATATCATCCGGAACGAATACCCTCCGCTTGGAGGAAACTATGAGGTGGTCCATCACAGCGTGTACCTGCAGCAATTGATTGACGAAGGGCGAATCCGGATGAAAGAATCGGGTTCGTTTCGTGGCAGACGAATTACCTACCACGACAGCTGTTACCTCGGACGCGCCAACGGGATTTATGAAGCGCCCCGAAAAGTGCTCGAGGCCCTGGACGCTGAGCTTGTAGAAATGCGCCGCTGCAAAAGCAAAGGTCTTTGCTGCGGAGCCGGCGGGGCCCAGATGTTCAAGGAAGAAGAAGAGGGCACAACCCGCGTCAATTTCGAACGCACCGGGGAAGCGATCCAGACCGGGGCCAGTGTAATCGCAGCCGCCTGTCCCTACTGCAACACGATGCTCACCGATGGCGTAAAACACTCGGAAAAAGAGGACGCTGTTCGCGTGCTCGATATCGCCGAGCTGATCGCAGAAGGAATGGAGTAATTTTGCGCATGGATCTTTCTTACCGTCATTTGCTCGATCCTTCTTTCGCTCCCGCCTCGCGTGTCTGGGTTTACCAGTCCGGCCGCCGCTTCAGCATTGCTGAAGCGCTGGAGACTGAAGGACTGCTTGAGAATTTCCTGCGCGACTGGAAAAGTCACGGTGTTGCGGTGAAAGGCGCCGGGTATCTTTTTTTCGGACAATTTCTCGTCCTGATGGCCGATGAACGAGCCACCGGCGTAAGCGGATGCAGCACCGACAGCTCGGTCCGCTTCGTGAAGCAGCTGGAGAAGCTCTTCGACATAAGCTTTTTCGACCGCACCACGCTGGCTTTCGTTCGGGACCACCAGATCGAGCTGCTCCCTATTTCGCAAATCTCCTATGCGTATGAGAACGGTCTTATTGGGGCAGGAACATTGTTTTTCAACAACCTCGTGCAGACAAAACAAGAACTGGAAAGCAACTGGATCATAACGGTGGAAGATAGCTGGCTGGCTAAAAAAATCAGGGCCCTTACAAGGCCCTGAGCGGAAGACGGGACTCGAACCCGCTACCTAAAGCTTGGGAAGCTTTCGCTCTACCAGGTGAGCTACTTCCGCTTTTCACGCAGAAAATTCGGCGCTCCGTGAAATTAATAAATTGCTTCAATCCGCGCGAAGCACTGCTATTTTTTTGACTTTCTTAATGGATTCCCTGCCGGCCGGTTGAAATTCCAGGCGGCGGTCAGGCGGAAATTTCGGGTCTGGGTGCTCGTGTAGCTTTCATAATAGAAACGCGTACCGTAGGTAATGTTCCGGATCTTCTGTTGCACGAACGGGTCGATGATATTCAGCGTGACCACCAGCCGCTTGTCGAGGAACTTGCGCTGTGCCCCCACATTGGTGCTGAGATTCCACCGCGCGAAACCCTGCGGATTGGCGAAGCGGTTCAGCGTAAAGCTTGAGGTAAGCTGCCACGTGTCGCCGGGCACATAGGTGCTGTTTATGTTCGATGTGAACGACCCGCCATTGCGGTAGCGGTTCACCGTCCGGTCAAACTCGCTGTACACATTATATATATAGCTGGCGCTGAGGTTTGCCTTAACCGTCTTCGTCACCGTGAGGCCGTTCCAGGTGCTGATCTCGAATTCCCTGCGACCGCTGATGTTCTGCCAGGTGACCTCGGTCTTTTCTCCCGGGATGAGGGTACGCACCAAACTGAAAATGTTTTCTACGATGTTGTATCCGCCGCCCGCGTTGAAGAAATACTTTGGCCTGGTCTTTCCGAACACCAGGTCGAAATTATGAGCGGTGGAAGCGCGCAGGTCAGGGTTGCCGAAGCGAATGTTGTAAGGGTCGGAAAAATCAATGGACGGATTCTGCTCGTTGATGCCCGGGCGCCGAATGGTTCTTCGGTAGGAAAACGTGATGTTCAGGTCGTTTTCCCAGATCTTGTTGAAATTGGCGAACGGCAGCAGGTCCCAGTATTCGTTTCGGACCCGGTCGTTATCGCGAATCAGGTCGAAGCGGACGGTGGTGAACTCCACGGCGAAGCCTCCGCTGATGCTGAGCTTTTTTTGAAACGTATGTTTTGCCGACGCGCGAAGATTCAGAATTCCCTGGCGAAAACGGAAATCATTGCTGAGCAACCCTGATTTTACAAAATCCATTTGCGGCTTCCGGAGATAGCTTGCGTCGGTTACTACATGGCTGTTGCTCGAGGTGAAAAAACTTCCCGCAGAAAGGAAAGTTCTCTTGTTACCCAGCGGACGATCATAGTTCACACGCAGATTCAGGCCATTGTTTCGGTGATCGGTGAGCTGCAACTGCGTGGAATCAACTCCTGTGGGAGTATGGTCAGGGTTAAAAAACTCCTGATAAAAATGACGGTCATTGACGTTTTTGGAATAATGGCCGCCGGCGATCATCTTCAGCGATTCTCCCGGGATCCTTCCTTTCCAGGTGTAGGTGAATGTGAGATTGGGGCTGTAGCTCTCGCCTTCGGTGCGAATTGTCCTTTCGCTGATGCGGTAGATCTGGTTGTACCTGTTGATGTGCGTGTATTCCGTTGCGTTTCGATTCGATGCCTCATTCTGGTTGTAATTAAGCACCACGTTCAGCGTATGCGATTTCGCGAGGTCGTAATCAATATGGAAACGAAAATGGGGTCTGAAATTCCTGTTCAGCGACCGGTTCGTGGTCTGCAAAATACTCGAAGAGTCGACGTAGATGTTTCGCCGTGTGGTATGGCCGCTTCCCTCGAAACGGTTGAAGCCGGCCCCTCCATTCATGCCGATGACGAGCCCTTGTTTCCGGTACGAATAATTGCCCGTAATGCTCGCCTCCCCGCGGGTGCCCGCAGAAACACTGACACGACCCGACTTCCCGACGCGACCTTTCTTGGTCACGATGTTGATCACTCCGCCCTGTTCGTTGGCGAATTGCGGGGGTGGATTTGTCATGACCTCGATCTTCTCAATTGAGCTCCCCGGAAGCGATTCGAGAAGATCCTGCAGTTGCTGCAGGTTCAGCTCAACGGGTTTGTCGTCTATCAGAATTTTGGGCTCCTTGCCGCGCACAAGGACTTTTCCCGTAGGGTCGCGGGTTACGAGCGGCACGTTGTTGAGCAGCTCACTTGCGTTGCTCCCGGCTGCGAGAGCAGATTCCGATGCATTGAATGTGATATTGCCGTCTTTGGATTGCACCAGCGGCTTTTCGCTGTAAACCACTACCTCCTCCAGATTTTCGCGGCTGCCGGACTGCAACACAATATCGGTAAGGTTGAAATCGTGACGCTCGACCCGAAAATGAATGCTGTCGATGATCCGGGTCGTTTTACCTACGTAAGAAATCCGCAGCCGGTAAAGTCCGAGCGCGAGCTTCTCGAACAGAAACCCTCCCGACGCATCGGTAAGGCGAACCTGCCGGGTACTGCTGTCCCTGATTGGAAATAATTCCACGGTTGCGCCGGCAACTGCGGTCCGCTTTTCGTCTAAGACATTTCCCGAAATAATGCCAGGCTGCTGCTGCGAACTTGCTGAGATTGAACTGAAAACGATGGCGGCAAGGCCCAGAAACCGGAGTCCTTTCACAGCGCAAAAATAGCCAATTAGCGATGCGAAAGCGATCCGTGGTTGTTTCTTCATTAGCGATTGATCTTCTGTATTTAGACGAATTAACGCTGACATCCTGTCACCACCGGGCCGGATTTTGTATCTTCGCCCTCCAATTTTTCGAGGAATGCTTGACTACGTGACAGATAGAGTTCAGGACGAGTCCCGCCAGGGGGAGGTTTTCGCGCCGGGTCCCGAAACCGCGCGTTCGGGGAAGCGCTTCTATATCGAAAGCTATGGCTGCCAGATGAATTTCGCCGACAGCGAGATCGTGGCTTCGATTCTCGGAGCGGAAGGTTATGGAGCCACCCGCAATCTTGACGAAGCCGACCTGGTGCTTATCAATACCTGCTCGATCCGCGAAAAGGCAGAACAAACCATCCGCAAGCGGCTCGGCGAGTTCCGGCGGGTGAAAGAGCGCAATAAAGGAATGCTGATCGGCGTGCTCGGATGTATGGCGGAACGGCTGAAATCGAAATTTCTCGAAGAGGAACAGCTGGTGGATATCGTCGTTGGTCCCGACGCTTATCGTTCCCTTCCTGCCCTGGTGAAGGAAGCTGATTCCGGTCAGAAAGCGGTGAACGTGCTCCTGAGCCGCGAGGAAACTTATGGCGACATAGCGCCGGTGCGCCTGGATAGCAACGGCATCACTGCTTTTATCAGCATTATGCGGGGTTGCAACAATATGTGTACGTTTTGCGTGGTGCCGTTCACCCGCGGGCGCGAACGCAGCCGCGACTCGGCATCGATTCTCCGGGAGGCACGCTCATTATACCAACAGGGTTACCGGGAAGTGACGCTGCTGGGGCAAAACGTGGATAGCTATTATTACGTGAATGAAGAAACTGATGAGATCGTGACGTTTGCCGTCCTACTTGAACAAGTGGCGCTGATCGCGCCCGGGTTGCGGGTACGCTTTTCCACTTCCCATCCAAAAGACATTACCGACGAAGTGCTGCACGTGATGGCGCGGCACGAAAACATCTGCAAATACATTCACCTCCCGGTGCAAAGCGGGTCTACACGCATTTTGCAGCTAATGAACCGGACCTACACGCGGGAATGGTACCGCTCGAAGGTGGACCGGATACGCGAGATCATTCCGGGCTGCGGGCTTTCCTCCGATATCATCGCGGGTTTTTGCACAGAAACGGAAGAAGACCACCAGGAAACGCTGGAAATGATGCGCTATTGCGGGTATGACATGAGCTACATGTTCTTTTACAGTGAAAGGCCGGGCACCCTCGCGCAGCGTCGTTACCGCGACGACGTACCGGAAGAGACAAAAAAACGCCGCCTTCTCGAAATCGTTGCGTTGCAGAATGAGCTTTCGCTCGAAAGCAACCGAAAGGATATTGGGAAAATTTTCCGCGTTCTTATTGAAGGGGATAGCCGGCGCAGCGACCGCGACTGGATGGGAAGGAACAGTCAGAATAAGGTGGTCGTGTTTCCGAAAGAACAACTTTCACTCCGTCCCGGCGACTACGTGAACGTGTTCATCCGCGATTGCACCCAGGCCACTCTCCTCGGGGAAGCGCGGGCTTGATTGTTGTGACAAACAGAATTGTAACAATGGATCTGCAGGCAATAAAAAACAGGTTTGGAATCATTGGCAACTCACCCGCACTGAACTACGCACTGCAGGTGGCAGTACAGGTAGCGAACACCGACCTCACCGTCCTCATTACCGGGGAAAGCGGAGTCGGCAAGGAAGTTTTTTCGAACATTATCCATTCCCTTTCGGCGAGGAAGCACAATCCTTTCATTGCGGTCAACTGTGGAGCAATCCCGGAAGGGACGATTGATTCGGAACTCTTCGGTCACGAGAAAGGTTCATTTACCGGCGCGGTAGACAGCCGCAAGGGATATTTTGAAACGGTGAACGGGGGCACGATTTTCCTTGATGAGATCGGCGAGCTTCCGCTGGGCACACAGGCGCGCCTGCTGCGCGTGCTCGAGACCGGGGAATTCATCCGGGTAGGATCCTCGAAAGTGCAGAAGACCGACGTGCGCGTAATCGCCGCGACGAACCGCGAGTTGCTGCAGCTGGTGCAGGTGGGAAAGTTCCGGGAGGATCTTTACTACCGTCTCAGCACGGTCCCCATCCGCGTACCGGCACTGCACGACCGTCCGGAAGACATTCACCTCCTGTTCCGCAAATTCGCTTCGGATTTCGCCAATAAATACCGCACCTCCCCGGTACAGCTGGAGGAAGATGCTGTGAAGTTGTTAATAAGCTACCCCTGGCCGGGGAATGTCCGGGAATTAAAGAATATTGCGGAACAGATCTCGGTGCTGTCACCCGAAAAGCAGATTACGGCGCAGGAGCTTGGCAGGTTCCTTCAGCCTTATCCGAACAACCGGCTGCCGATGGTAATCCATGGAAACGGTATGGTGCAGCAGGAGTTTTCGAATGAAAGGGAGATTCTTTACCAGCTCTTCTTCGACATGAAGAAAGATGTGACCGAGCTGAAAAGAATGTTTTTGGAAATACTTCAAAACCCGGCCCTGGTCGGGCAGAATCAGGCCCTGATCAATCAGTTGAAAGATGGCGGCGATCTCCGCCCGCAGCTGCTTGTGCAGCAACCGGCTCCTGCGGCGCAAAGCCAGCTGATCGTGGATCCGATCCACGAGCACGTGGAGGTGGAGGAAAGCCTTAATATTATGGATAAGGAAAAAGAACTTATCATCAAGGCGCTTAAAAAACATAAGGGGAAGAGAAAGGATGCTGCGCTTGACCTGGGGATCAGCGAACGAACCCTCTATCGAAAATTAAAGGAATACGACATCGAAGAATGAGGGCTTTTCCAAAAATATTCTGGATGGGTTTCGCGGCTGCGGCCATGATGCTGGCCGGCTGCAACTACAAATTCAGGGATGTTTCCATTCCGCCCGAAATCAAAACGGTTCGTGTCAATTTCATTGAAAACCGGGCGCGGCTGGTCAATCCGCAGCTTAGTCCGCGCCTCACGGATGGGTTGAAACAAAAGATTACGAGACAGACCCGCCTCACCGAAACAAACAACGAGAATGCGGATTGGGATATTACCGGTTACGTGAGCGATTACTCCCTGAGCACTTCTGCCATCTCCGGCCAGCGCGAAGCAGTGAACCGGCTCACTGTGGCGATTCACATCACGCTGAACGATCGCCGCGAAGACAAACTCACCGAGTACGATGTGATCCGGAATTTTGAGTTTGCTGCGACCCAGTCACTGCAGCAGGCAGAAGCCACTCTCGCGGATGAAATGATCCGATCCCTCACGGACGAGATGTTCAATAAACTTTTTTCCAACTGGTAATGAGAAACCACATCGAGCAGATGGTCCGATCCACACTGGGCAGGGATTCGCTTGAGGATTGCTCCTTGCAGGAACTTCGCCGGCTCGCTGCCGACCACCCCTATTTCGGAGCCGCACAGGTATTGCTCGCAAAAAAACTGCAGATGCTGAAGGATCCGGAATACAGAGAACAGCTCGCGAAAGCTTCACTATTCTTCCACAATCCCCTTTGGCTGGACCAGTTGCTAAACGAACGCGGAGACGCCGAACTGCAGCCGGAAATTGCTGAAACAAAAATGGAGATCGCCACCCTACCGCCTGAAGGTAAGCCCGTAGCCGCGGTTACCGCTGCCGCTTCACCATTGTTGCCGGTGCCGGCCCCTCTTGAAAAAACCACGGGAAAGGAATTTCTCTTCGAGCCTTATCACACCGTTGACTATTTCGCGTCGCAGGGAATCCGGTTCAGGGAGGAAGAAAAACCGGCCGACCGGTTCGGGCAACAGTTGAAGAGCTTTACCGAATGGCTGAAAACTTTAAAGCGTTTGCCTGTCGCTGAAGCAGTTGCATCCACGCCTGAAGCGGAACGAAAAGTAGAGCAGATGGCGGAGAATTCGGTTCTGGAAAAAGAAGTGCTTACCGAAACGATGGCGGAGGTTTGGCGCAAGCAGGGAAACCCCCAAAAAGCCATCGAAATCTATAACAAATTAAGTTTGCTCGAACCTTCCAAAAGCGCTTATTTTGCAGCGAAAATTGCGGAACTGAATAAATGATTTTGAGATGACTATCGTATTCGTGATCCTGATTATTCTGGCTTCGGTGGTGCTGGGTCTGATCGTGCTGGTGCAAAACCCCAAGGGAGGCGGACTTGCCGGCAACCTGGCGGGATTCAGCACCCAATTCATGGGAGTAAAGCAGACCACCGACGTGCTGGAACGCGGAACCTGGCTGTTTGCTGGGATCATCGGTTTGCTTTGCCTGTTTTCTTCGTTTTTTATCGGCGGCACCAGTTCCGGTGAAGACAAGCTGGAAAAGGTAGGTACGCAAATGCCCGCCACCAATACGCCCTCGGGCACCAACCAGGGGGGCACGCTCCAGCTGAATCCCAATCGCGATACGAACCCATAGGCTATAATAAAATGAATTGCGAACCCCGGACCCTTCCGGGGTTTTTTCTTACCCTCAAAGCAGCTAAATTGTGAAAACTTACCTATGAAAAAATTTCTGCTTATTATCCTGGCCCTGGCGCTGTTCGGGGGCGGATTTGCGGCGTGGAAGTTTTTCGGTCAAGCGATCAACACCAGCCAGGGTGAATTCCTGTACGTTCCCACGGGGGCAGCTCCAAAGCAATTGAGGGATTCGCTGCTCGCCAGAAAGCATTTGAGCGGAACATACTGGTTCGATCTTAC
>Ga0196980_1000395_pt1 | contig 11000 bp, 11 predicted proteins | sample S3_1013CmetaG_FD_155486 | JGI IMG/M metagenome (GOLD analysis project Ga0196980, IMG submission 155486) | Soil microbial communities from Anza Borrego desert, Southern California, United States - S3_10-13C | ecosystem: Environmental > Terrestrial > Soil > Desert | place: USA: California... | reverse complement strand
GGGTTCTTTATTTCCGGCACGAGCTTCCTTACCTGCGGAATGCAGCCTTCTTTTATGGTGGCAACGACGTGACGCGGGTGATCTCAATCAACGGGGGTTGGGAGGTAATGAACAGGCATCCCTTCACCGGCACGGGTACCGGCGACCTGGACAGTACCATGAACGAATGGTACCGGAAAAATTATCCGCAAATACCTCCGGAGCAGCGCATTGCCCCGGGCAGCGAATGGCTGATTTACGGGGCAACTTTAGGCTGGCCGGGACTGATTTTCTTCACCGCGGTATTGCTGGTCCCATTTTTCGTCCCGGAAAGGCGGGATCTTCCCTTCCTGCTGATCCATCTCGCGTTTGCTTTCTCTCTTTTATTCGACATAGGACTCGAGGTGCAGTTCGGAGTATTTATCTATAGCTTTATTACACTGGCCTGGTGGAGGCGTTTGCGCGACCGGAATCCCGAGCATGGAAAACTGCAGCCGATCAGCCAGTCAACCAAATAACCGATCAAGCAATTAAACAAACCAACCCGTCAACCACCCCACCTGATGAACACCTCAGTCGCGGATATAGGGACTCTCCTGCGCAGTTACTTCGACCGGATCCTGGTGCTGACGGTTCCCAGATTCCAGGAGCGACAGGATAAAGTGCGTCGAAGCCTCGACGGCGTTCCCTTTGAATTCTTCAACGGGTTCGACAAAGAAGAACTCACGAAGGATTTCCTGCGCGAACATTATCACCACGACAAAAGAAACACAGTAACGGTCAGCCTTTACGCGAAACCGCTCAACCCGGGGGAGATCGCCTGCGCGCTTTCGCATCGCGAGATTTACCGCAGGATGATTTCGGAAGGCTGGCAACGGGTGCTCATCTTTGAAGACGATGTGGTCCCGGATACAAAGAATTTGCCGCTTTTGCCAGAAATGCTGGCTGAGTTGCCGCCCGACTGGGAACTGTTCTATCTAGGCTACCTGAAAAATGCAGATCCTGATTACCGTGCACAGGTAAAAAACTTCTGGTACCGCATCCAAAGCAGCCTGGGATGGAGCAAGCTCCCTCCGCGCATGGTACGAAACCTGCTCCCGAAACCTTTCAGCAGCCGGTTGATGCGCGCGGGTTACCACGACTGTACGCACGCCTACGCGCTGACCATCGACGCGGCGCGCAAATTACTGGAGCTGCAGACCCCCGTGCGCTACCGTGCAGACAACGGCATCAGTTACCTCGTATTGCAACAGGCGATCCACGCATTTGCCAGTAAGCCTCCTGTGTTTCATCAGGAAGTCTTTCTTGATAAAAGCAGCAAGTCCTATATTCGATAACACGCGTATGAAATCATTTTCTGTTGTGATCGTTTGCCGCGACGAAGCGGACGTGATCGGCACGGCGCTCGAGAGCGTTGCCGGCCTTACGGACGACGTGATAGTTTATGATACCGGCAGCGTCGATGGTACAATTGAAAAGGCGGGTCAGTTTGGTGTGCGTCTTTTCCAGGGGCCGTGGGAGGGATATGGAAAAACAAAGAACCGGGCGATTCAGCTTGCACGTTACGACTGGATCCTGAGCCTCGATGCCGACGAAGCGGCTGATCCCACGCTTCGCGATGCACTTCTTGCCTGCGAACCCGCTTCCGATGCAGATGCATTTGACATCCGGCGGCGTAATTATTACGGGGCGCGTTACCTGCGCTTCGGCCACTGGGGCCGTGATCACCTCGTGCGTTTCTTTAACCGCCAGACCCTGAGGTGGAACGCCGATGCGGTGCACGAGAAGCTCGAATACGCTCCTGGCACGAAGATCCGCAGGATGCCGGGTTTCATACTGCATCGTTCCATCCGCGACCTCAGCGATTACAGTGGTAAAATGGTACGTTACGCGCTGCTCGGTGCCGAAAAATATTACGCACAGGGTCGAAGGGCCGGATGGCTGAGAGTCTGCGTCAGTCCCTGTTTCGCTTTTTTCGTGAATTATTTTCTGAAGCTTGGTTTCCTCGATGGATACGCTGGCTATTTGACAGCGAAAATGACAGCATGGTATACCTTTCTCAAGTATGCGAGGCTCCGGGAACTTTCGGCAAAAAGTTAACGGCTCAAACACCGAACTTTGGCCCCGAATCTGTAGGGTGAGTCTGATATGACGAATTTCATTCCGATATTCCCTCTGGGAATTGTGGTATATCCCGGTGAAAACCTGAACCTGCACATTTTCGAGCCGCGCTACAAGCAGCTGATCAGCGAGTGCCACGCGCTGGAGAAACCTTTCGGCATTCCGACTGTGCTTGAGAACAAAGTGCAGGATTACGGATCGCTGGTACACATCACGGAAATGACCAAGATTCATGACAACGGGGAAATGGACATTCGCACCCGCGGAGGACGCGTGTTCCGCATCCTCGAAGTAATTCGCGAAGTGCCCGACAAGCTCTACAGCGGAGCAATCGTGAATTACCCGGAAACTTATGAAAAGGGAAACCCGGATGTGATGCGGAGGGTCATGAACAGCATTCGCGACCTGCACCGTTTGCTGAAAGTGAAAAAGGATTTCGTGAAAAAAGACAGTGAGCTCACAAGCTTCGACGTGGCGCATCACGTGGGACTTTCACTGGAGGAGGAATATGAGTTGCTCCGGTTGCTCGACGAACGGCAACGGCAGGAGTACCTGAAGCGGCACCTGAAGCGGGTGATACCCATCATCGCCGGGCTGGAGCAGATGAAGGAGAAGATCCAGATGAACGGACACTTCAGGGACCTGCAAGGCTTTGACTTAGGAACTTAAAAGCTGCTTATGGCCACCACCATTTGCCTCGACTTCGGAAATACGCGCAAAAAGCTCGCGGTATTCCGCGGCAAAGAACTGCAGGAAGTGATCGTGCTTGAAGACGATTCCGAAGAACGACTCCGCGCAGTGGTGGACCGGGTAAAACCGGACAGATCCATACTCTCGTCGGTAATTGAACATAACCCCGCCATCGAGGAGGTACTCACCGGGAAAACGAAATTCCACAAGCTGAGCGTCCAGACAAAACTTCCCTTCACTACACCGGTGGGAAAGCCGGAAACCATCGGGGCCGACCGGCTTGCCCTCGCTGCCGCCGCTGTACATTTTTACCCGAAACGAAACAACCTGATCATCGGACTGGGAAGTTGCATTACCTACAACTTCGTCAATAAATTCAATGAGTTCATCGGGGGCGGGATCTCACCAGGCATGGAAATGAGACTGAAGGCGCTTAGCCATTTTACCGCGCGGCTTCCGCTGGTGAAGCCCGAATTGAATATCCCGGTCATTGGTTATGATACATCAACTAATATTCTTTCCGGTGTGATCATCGGCATGTCAAAGGAAATAGATGGATTCATCGAAGCATACGAGGAAAAGTTCGGGAACTTTAACGCCGTGTTAACCGGGGGCGATATACCCTTTTTGGCTTCACACCTTAAAAGCAAGATATTTGCGGACCCGGAATTAATATTTAAAGGCCTGTATGCGATCAGTGAAGCCAACAACAGCTAACGCCCGGAACTGTTTTCGTTTAATCTTATTGATGATCTTGAGTGCCGGCTTTTCGCCGCTTTCGCTGCGTGCGCAGGACAATTCCCCCTATTCGCGTTATGGGATCGGTGATTTGGTTCCGCACAGCAACATCATCGGCAGGGCGATGGGAGGAATCTCCGCCGGATACAGTGACGTCCTTTCTATCAATTTCAATAACCCGGCAACCTTCGGATCATTTCAGGCTTTTCTGGAACAAAAGTCCAGGAAACTGGTTTCCGGACGCGCGGTTCTCGACCTGGGCGTCAATTTCGAGTCACGCACCCTGAGAGAAAGTTTGCCCCCGAAAAACTTTACGGCGACCAACGCGCTGTTTTCCTATGTCTACGTCGGCATGCCTGTCCGGAGGAATTGGGGCATCGCATTTGGAATGCGGCCCATCTCGCGCATCAGCTACAAAGTGGTTCGAAACGAAAGATTGCTCGACCCGATCACCGGGCAGCCCATCGACAGCGTTTCAACGCGCTTCGAAGGTGACGGCGGCGCCTTTCTCCCTTCCGTGGGAACAGGAGTTACCGTATTCCGGCGTGAAAGGAAGAATGGCACTGAAGAACGCTTAAGCCTGGGCCTTAATTTGGGTTATCTTTTTGGCAAGAAAGATTACAGCTCGAGGCGCGCTTTTGTCAACGATTCGGTGGAGTACCAGCTTGGGAATTTCCAGACCCGTATCACCTTCGGCGATCTCTATTTCAGCGGAGGCGTGCAGTATAAATTTCCAATCAATGCTGAGAAAAGGATTTCTCTTACGCTTGGAGGATTCGGGAACTGGAAGCAGGATCTGAATGCTTCCCGCGACCAGATCCGCGAAACTTTCAGCATTGATCCCAACCTTGGAGAGCTCCGGCTTGACAGCGTGTCGGAACAAAGAGATTTCAAAGGCAGCCTCGTCTACCCGGCGAGCTACACGTTGGGCATCATGATGCAAAAAACGCCGGTCCCGAGGGAAAGTGGCTGGCTGTTCGGAATTGATTTTTCAAAACAGGCCTGGAACCAGTACCGCCTTTATGGACAGCGCGATTCCGTCCGGGACCGCTGGCAACTGCACCTCGGCGGACAGTTCAATCCCGCGGCGACCCGTAATTACTTCAGCAACGTTTCCTACCGCGCGGGTTTTTCCACGGGGCCCGATTACATCCAGGTAGGCCAAAAGCTTCCGCAGTTCGGAGCTTCCATTGGGCTGGGGCTTCCCCTGCCGATCAGTCGCCAGTCGCCCAACCAGGCCAGTATCATACAGTTCGCATTTGAATACAACAAGCGCGGAAATAATGATAACTTGTTACAGGAAAACCTGTACCGGGTGTCGCTTGGATTTTCGCTAAGCGATTTCTGGTTTCAGAAACGCAAGTACGATTGATGCTCCGGATTCTGAAAAAAATTTTTTTTGCGGCAGCCCTGATCAGCGGCTGCTTTTTTCTTGCCTCCTGCGAGAACGACGAAAAACAGGTGCGTGCCCTCACCGGGCAGGTGCAGATGAAGGAAGAAGGACGCGATATCGAAAGCTACCTTAGCCAGGATGGAAAAATGAGAGCGAGGTTGCGTGCCCCGTACATGGTCCGTGTTTTCTCCGATACGCTGTATGTAGAGTTTCCCAGGTCCCTGCACGTGGATTTCTTCGACGCGAACAACCGCGTTGAAACTTACCTGGACAGCCGGTACGGCAAGTACATGGAGAATCTCAATAAAGTTTACCTGCGCGACAGCGTGGTGGTGATCAGCGCAAAAGGCGACACGCTGCGCAGTCCGGACCTTTGGTGGGATCAGAACACGCGAATGTTTTATACCGATAAGTATGCCGAGTACCGCGCCCGCGACAAAAGCATTTACGGTGGAAAGGGACTCGAAGCAACGCAGGACCTGAGCAGCATTACTTTCAAGTACCCTACCGGCACGGTGCAGGTGCCGGAATCCGGGTTTCCGAAATAAATGGGAATTTCGGGATCAACAGAAATAACAGATCACATGGAATACCGCCGCATGGGAAAGTCCGGACTGCAGCTGAGCGTACTTTCGTTTGGAAGCTGGGTAAGCTTTCACAAGCAGATTGATGACAATACCGCCGACGAGTTGATGAGCATTGCCTATGATGCAGGCGTGAATTTTTTCGACAATGCGGAAGTGTATGCGCTGGGCGAGAGTGAAAAAATGATGGGCCGGGTGCTGAAAAAGAAAGGCTGGGACCGGACTTCATATACGGTCTCTTCCAAAGCTTTCTGGGGATGGCGCGGAAAGCACAACAAACCCAACCAGACAGGGCTCAGCAGAAAACATCTTGTTGAAGCGTGCCACGAAGCGTTGCAGCGGTTACAGTTGGATTACCTCGATCTTTATTTCTGTCATCGCCCCGACAAATCCACGCCGATCGAAGAAACCGTGTGGACGATGCACCAGCTGATCCAGCAGGGAAAGATCCTCTACTGGGGAACCAGTGAATGGAGCGGCGTTGAGATCATGGAAGCGCATCGCGTCGCCCAACAGTATGGCCTGATCGGTCCCGTGGTAGAACAGCCTCAGTACAATCTCTTCGAAAGACAGAAGATGGAAAATGAGTTTCTCATGGTCTTTCGCACGGTCGGGATGGGGACTACGATCTGGAGTCCGCTGGCTTCCGGATTGCTGACCGGAAAATACATCGGGGGAATACCCGAGGGGACCCGTTTCGCGATTGCCGGATTCGACTGGCTGCGCGATCGGTGGATGAAGGACTCTTTACTTGACAAAGTGAAACAACTTGGAACGCTTGCCGCGGAGCTGGAGATGACGTTGCCGCAGCTTAGCATTGCCTGGTGCATCCGGAACCCCGACGTCACGACCGCAATTCTCGGTGCAACAAGAAGAGACCAATTGTTGGAAAACCTGGGTTCGCTTGCGGAAAAAGAGAAGCTCACCGCTGAAGTGATGAGCCGGATCGAAGACATCGTTCAAACAAAGCCCGTTTTACCTGAGCACTAAAAATGAGAAAGCCCCGAAATGGGGCTTTTCATGCTGCCAAAAATATTGGTCTCTTGAGGGTTCCAAAATCGTTGGCCGGTTGGTTCTTCGTTATTGGATATTAGATTTCACGGGACTTGTTGATTCAAAAATAACCTCTCAGTCTCTTCTTTCATAGAGGTAATTTCCTAGAAAACAGCGAGTAAAAACGGCGGGGATTCCAGTAGAATTACGGCAGGGTGGCTTAATCTCAATCAAGGCTTTGCCTATCTTCACCTGTAAATCAGATCCATGTCGCTTTCGGGCAAAACTGTGCTGGTCACGGGTGCTTCAAGAGGTATCGGAAAGGCAATCGCTGTACGGTTGGCAAGAGAGCACGCGAATATTGTGATCCTCGCCAAGAGCGTAGAAGAGAACAGCAAGCTCGGTGGCACTATTTTCTCCGCCGCCGCAGAGATCGAAGCGGCTGGCGGGGGCGCCTTGCCCGTACAGTGTGACATCCGTTTTGAAGAACAGATAAACGCAGCTGTGCAGAAAGCCGCGGAGCATTTCGGCGGCATAGACATCGTGGTAAACAACGCCTCCGCGATCAGCCTTACCGGAACGGAGCAAACAGAAACGAAACACTTCGGCCTGATGCACGACATCAACGTCCGCGGCACCTTTTTCGTCACCCGCGCCTGCATCCCTTACCTGAAACGCGCGGCAAATCCTCACATCCTTACACTTTCCCCGGCGCTGAATCTGAATCCAAAATGGTTTCGCGCTCACGTGGCCTACACGATCAGCAAATACAGTATGAGCATGATGACGCTGGGCTGGGCTGAAGAATTCAGGGCGGACAAGATCGCCGCCAATTCCCTGTGGCCGCGAACGACAATCGATACGGCCGCGGTGAGAAACCTGCTGGGAGGCGAGGCGCTGGCGCGCATGAGCAGAAGTCCGCAAATTGTGGCGGACGCAGCCTTTTATATTCTGCGTCGAAAATCCTCCGGCTGTTCGGGCAATTTTTTTATTGACGAAGAAGTGCTCGCCTCCGAAGGAATCACCGACCTCAGCGCATACGCGGTAGTCGAAGGGGGAAAACTCTATACCGATTTATTCGTGGATTAGTCGGTTTTCTCGGGACGCATTTGCGGAAACAGCAGCACGTCCTGTATTGAAGGCTGATCGGTAAGCAGCATGCAGAGCCGGTCCATACCAAAACCGATGCCGGCGGTCGGCGGCATGCCGTATTCAAGCGCGCGCAGGAAATCGTGGTCAATGAACATGGCCTCGATGTCGCCGCGCTCCAGCAGCTTCGCCTGCTCCTCAAACCGCTCCCGCTGATCCACCGGATCGTTCAGCTCGCTGTAAGCGTTCGCAATCTCCCTGCCGTTGATGATGAGTTCGAACCGTTCCACGAGCTGGTCCTTGCTGCGGTGCTTTTTGGTGAGCGGGCTCATGTCCACGGGATAGTCTATGATGAAGGTGGGCTGGATGAAATGGGGCTCGCAGGCCTTGCCGAAGATCTCGTCGATCAGCTTGGCCCTTCCCATAGTATCGTCGATTTCGAGATGCAATCTTCTGCATGCGGCACGCAGCTGTTCCTCGTTCATTGCCTCCACCTCCAAACCCGTGTGCTCACGGATCGCCTCGTAAATGGTGACGCGGCGATAGGGCGCGCGAAACGAAATGATCTCTCCACCCACGGTTACATCGGTCGTGCCGCAAACATCCACCGCCGCTTTCTCGAGCAATTGCTCTGTGGTTTCCATCATCCAGAGATAATCCTTATACGCGACGTAAAATTCGAGTATGGTGAACTCGGGATTGTGCGTGCGGTCCATTCCCTCATTGCGGAAATTGCGGCTGAACTCATATACCCAGTCGAAGCCGCCGACGATGAGCCGCTTCAAATAAAGTTCGTTTGCGATCCGCAGGTAGAAAGGAACATCGAGCGCGTTGTGATGAGTGACGAAAGGCCGGGCCGCAGCGCCTCCGGGGATCACCTGCAGCACAGGAGTATCCACTTCGAGAGCCCCCTGCTGATTCAGGAACTCCCGCATCGAGTTGTAAAGCCGGGTGCGCTTGATAAATACTTCTTTTACCGACGGGTTGATGATCAGGTCTGCATAGCGCTGGCGGTAGCGGAATTCCGGGTCGGTCACCGCATCAAAGGTTTGCCCCTCGGCCTCTTTTACGATCGGGAGGGGACGCAACGATTTGCATAACAGGCGAAGCTCCTTTACGTGTACCGAAATCTCGCCTGTTTTTGTTTTGAAAACAAAACCCCGCACGCCGATGATGTCCCCGATATCAAGCAGCTTTTTCCATACAATATCGTAAAGCGTTTTATCCTCGCCCGGGCAGAGGTCATCACGCCGGATGTAAACCTGGATCTTCCCGGTTGCGTCCTGGAGCACGGCGAAGTTCGCCTTACCCATGTCGCGCACGCTCATGATCCGCCCCGCGATGCAAACATCAGCAAAGTGATCTTGCTTTTCCCCGGTAAATTCCTCTTTGATCTGAGCGGCGTGCGCATTCACCGGGTACAACGGAGCCGGATAAGGTTCGATCCCCATCATGATCAACTCCGCCAGCTTTTCGCGGCGGATGACTTCCTGTTCCGACAGATGCGCAGTGTTCAATGGTGAGTTTTTGAAAGCAGGCAAAGTTACTGGTTAGCCGCATTACAAGCCAGCGCTGTTCACCGCAAAAAAAATCCCCTCGGCAAGAGGGGACCGGTGAAACTTAAAAGAAGCTATTTGCTGTTGTTGGAAAACAGGTAGCCGATCTGGATGCCCGCATAGTTGTTGTTTATTTTGGAATCTCCGGAACGATTTACCATGAGATTGCGCAGTCCCTGGGAATAATTGACCGAAACGAAAAATCCGTTTTTCAGGCGGATGCCCGCGAGCCCGTTCACGCCCCAGTCGACCCCGCGATAATGATCGGTGGCTTCCGTTCCGAAGTTGATCTCGCTGTCGCTCTTGGTGCCGCCGGTTTCAACTACCCGTTTTGAGGGCAGATTAAAGCTCACGAGCGGGCCCCCGCCGATATAGAACTTCCAGGTCTTGCCTGCCGTGTAAACCAAATTCATCGGCAGGTCGACATAGCGCAACTGGATGCTCGTGTCGGCCGGAGGATTGGCTACCGCGGGTTTAACTTTCATTCCTTTACGAACATAAGCGATATGCGGCTGAAAGGCCAGATGAGAAGAGATCGGGCTTTCAATCAGCATCGTGGCCATAAACCCGGTCAGGCTGTTGCCGGTTTGTTTCATGTCGTTCACCCTGCTGTTCATATTGGAGATGGTCACCCCGCCGGAAATGCCCACCCGGGTCTTTTGGGAAAACGCCTGTATGGAAAAGCAAAGCGAGAAAATAACCAGGGAAAAGATCGATTTTTTCATAACAGTTATTTTGGTGTGCCGCGCGCGATGCAGGCCGGTTCAAAGATATATCCAAATTACATAATTAGGATATTTTCCCGAAGCCCGGGTTTTTTTTGACCGGATTCAAAGTGGAAATCGGGCGGCCAGGCCCAGCAGTCCGGATACTCCCCACCCCAGGTGACCTTCGAATGAAATCCCTTTGAGATGAAGATTTGCTCCTGCCAGATAGAACTGCGTCGCGGGTTGCAGCCTGCGCTCCTTTTGTTTGTTGTTTTCCTCAAATCGCCAGTTGCTCACGCCTGCCGCAAAGCCGGAGTAAAAACTGCACCGGTCGCTCCGCTTCCAGATACGGTCCACGCGAATCAGAAAATTCCAGACATCAAATTCCAGTGTACGAAACTGCGTCCCGTAGTGATCATAACTGGCCATGGGTCCAACCCGCCAGTTCTGCCCCATTTTCCATTGCACTCCCATGTTCAGCACCAGGCACCGATGGTGCCCCGGATCCAGTTTGGAAGCGGTGAGTCCCTTCGATGTGCTGCTGCGATAGGTTGAGCTCAGGTGGCCGCCCCCCACATAAACACTTATAGTTTCAGCAGGCTGCGCGCCAGCAGCCAATGGAATGCCCAGGAAGAGTAAAAGCAGCAGACGCATACAGGTGCTTGCTTTTTGTGAAAATAACACCTGTTGTTTTTTGCGGAGAATTTTAGTTTTCACAACTGTGAGTTTTTCGATCCTTCATTCTAAGAGAAACCTTTGAAGCTGTAGGCGCAACTCCTTCCATTTTTGGGGATCACGACGAACTTCAAATACCGGCCGTTTCCGGGCCGCGGAGATCAGCGCACCCGGCGCAAGTGCTGTTCCGCCACCCAGCAAAAAGCCTGCAATCAGTCCTTCCGCAACGGTCATGGGAAGAATCCAATTGTCGGGATCAGCTGAGCCCGCGCCCGCAATAGCCATCGCGGTTCCGCCGGCCAAAACCGAAATCAGCACGATGTGTCCAAAAGACCTCCGGAGTCGCAGTTGGCTGATCTCTGTGACAGGAATCTCTTTGAGCTTCCCGCTACTTTTCAGTATCAGGGAGCTGTCTGTAGTTTCGATCAGGTAGCCGGTCTGAAATTTTTTCCCGTTTTCGTCATACAGCCGAAGA
>Ga0196980_1000391_pt1 | contig 11026 bp, 9 predicted proteins | sample S3_1013CmetaG_FD_155486 | JGI IMG/M metagenome (GOLD analysis project Ga0196980, IMG submission 155486) | Soil microbial communities from Anza Borrego desert, Southern California, United States - S3_10-13C | ecosystem: Environmental > Terrestrial > Soil > Desert | place: USA: California... | reverse complement strand
ATCGCCTGGACCAGCACGGGAGGTTCACTCTGCTCGCAGAAAACCTTGACGATGGCCGGCCGGGGCTCGGGTTCAGCCGCAGGCACAATGTTTACGGCATCTGGGCCGATAAAAATGAAAATATTTACGTGGCCATTCTTTCCCAGAAAAAAGTAAAGCGCGTCACTCCGGAAGGAAAGGTGGAGGTGATTGCCTATTCAAAGGGAGTGTGGTCGCCTACCGGCGGCGCTTTCGACAAAAAGGGTAACCTGTGGTTGCTGGAGAACAGCGCGACCAACCAGGTTCGCATCCGCCAGATTGCGGCGAAGGACCTGGGGCCGAAACCAAACGTGGTAAGAACAAGTTTGGGAAATACACTCATCATTGGCGGGGCGGCAGTGCTGCTGGGACTGGTGGCAGCCGGCATTCGTAAACTTTCAGTAATCAGTCTTTGAGGAACAGCTCACCACGAACCCTGTAATAACTGACGTTCCGTTCCACCACATTTGCGATCGTCCCGCTGATCAGCAGCCGCCAGAGTTCCGTGGCTTCATCGAAGCTCGCTTCGATAGTTCCGTTTGCCACATTTATGTACGACACCTGGTCGCCGGATTTGAATGAATACTTCGCGATCGCCTCATGCTTGTTCTTTGCGTTTGGCTTGATGCTGTATTTGCCGCTTCGGAGTTTTTTTTCGCCAAAAAAGATGGTGAAAAACTGGTCCCGCTGCTGTACCACTACGGTAAGATCGCCTTTGATTCGGTCGACTTTCACCGTGGCCGGCAAAGCCTCGATGAAGAAATTATTGGAGCTCACCGTGTCGGTAATGAAGATCGGGCAGCGCTTCAGCAACGTGTCCTGTTCGTCCTGCGCAAAGCAGGATGATGCCAGAAATGTTGTGCACAATAGGAACGCAACGCGGAACATGGGAATAGCGGCAAAAATTACGAAGATTTTACCGGATCAGGACCTTTCGCCAAACAAGAGTGTGCCGATGCGCACCAGGTTGCTTCCTTCCTCGATGGCGATCCGGTAATCGCCGCTCATGCCCATGGAAAGGATCGTAAAGCCTGAGATCTGAGTTCGCACCCGCTCAAAGATTGCCTTCAGGCGGCGAAATTCGTTTCGGACCCGGGCCATATCGCCGGTGAGTGAGGCCATGCCCATCAGCCCTTTGATCGAAACCCATTTCATTTCTTTTTCGTTGGCGGCGAGGTGACCCAGGAGCTCAGCAAGTTCTGTTTCATCCAAACCAAACTTTGTTTCTTCCGTTGCGATGTGAACCTGCAGGAGACAGTGAATCACTTTTTCCGCCCGGCCTGCATGCTTGTTGATCTCCTTCAGCAACTTCAGGCTGTCCACGCTCTGGATCAGGTAAACGAACGGGATCAGCTTCTTAACCTTGTTCCTCTGCAGGTGCCCGATAAAATGCCACCGGATATCGTGGGGAAGGGCCGCCTGTTTGTCCATCAGCTCCTGCACGTAATTTTCACCGAAATCCCGGTGCCCCAGGTCGTAGAGTGCCTTTACCTGCTCCGCTGTTTTGGTTTTTGAAACGGCAACAAGGGTAACACGCCGCTGCAAAAGATCGGCGTTGATCTGTGCGTATGTAGCTGTGTCGACTAACATGATCGCTGCGCGCGCGGGTCGGCGACAGATTTGTTCTTAGCGGCTAAGGACGCTGCGGCTGATTACGATCCGCTGTACTTCACTGGTGCCTTCATAAATCTGGGTGATTTTTGCATCGCGCATCATCCGTTCCACATGGTATTCCTTCACGTAACCGTACCCGCCGTGAATCTGCACAGCTTCCACGGTCGTCCACATGGCAGTCTCCGACGCAAAGACCTTCGCCATGGATGCGCTGACGGTATAATCCAGGTTTTGATCTTTCTCCCACGCAGCTTTAAGGCAAAGCAGGCGGGAAGCTTCGATGCGGGTGGCCATATCGGCCAGCTTAAACGCGATGGCCTGGTGATTCCTGAGCTCGGTACCGAAAGCTTTTCGCGTCTGGGCGTAGCTGCGCGAGAGCTCGTAGGCTCCCGCAGCAATACCCAGCGCCTGCGACGCAATTCCAATTCTTCCACCGTCCAGCGTTTTCATGGCGAACTTGAATCCAAAGCCGTCGTCTCCAACGCGGTTTTCCTTCGGCACCTTCACGTCGTTGAACATCACCGAATGTGTATCGCTGGCGCGGATGCCCAGCTTGTTTTCCTTGGCTGCCACCACCACGCCGGGCCAGTCTTTTTCCACGATCAGCGTGTTGATGCCGCGTGAACCTTTTGCGGGGTCAGTCTGAGCCATTACGAGGTACACGGAGGCGGATCCACCATTGGTAATCCAGTTTTTCGTGCCGTTGAGCACATAATGATCCCCCCGGTCTTCTGCGGTGGTGCGTTGCGAAGTAGCGTCACTGCCCGCTTCGGGCTCGCTCAGCATAAACGCCCCGAGATAAAGCTTTCCGTCTTTCTTTCCCTGTGCCAGTGGCACCAGGTATTTTCTTTTTTGTTCTTCGGTGCCGTAAGCTTCGAGTCCGAAACAAACCAGGCTGTTGTTCACGCTCATGATGACTGCCACGCTTGCGTCTACCTTGCTGATCTCTTCCAGTGCCAGCACGTAGCTGATCGTGTCCATTCCGGCGCCTCCGTACTCCACGGGAACCATCATTCCCAATAACCCAAGGTCCGCGAGCTTAAGAATCTGTTCTTTCGGGAATTTCTGCTGTTCATCGCGTTCAATAACCCCCGGCAGACATTCCTGTTGCGCAAAGTCCCGCGCCGCCTTTTGTATCATCAAATGTTCTTCGTTCAGTTGAAATAGCATGGTTCGGAATTTTGAAAATCTCCCGTATGAGGTGGGAGCGGCGCCGCAAAGATAAGTGAAGCCGACCTGCAACGCGAAGCCCTGGTGCGTCGTCAGGAGATACATCTGGCTGTATTATTTTTATGAAAATTTAGTATGCGCCAATTCTTCATTGCAACCCTGCTGCTGCTGATCACCGGTGTCGCGAACGCACAACTTGACGGAAAGATCATTTATCACTGTAGCTATTACGGAGACAACGCAAAGCTTACGCAGATGGAGATCTGCCTGCGCGAAGGAACCGTTCCCGGACTGCTCGTTCACGAGCGTGCCGGCAAGATCGTCAGCGACATCATGGCTGAGGTCGGGCTTCCGATCAATTTTATTTTGGTGGAATGCAGGGGTATCGAAAACTGCAAGGCGGTAAATCTCCTGGCAAAAAAAGGATTCCTGCGCTATATTATTTACGACGATAAGTTTCTCCAGGAGTTGGATTCGGCCTCGACCGGGTACTGGGCATCGGTGAGCATTTTCGCGCATGAGATCGGGCATCACCTCAGCGGGCATACGCTCGACAGCCTTGGAAGCCGGCCTGACAAGGAACTGGAAGCCGACCGCTTCTCCGGCTTTATCATGTATCGCCTCGGGGCCACGCTCGAGCAGGCCCAGGCCGCGATGAAACAGCTTGGGGATGTTCCCCTCGTGAGCACACACCCTCCGCTGGCCAACCGCCTCGCGGCAATTCGCAATGGATGGAATGAAGGTTGGTCCACCAATTATCGCCAGCAAAAAAATCAAAACACGATCCCTTCACTGAAGCCGCTCGAAGAAATAGCGGTGGAATGTTTCGACCGGGCCTACCTCGATAACATTTTGGGAAAACACGATGAAGCGATTGGCAGCTGCAACGCCGCGCTCCGGCTGAAAGCTAATTACGCCGCGGCATATTGCCAGCGGGGACTTGCCGAAGCGAACCTGCTGCGGACTTCGGATGCAATCAGGAGTCTCGATTCCGCCCTGCTTGCCGACCCGGCTTATATTCTCGCGCAGGCGTACAAAGGCCGTGCATACGGGAAGGCAAAAATGTACGGGTCGGCGAACCTGGAATTTGAAAAGGCAATAAAAATGGATTCGAATTTCGGGGCCACATACGCCGAACGCGCCTGGATGCGGATCGAGCAGGGACTCTACGTACAGGCGATTCGCGACGCGGAAAGAGCGCTGGACCTGGAATACCAGGACGCCCATCTCCCGTTGTCGGCAATAGGATATGCCTATTTCAAACAAAACAAATATTCACAGGCGGTGATGTATTTCTCTACAGCCCTTGACTACAACCCCGTCTTCGATTTCGCCCGGAAATGGGGCATGGAAGCCTACCGGAAAATGCAGGCGGCAGAAAAAAAGCCAAAAACTCCTGTTAAAACCGTGAGGTCCGGCAGCAAAACGCGTTGAAGGGAAAAATGCGTTCATTTCCGTCGGGCGCTGCTCACGGTTTTGGCTTATTTTTGCGCGTCTTTCCGGACGGTTTATGAAGAAAACACACATTGTTCTGCTGGTCATGATTGCCGGAGCCATCGCGGTGCTGGTGAGTTTTCTGGAAACCTCCGCTACTTATGAAACGATTGCCGGTGCCCGCGCACAGCCGGGAAAATTCGTGCACGTGGCGGCGCAGCTGGACCGTTCACAACCGATGGAGTACGATGAACTGAAGGATCCGAACTATCTCAGCTTTCACGCCATTGACAGCACGGGAGAACGGATGCGGGTGGTGTACCGGAAAGGTCGGATCGAAAACCTGGAGATCAGCGAGCGCGTAGTCCTGGAGGGCAGGTTTGAAGGCGATCATTTTGAGTGCAAGCGGGTGCAGACGAAATGCCCGTCGAAATACAAAGATGATCTCAAAGCCGCTGAAAAAACACTCCGGGGAGTCCAACCCACCTCGCAGCCTGCTGCTCCAGTCAACAGCAGCTCCGGCGAAACCAAATACTGAGATCCATGGATTACGTCGGCGAGCAATTACTTCCTGGCCAGCTCGGTCGCTTTTTCATCGTGCTGTCGCTGGTGGCGTCCGCGGTCGCCGCTTTCGCCTACTTCCGTTCCGTGCGCTCTCAGCTTGCAACAGATTCTGCGGCGTGGAAAAAGCTTGCGCGGATCGCTTTTCTTACCGAAGTGATCTCGGTATTCGCGATTTTCGGACTGCTCGTTTATATCATCCAGAACCATCTTTTTGAATACAAATATGCGTGGCAGCACAGCAGCCGCGCGCTCGAATTCAAATACCTTCTGGCCAGTCTCTGGGAAGGCCAGGAAGGAAGTTTCTTGCTGTGGAGCATCTGGCACTGCGTGCTGGGTGTGCTGCTGATCACCCGTAAAAGCCGTTGGGAGGCGCCGGTGATGGCCGTGGTCTCGTTCGCGCAATTCATTTTGGCCACGATGATCGCCGGCATTTACATCGGGGATGCCCGCGTTGGTTCCAATCCATTCATCCTGCTGCGCGATTCCGGAATTCTCGACAACGCACCGGCCCTGCACATTAATTTCGATACATCGCAGCCCCTGCGTCCGGATTACCTCCGATCCATCCAGGATGGAAACGATTTGAACCCCCTGCTGCAGAATTATTGGATGGTCATTCATCCGCCGGTGCTTTTTCTCGGCTTCGCCTCCACGCTCATTCCATTCGCCTTTGCCGTGGCCGGCCTGTGGACGAAAAAAACGGGCGACTGGATCCGCGCCGCGCTTCCCTGGGCGCTGTTTGCGGCGGCCTCGCTGGGAGTCGGAATTATGATGGGAGGCATGTGGGCTTATGAATCGCTCAGCTTTGGGGGCTACTGGGCCTGGGACCCGGTGGAAAACGCATCCCTGGTTCCCTGGCTGATCCTGATCGCCGGAATACATACCGCGATTATTTTCCGTCACAGTGGGCATTCCCTGAGAACAACTTACCTGTTCTTCATACTCTCTTTCGCCTTTGTACTCTATTCCACCTTTCTCACGCGCAGCGGCATCCTCGGCGACGCTTCGGTACACGCGTTCACCGACCTTGGAATGAACGCGCAGCTGTACCTGTTCCTCTATTTCTTTCTCTGGTTGCCGGCAGTACTCGGAGCAAAGACAGAAAAGGACTTTCGGATTACTGCCCTCGCGTCGGTGCTGGTGCTCGGAGCCACTTCCCTGGTTTCCCGGTATTTGCCGGAGGCAGGCCCGATCGTGGGGTTCACGGCGCTGCTTGCCGGGCTTGCGCTCACGACCGTCCGCATTCACCAGCGGGTACCGGCGATGCCCAGGGAAGAAAACAGCTCTTCCCGGGAGTTCTGGATGTTTATCGGCGCGCTTGTTTTTTTTCTTTCCGCGATCGTTATTATAGGCAAGACTTCGGTGCCTGTTATTAATGAAGTGTTCGACTTTCGCATCGCACGTCCGGAAGATCCCGAGTTCGCGTATAACAGCATTCAAATCTATGTAGCCATCATCCTGGCGCTCCTCACCGCGATCACTCAATATTTCCGTTACCGGTTCACTCCCAGCGGCGTTTTCTGGAAGCAACTACTTATTCCGACAGCAATCGCGTTCGTGCTTTCCGCGTTGTTTTTCATTTTCGGCGACATCAGGTACACAAAACAGGGACCTGCCTTCCTGGGGGCCATCTGGCTGGCAACAGCCTGCAGCATCTATACCATCGTTGCCAATGCCGCATATATCTGGATCGGTTTGAAGGGGAAGCTGCGACTTTCCGGCGGTTCCATTTCGCACGTGGGATTCGGGATGGTGCTGCTTGGCATTCTCATTTCCTCATCGAACAAGGAAGTACTGTCAAAAAATACCAGCGGCATCCAGGTGAACTTCGGCCCTGAAAGCAAGGAAAACCCGGGGGAAAACCTGACGCTGGTACAAGGTGTGGAAACGCCGATGGGGAAATACCGCGTGACCTACGAAAGTGATTCGGCACATCCCAAAAAAGAACAATGGTATTACAAGCTTCGCTTCCGAAGCACCGACGGGCGGGAAGAATTCGTGCTCGAGCCGAACGCTTTTGTGAACTACAAGGGCAACGAAGGATTGATGGCCAATCCCGCTTCGCGAAAATACTGGGATCACGATGTTTTCACCTACATCACATCGCTGCCGAATCCGGATAAGAACCAGGACACTTCGCAATTCCATTTCCGGTGGATGCGCCCTGGCGACAGTTTGTGGTATTCAGCCGGATACATCACTCTCGAAAGCCTGGTTACGCGGGATAGCCTGCCCTCCGCCGGATTCGCACCCGAAGATCGCGGCACCGTAGCCACGTTGAAAGTACACTCGCGCTCCGGAACCAACATCACTTCGCAACCGCTCCATATTCGTACCGCCAGCGGACCCCTCGTAGTCCCGGACACGGTAATTGCAGAAAGGCTGGTGCTGATGATCAACAGCGTTGAAGAGCCTGACGTGAACAAGCCGGGTTCTGCCGGTCGTGCGGAGATCGGGATCCGCGAATCCAACGCAGTCATGAAGTATTTAACATTGAAAGCCTATCGCTTTCCCTTCATCAACCTTCTCTGGCTGGGAGTGGTCGTCACTGCAGTGGGTATTCTCATCAGCATGGCCCGACGCATCCAGCTCAACCGCCGGGAACAGCCCTAAGCAAATTTTAGCGTTTCGAAAACAGTATTTGCCGCGCCGGCAATGATCATTACCGTGAGGTCCTCAAAACCGTTTTTTACCTTTGTAAGGTGAAATCAGTGATGCTCCACGTCCGTAATTTAGCCGCCTGTGTGCTTTGCTTCGCTGCTCTCACAACCGCGGCGCAGGTAACGCCCCCGTCGGAGGAGGATACCCTTCAAATTCTTCCTGTGCCCAGCGTGGCGGAACGTGCAAAAAACTGGGGTCTGAACGACACGGTAGTGGTCGCGGCCATCTGGTACAAGAACGAATTGCTTCCGTACAAAGAGCTCGAGAACGTTTGGGTTTCGCGGATGTCGCCCGACCAGCTGGCGCGCTACATCGCCGAATGGACGCGGCTGCGCAACGCCGTCTATGTTACCTATCCTTACGCGCGCATCGCCGGTGCAACTATCAACGACATCAACGCGAAGCTGAGCAATATCAAATCCAAAAGGGACCGGAAAGCGTATATCAAGACGCGCGAAAAAGAATTGAAACAACAGTTTGCCGATCCGATCTCCAATCTTTCCGTTTACCAGGGGAAAGTACTCATGAAACTGATCAACCGGCAGACCGGAAACAACTGCTACGAGATCGTGAAGGAATATCGTGGCGGAGTCACGGCGCGTTTTTATCAGACTGTGGCCTTTTTCTTCGGCAGCAGCATGAAGCAGGACTGGGACCCTGCCGATAAAGTAGATCGCCAGATCGAAAGTTTTGTAAAAGAGATCGACGGGGTCTGGTACAATAACCCGTTTAAGGCGCCGTATTAGTTTGCTGGTTGATGGGTTTAATAATTTAATAGTTTACTATTGGCGAATGCTAACCTGGTAACCAGCCAATCAACCAACCAACGCGAAGACATTGAATCCAAGTAACACCAGGATCAGCAGGATGGCGAGAACGTTCAATACCGGCACCTTCCCGATAGTCAGCGGAGAACGATAGGGTCTGCGGAGGTTTTTTTCTTTTGCGCGGAGCACCAGGACTGAAATATTCACAAACAGGAAAGTCACGAAAATGAATAGGTTCGCGATCCGGGCGATGGTCTCGATGTTTCCGATCAGCGCGAAGGCCGACATAACGAAAAAGATCAGCACCAGGGTAGCAATGGGAGTCCTTCGTTTTTCCGAAACTTTTGAAAACCGTTTCATCCAGGTGATCTCCCGCGACATATTCAGCAGCACTCGTGAGCTGCCCAGCATATTCGACAGGATGGTGTTTGCTGTCGCGAATAAGGCGATGATCGAAATAGCCGTGATTGCCGTCTTTCCAAAGCGGCTGCCCACGATATCGGCGAGAGGACTCGAAGATTGGCCCAGTTCCTCCCAGGGGATCACGCTTACCGCGCAAATCCCTACAAAAAAATACAGTACACCGACAACGGCGTTCGCAATGAACAGCGCCCGCGGGATGTTGCGCTCCGGTTTCTTTGTTTCTTCCGCAAGTTTCACGATTTCCTCGAACCCGATGTAGGCAAAAAAGCCCAATGCCGCCGCCGTGAACACTCCGTTCCACCCGCGGTCGCCGGCTTCCAAGAGGTTCACCTGCCCGAGATATGGAAACGCGGCAACGATCACAAAGGCAAGCCCGGAAAATTCGATAATGGTGAAAATAATGTTCATTGTCGACGATTCCCGGATCCCCGACACATTCACGAGAAATATCACCAGGATGATCGCCAGCGCGCCGAGCAGCTCCGCGACGGGCAGCAACTCGGTGAGGTAGCCGCCAAACCCGACCGACACCGTTGCTCCGCTGATGATTCCGTTGAGCGAGATCACTAAACCGAGTACGGTTCCCAGCGTCCTGCCGGTTGCGCGTTTCACGTAAACATATTCCCCGCCTGCTTTTGGAAACAGCGCGCTCAGTTCAGCGTATGCCGTTGCGGTGCAGAACGCGGTGAAGGACGAGATCAGGAGTGAGACCCAAACCAGGTTACCGGACCAGCCCGCCACTTTCCCAAGCAGGGTGTAGATACCCGCTCCCAGTATCGACCCCACGCCGAAAAAAACGCATTGGGCAAGGTTCAGGCTTCTGCGTAATTCCGTCATGATTCCTTGTTTACATGCAGTCCCCCTTTCCCTCAACTTCTTTGCCACCCCACTCTCCAGGCACTCCCAGATGGGGTTATCTTCATTATTTTTACCCGATAATTTGAATCATGAGCGGCAAACAGCCAGGGATCGTAAACAAGCTCGACATCCTCGCCATCGGCGTGCATCCCGACGATGTGGAGCTGAGCTGTTCGGGTACCATCATCAATGAACTGCGCCGCGGAAAGAAAGTGGGTATTGCAGACCTCACCGAAGGAGAACTCGGGACGCGCGGTTCGGTGGAGATGCGCTACCAGGAGGCGGCGGAGGCCGCCATGATTATGGGCGTAGAGGTGCGCGAAAATTTGAAAATGCGCGACGGGTTCTTCGAGAACAATGAAGAGAATAAATTTAAGCTCATCACCACCATTCGAAAATACCAGCCCGAAATTGTACTGGCGAACGTCCTCCATGACCGCCACCCCGATCACGGTCGCGCCGGTAATCTCATCCGCGAAGCCTGTTTTCTGTCCGGGCTGATGAAGATCCGCACCACTGACGAGCAGGGACGCGAGCAGGAACGCTGGCGCCCGGCTTATGTGCTGCACTATATCCAGGACTGGCACCACGAGCCCGATTTCCTGATCGACATCACCGACGTTTTCGAACAGCGTATGAAAGCCATCGCGGCATACGGCAGCCAGTTCTACAGCGGGCAGGCCGACGACGAAGAACCGTCAACCTACATCTCCACGCCCGATTTCATGGAAGCGATCGTGGCCCGCGCCCGCGCGTTCGGGAAACGCATCGGGGTGAAATATGCAGAGGGGTTCATCACCGAAAAGACCCTGGGCATCCGCGACCTGGATTGTTTGATCCGTAACGAGACGTAGCTTTCCCCTGGCTGCTCCTGTTCCTGCGCCGATTAATTTTCTTGCCGGCTCGCGGAAACGCGGTTAACTTGCACAGCTTTTTTTGGAGGATTCCTATGGATTTCAAGAACTATGATCCGAACAGCGTCGGCAACCCGAACAACAACATTTTCGGTCTCCCCACCACTGAAGACGAGGCCCGTCTCATCATCGTGCCGATTCCCTGGGAGGTAACGGTCAGCTACGGCGTAGGTACCGCGCGCGCCCCCGAGGTGATCCTGAAGGCCAGCCTGCAGGTGGACCTTTTCGATCCCGAAATGCCGGATGCCTGGAAAGAAGGATATTTCATGCGCGACAGCGACCGGAAGATCCTGATGAAAAGCGATTACCTGCGCAAGGAGGCCGAACTCTACATTGACTATATTTCTAAAGGTGAAGAGGTTTCAGCAAACCAGTTCATGACCAAAACGCTCCGCGAGGTGAACGAAGGCAGCGTTTACCTGAATAACTGGGTTTATGAGCAAACCAAAGCACTCCTGGATCGCGGCAAGCTGGTCGGACTTCTCGGGGGCGACCACAGCACGCCACTCGGATATTTCAAGGCGATCGCGGAAAAAGAAGGAGACTTCGGCATTCTGCAGATCGACGCGCACTGCGACCTGCGCCAATCCTACGAGGGATTCA
>Ga0196980_1000384_pt1 | contig 11145 bp, 13 predicted proteins | sample S3_1013CmetaG_FD_155486 | JGI IMG/M metagenome (GOLD analysis project Ga0196980, IMG submission 155486) | Soil microbial communities from Anza Borrego desert, Southern California, United States - S3_10-13C | ecosystem: Environmental > Terrestrial > Soil > Desert | place: USA: California... | reverse complement strand
ATGAACGAATCACGAAGACAGCACAAGGTAGCGGAAGAGATCGCACATCAGGGTGGCGAATTCATCGCACGCTACGTGAAAGGCGGCGGAGCGCTTGTCACCGTGACGCGTGCGGAGATCTCCCCCGATCTCAAGAACGTCACCGTCTTTTTCACGGTGCTTCCCGAAAGCAAGGAAGAGGAATCATTGAAGAATCTGAAACGCCTGCGCACCGATTTCCATGATTACCTGAAGGAGAAAACGGTCTTACGCAACGTCCCGACCGTCGATTTCCAGATCGATCTCGGCGAACACAATCGCCAGCGTATCGACGAATTGACGCGCAAATAATGTCCCTTGGAGGCCACGGCGGGACTCGAACCCGCGCAGTAAGAGTTTTGCAGACTCCCGTGTTACCCCTTCACCACGTGGCCTTGAAAAACCTCCTATGACCACGCGAGCAGTAAGACAAAGGGAAATTTGAGCAGACTCGTACCCCTTCACCACGTGGCCAAGTGGTGCTACTGTAGCACACAACATTCATCTATATGAATAAGATAACTAAAGCCATTATCCCGGTCGCCGGGATGGGTACACGCTTCCTTCCGGCCACGAAAGCTCAGCCGAAGGAAATGCTCCCTATCATCGATAAGCCGGTCATCCAGTTCCTCGCGGAGGAGGCGGCTGCGTCCGGTATCACCGATATCACGTTTGTCACCGGCCGTAGCAAGCGTGCCATCGAGGATCACTTCGATGCCGCGCCGGAATTGGAGATGGCACTGAAGAACGGAAATAAAGAGACCGCGCTCAAACTCGTGCAGAATATCTCGAAGATCGCCCGCATCAGCTATGTACGTCAGAAATCGCCGCACGGCGACGGGGATGCCATCTTGAGCGCGTCCCACCTCGTCGCTCCGGACGAATCAGTCGGCGTCATGTTCGGCGATGATATCGTCGCGGGTGATGTGCCAGCGCTGAAGCAGCTCATGGATGTGTACGAGAAATACGGCGAGCCGGTCATCGCACTCGCGCGCGTCCCGAAATCCGAAGTCAGCGCGTATGGCGTCGTCGCAGCCGAACCCGTCGAAGGCAATGTCTTCAAGATAACGAAATTCGTCGAGAAGCCGAAGCCGGAAGAAGCCCCATCCGACTTGGTCGCCATCGGAAAATACATCATCACGCCAGCGGTATTCGAGGAACTCCGCGCGCTCGATGCCGCGGGTGTCTCCGGCGAACTCCGCCTTGCGAATGCACTCGAAGTACTCGCCGCGAAGGGTCCCGTCTACGGCGTCGAACTCAAAGGCACCCGTTACGACTGCGGCTCGAAGATCGGGTACCTCAAGGCCACCGTCGATTTCGCACTCAAGCATCCGGAAGTCCAGGCCGAGTTCAAGGAATACTTACGTACGGTCGCCAAGGCGTTATAGTATCGAGGTACGCCGGGGTGGTGTAATGGTAGCCACGGGAGACTTAAAATTTCCTGGTCGCAAGATCGTGTGGGTTCGAGTCCCACCCCCGGCACAGATTGAGCAGAGCGAAAGCTGTGCCGGGGAGAACAGTGCCTTCGCACTGTTCGGGTGGGACTCGAAAGGCGGAGCGATGTTTCGCCAGCAGGCGAAACCGCGAGCCGGGGTCGCGGAATTTTCGAGCGACGGCGAGGAAATATCTGTGACCGAGCCTCCCCCGGCACATCAGACCACAAACGCTTCCTATTGCGTCCATATCGCATGCTACCCTTGGTACAGGCTCAGTATCGAAGGAGGAACGGAATGCATGGGAAAAATGAGACTTCCCAGGAACACATCCTGAGGGAAGTTGAGCAATTGCGAATCCCCTACCATCTCAAGCGAACACTCCGCTATGAGACAAAACGGGATTTCAGCGTGCACAACGAATCGGTCGCTGAGCACGTCTTCGCATTGGACTTTTTGAAGCGATACTTCCTGCCGCTTGAAGATCCGCAGGGATTACTGGATGCGCGAAAGGTCGATGATCTTTTGCATTACCACGATTACGGCGAGATCAAACACGGTGACAAATGCTTCCATCGCAAGACGGCAGCAGACGAAGAACGTGAACGGCAAGCTGCGTTGGAAATTCTTGACGCGCTGCCTGAAAGCATGCGAGATCGCGCGATTGAATGCTGGCTGGAATATGCTGACGGTCGAACGCCAGAGGCACGGTTTGCCTATGCGTTGGACAAGATCGAGCCAGCCTTCGAGCTCTTCGACGAGATCAATCAGCGATCGATGAAGCGTCTCGAGGTCACCTATGAGACTTACCTCGAGAAGAAGTACCAAGCGACGGAAAACTTCCCGCATATGCGACGGTTCTTGATGGCCATCACCCAAGAACTGTTGCGCCGGGACGTGTTCTGGAAGCCTGAGGTCGTATCCGCATGAGGATCCGTCTCACACACAGCCGCTTTGCGGCTGTGTTTTTTCATGTCGTCACGAATAAAATTCGCTCCATCGGGCGAATTTTTTCACGACCTCGCCAATCAAAAACAGCGCATGGGCGCTGTTTTTGATTCTGGTCCGCCCGGTAGGATTCGAACCTACGACCGTCTCGTTAAGAGCGAGCTGCTCTACCAACTGAGCTACGGGCGGGAATGAGTGAAGTGAACGCTTGCGTACACATCCTCCGAATGATCCGTCCGTATGAACATACGAGCGGATTTGCAAGATAGTATCACGAAATATCGCGTTGTCATGCTATATTCCCCCTACGGGGCGAGTGGCGGAATTGGTATACGCGCATGGCTTAGGACCATGTCCCGCAAGGGTTGAGAGTTCAAGTCTCTCCTCGCCCACTAAAAAATTAATTCTCGAACGGACTCGGGCCGGTCGTGTTGTTTATGCGCGTGACGTCCGTCGCCGCGGTCTGCAAGCCGAACGAATTGATGATAAGCGCGATGATGCCATAGACGGAGACCATGATGAGCATGCCCAGGAGGCCATACACCATATGGCTCTTCCCTTTCTCGTCAGCTTTCCCGTCTTTCACGCCCCAGAGGAACTCGATGATCCCCCAGATGAACATGAGGAGGCCGAGCGTGAATATCACGCGCAGCGCAGGGTCGATGACGTAGGTGATGATCCTCTGCAGGATTTCTTCGCCGGATTCCATACCTCGTTACGCGGATGCTATTGCATCATTCGCGTATCGATCTGGATGGTCTTCGGGATGACCGGTTCAGTGGAGGTGACGCGGAAGGTCGACTGGAGGAGGCGGATGATGCCCCAGATCGAGACCATGACGAAGATGGCGATGACGCCGTAGAGCATCGTCTGGAGGCCTTCCGACTTGTTCTCCGCGGCGTTGCCGAAGAGGTACTTGATGAGGCCCCAGAAGAAGACGACGATCGCGAGCGTGATGAAAAGATAGACGAGCGAGTTGAGGAACTGCGAGACGAGCGCGAGCGTGTTCAAAAGAGTCTGCGCGGACGCGAACGCCGGCAACAAGAGCGAACCTGCGGAGAGTGCTGAGATGAGTGATAGTCGAGTACGCATAGTCGCTGATTCGTTTAGCCCGTAAGTGCGTCAATCGTACCGCGCGTGGGGGCAGGGGCAATGCGTCGATGTGGATATCCTAGCTTTCGAGCCAGCGGAGGACGCCGCACGCGACGAGGACGACGAGAATGACGCTGACGCCTTTTTCCATGACCAGAATACCTTCCTCCCGGCGTTCCGTGCCGAGCCGCGATATATAGATGATGAATCCGGCAAGGAAAACGATGAGCGCGATCGCACCGAAAAAGCCGATGGCCGCGCGGAGACCGAATACCACGATGTCTCCTCCGCCGGCAGCCTGCGCGAAAAGAGGAAGCGGCGTGAAGAACGTGAGTGCGATGAGTCGGAGACGCCGCATATCATTCCAAGCAACCGATATCGAGGCATCGCGGCTTGCCGTCGCTCCCGAAATCCGACGTTCCGCCTCCCCCGCCGAAGAGCGTGTTGCGTACGAGGCCGATGATGCCCCACACCGAGACCATGACGAAAATCGCGATGATACCCCATACGATACGCAGGCGTAACTGCTCGCTCTCGCCGTGCCGAAGGCTTGAGATCCCGCTCGCGACACCATAGAAGTAGATGACGAGGCCCAAGACGATCGCGGTCCCGATACCTGCGTTGAGGAAATTCACCGATAATTCGGCCAGCTCAGAGAACGTGCGCGGCGTCGCGGCCGATGCGGCGAGCGGGAAGGTGAGGAGAAGCGCGAGAGCGACGCGAAGCATATCAGCCGAGAAGCTGGCGAACCGTGCCGCCGATCAAGGTCGCCAATACCCAGGCGCTGAGGATGAGAATTGCCCCGAGAATCACCCATTTGAAATTCTCTTTCGCTTCGGAAAGACCGCCCGGATTCCCCCGCGCTGAGATGAACTTGAAGCCCGCATACACGATGAATATCGTGATGAGGGGGATGGCGATCATGACGATAGCGCGCAGCGTCCCGGCGACGAAATCCTCGATGTTCTCGAATTTCAGAGGGTTCTGGAGTCCTGTCTCGCCCGCGATCGAGCTGTTGTTTTGCGCAAAAACCGGAAGCGCGAACGCCCAGACCATGAGAGCAATGCCTGCAAGCCGATGAAAAGTAAATCGGATCATATTTATTGCGTCGTCAGCGTCCGCATCGATTGTTCAGCACGCTGAACCGCTTCAATGGTCCGCGCCGCGCCCGAAGTGACGCTTTCAATCATATCCTTAAAGATGCGGTCTGTCTCACGCGAATCCGGGTCTTCCCACGTCCGCACGAGAAGCGCCATCTTATTGAAGACGGCGTCATTCCCCTGCGCCGGCGCCGACAGTATGTCGCGCCGCGCGGATGCAAGGCCGAATGCCAAGCTAAACAGCTGCGAGCCTTGCGGCCCGCCCAGGATATAGGCGGCCGTGAGCGCGCCCTGAGGGTTTTTCGAAGTGCGCGGAATCGAGAACGCATACGCATAGCCGCCGTCTACCGTGTTCTCGGCGTTCCTCACCTGCGGCACGGAGGTCGCTATCGAGAAGTTGAGGTTCGGATTGAGGCGCCGCACCAAGGGCTCCTCGCTCGCCGGACCGATGTAGAGCGCCAAGTCTCCCTGCGCGAACGCGGTGCGGCTCTCCGGCATCGAACGATTCCAGCTGTAATCAGGGCTCGACGGATTCGCGAACTGCGTGTAGAAGCGCAGCGCGCTATCCCCCGGCTGCGACGTCTCGCCGACGCGCGCCATGAGCGCCGGCACGAGCTGTCCGGCACCGTCACGACCAGTTATCCTTCCGCCTGCCTGCAGGATGAGCATGCTCAATATCTGCTTCGCATGGTTCACGTTCGTGTATTCGCCGAGCGCGATCGCGCTCTTCACGATGGAGCCCGCGTCATTCTTCTTCGTCGCCGCCCGCGTGATGTCATACACCTCTTCCCAATACTGCGGCGGCCTCGCGATGCCGGCCGTCGAGAGCATGTCGCGATTCCAATAGAGGACGAAAGGATCGATGGCGAACGGGATGCCGAGGACGCCGTCCTGCCCCAAGAAGGGTTCCGCGGCATCGGCCCAGATATTGCGAAAGGTATCCCGCGAGAGCTGTTCATAGGGTATCGGGAATATCTTCTGCCCCTCGCTGATTGTCTGATCCTGTCGCATGATGAAAAGATCCGGTCCGGTACCCGCGGCGAGCGCATTCGTGAGTTCCACCGTGAATGTCTCCTCATCTTTCTGCACGTAGCTCACCTGACGCAAACGCCCATCGGTCTCCACCAGCTCGCGCAGCACCGCGGCGAATGACCCTTCGTTGAAAGTGCCCCAGATGACGACGGGTCCCGTCGTTGCACCTGTGTTGGAACCGACGAGGAACGCGAAGATGAGGACGCCGGCGACCGCGAACGTCCCGAAGACCGCGAGGATGACCATCTGGAACGACGACATGCCGGGCTTCATAGGAGTATGGTACTACGCGCGCCGCGCATCATCGGAAGTTTTCCGGAATATAAGGCCGTAGTGATGCGCGCCCGCAGAGAATTCCTTGACGAACGTGAGCCCGGCCTTGCGCGCATATTCGTAGGCCTCCTCTTTCGTGACCACCATCTCTTTCGTTGGCCCCAAGCCGCCGAATGATTCCGACCAATCGATGATTGCGACGCGTCCCTGGGGTTTCAGTACGCGCGAAGCTTCGATGAGTATCGCGAGCTTATCGCGGACCTGGAAAAGGAGATTCGAGATGAGGACGAGATCAAGGACGCTGCCCAGCTTCGAACCTCCTTCCTCTTCCAGATCGCCCCAGAGTATCTCCACGTTTGTGTGCCCGTAGCGATCCGCTTCGTTCTTGATCCGCCGGAGCAAGTCCTTCTGGATGTCGACGGCATAGACCGTTCCGCTGCCAGCGAGCGCCTCGGCAATGAGATTCACATAGGCTCCCGAGCCCGCGCCGAAATCGGCGACCTTCATCCCCGGTTCGATACCAAGCACGTTCACGTTGCGCGCCGGATGCGCGAAGTCATGCGTGCGATGCGAAAGACCTCCCTGCTGAGGGTTCATTGCATTCATTATATACGCCATATCGACGCCAGGAGTGCACAGGGGTGTAAAACTAAAGCCGCGACACATCTTGTGTCGCGGCGTTTTGTCAGATGAGAGGCGTACCGATGGCTTTTGCCATGACGATGACCGTGCCGGTCATGAAAAGGCTCGTCATGACGAACCAGGCGCCGTTCTCAAGAAACGTTCTCATATTCGTTCCTCCATGAAGATGGAATGAAGTCTGTTTTTGTTATACGCCTCTTCATCAAAGGCGTCAACCTACCAATTGCGTACTGTGGATAAGGCGAAGGCGGGTATTTCCTTTTGAGAACCTCGCGCAGCAAACAAAAACGCGTGAACGCGACAAAGCAGTAGATGTGATAGAAGAAAGGTTGATCAGGATGAGTTCGAAGAAGGAAATACCTGCCTTCGCCACGCCTATTCTCCCTCCCCCTCAAGCACCACGCACGCTGCGATCTTGTCTCCCTCGCGCAATCGCATGACGCGCACGCCCTGGGTCTGGCGGCCGCTCGAGCGGATTTCCGTGAGGTCCGTTCGGATGACCTGGCTCTTCTGCGACATCGCGATGAGTTCATCGTCTTTATCGACGATGAGTCCGGCGATGACAGGGCCCGTCTTCGCGGTGACTGCCGATGTCTTGATGCCGGAGCCGCCGCGTCCCTGCACTTTGTATTCCTTGAGAGGAGTCTTTTTGCCGAATCCATGCGACGAGAGGACGAGCAATTCCTTGCTCGAGCCTTTTTCGACGACATCCGCACCGATGACCGCGTCCGCTGAGCCTATCTTGATGCCCCGCACGCCTCCAGCCTGACGTCCCATCTCGCGTACGTCGCTTTCCGCGAAACGGATGGATTGGCCTTTGGCGGTGACGAGAAAGACCGTGTCGCCCTTGCGCGCGAAGCGCGCGGAAATTAATGCGTCGCCCTTGTCGAGTCCGATCGCGATGAGTCCGCTTCTGCGCACTTCCTTAAAACTCTCCGCGGAGGTCTTTTTCACCGTGCCGTTCTTTGTCGCCATGACGAGCCCCAAACCTTCCATCGCCTTCGTCTCCTTCGGCATCGGGAGGATAGAGGTTATCTTCTCGTCCTGTTCGAGCGATATGAAATTCATGATGGACTTCCCCTTCGTCGCACGACGTCCTTCCGGCAATTCGTACATCTTGATCTGATACGCCTTACCCTTATCAGAGAAGAAGAGGAGGTCGGAATGCGCGCTCGCGGTAAGGAGATGGGTCACGAAATCCTCTTCCTTCGTATCCAAATCGATGACGCCGACGCCGCCGCGCTTCTGGCGGCGGTATTCCGACGGATTCGTGCGCTTGATGTAGCCGCCCTGCGTGAGGACGAGCGCGAAATCCTCGTCGGCGACCAAGTCTTCCGGATTGAGCAATTTCGCCGCACGCTTCACGATCTTCGTCTTGCGGTCGTCGCCATGCTTCTCCGCGATTTCCGTCAATTCCTTCTTGATGACGTTCAACATCATCTTCTCGCTCTTCAAGAGAGACTCGAGATACTTGATGGTCTCCTGCACGGCGTTCAATTCGTCCTCGATCTTCTTCCTTTCAAGGCCGGAGAGTTTCTGCAATCGCATGTCGAGGATGGCGTTCGCCTGAAGCTCGGAGAATTTGAATTTCGTCATCAATCCCATGCGCGCCTCATCGGTATCCTTCGACTTCTTTATAAGTTGGATGATGGCATCGATATGATCGAGCGCCTTCGAGAGGCCGAGCAGGATGTGCTCGCGCGCCTTCGCGATGCCGAGGTCGTATTTCGTGCGGCGCGTTACAACTTCGCGGCGATGCTTGATGAATTCGTCGATGATGACCTTCAGCGAGAGCGTCTGCGGCACGCCGTCGACGAGCGCGACGGTATTGTAGTGGAAGGTCTCCTCGAGCTGCGTGTGTTTGTAGAGGTAATTAAGGACCGTCTGCGGATTCGCGTTGTTCTTCAAGTCGATAGCGACGCGGATATCACGCGTACTCTCGTCGCGGATGTCCTTGATGCCTTCGAGCTTCTTCTCGTGGACCAGATCGGCGATCTTCTGCAGCAAGTCCGATTTGTTCACGCGATACGGGATGGAGGTGACGATGATCTGGTAGTCGCCTTTCTTGTTCTCGGTGATCTCCGCCTCGCCGCGCACGACGACGCCGCCGCGGCCCGTGGAATACGCGTGCTTGATATCGGTCTGATTGAACGCGATGCAACCCGTCGGGAAATCCGGCCCCTGCACGAACTGCAACAGGTCTTCCGTCGTCGCTTCGGGATTGTCGATAAGATGCACGGTCACTGAAACAACTTCGCGCAGGTTGTGCGGCGGGATGTTGCTAGCCATACCGACCGCGATACCGAGCGTCCCGTTGAGAAGGAGATTCGGGACGCCCGCCGGGAGGACGACCGGTTCCATCTTCGTGTTGTCATAGTTCGGTCGGAAATCAACGGTCTCTTTCTCGATGTCGCGCAGCATCTCCGCCGCAAGCTTCGACATCTTCGCTTCCGTGTAGCGCATCGCCGCGGCGCCGTCGCCATCGATCGAACCGAAGTTGCCCTGGCCGGTGATCAAGGGATAGCGCATGCCGAAATCCTGCGCCATCTTCACCATGGCATCGTAGACGGCGACATCGCCGTGTGGGTGGTACTTACCCAATACTTCGCCGACCACCGTCGCGGATTTGCGGGTCTTCGCGCTCGAGGTGAGACCGAGCTCGTTCATCGCGTAGAGGATGCGGCGGTGCACCGGCTTCAGGCCGTCACGCACGTCCGGAAGGGCGCGCGAGGTGATGACGGTCATCGCGTAATCCAGGTAGGATTCGCGCATCTCTGTCGTGATGGATCGGGGGACGATGCGGAGCGCTCTTTCAGTCCCGTTACCCTCGTTTTCAGGTATATTTTCAGCCTTTTTCGCACGCGCCATAGCTGGGGTATTATATCAAAAAAGAGCCCATTTTGGAAGCTAGAATCCGCCGGAATTGGTGAAATCATCCTCCCCTCCCTGGACGCTGCTTGCGCCCGTTGCCCCGTAACTCGCATCGCTTTCTGCGGCCGCATCGCGGAGATTACGAATATCCTGTTCAGGATCGTAAATGGCCTGATCACGCTCGTTATTTCGTATGAGATTCATATTGAACTGATCCGTGGGTATCGCCGTGTTCTCCAGCGATGGGAGTTCAGTGTTCCGCAGATTACGCAGGAACAGGAATCCCCATCCGATGATGAGGACTATCACCACCACGATCGCGATGCCGCTCGCGACCGCTTTCTTGTCCTCGTGCGGACGACCCTTTAGATCATTGAGCTTCTGCTGGACTACCATTCTATCTATTGTATCGCATCCGCGGGCTATGCCTTCAATACAACGACTTCCCCTTCCTTCCCGACGACATCCTTCTTCTTGAGGGTCAGCTTCTCTTCCGGCTTCACGCCTTCGGCTCCCGCTTCCTTCAAGAAGAGTTTGAGCGATTTCTCATCGTAGCCGATGGGGATCACGATCTTCGCTTCGAGGTTCACGGCGAGCTTCTGCGCATCGGCAGGCGTGAGCGCGCCTTCGTCGCCGATAGGCACGATGAGGATGTCCGGCGCGTCCATCTCTTCGAGGTCTTTCGGTAGCGTCGTGGTGCCCATCGCGCCCGCGTATACGACAGAAAGGCCGTCGAACGTGATCGAATAGAGCGTGTTGATGCGCTTGTCTCCCCCGTATTCCGATTCCGAAGAGAATCCGAACGCCGCGATATCTTTTATCTCGTATTCGCCCGGGCCGTCGATGACGAACGGCCGCTTCTCGCCACGACTGGCTTCTTGCGCTCCGTTCATATCCGGATGATAGAACGAGATGAATGCGACATCGGCGCCGAAATTCGTCGGCTTGAATTTTTTGCTCTGCTTGGAAACCGGCCCGAAGACCAGGGTGGTGTCACCCGCGCTGGCGCGGACGCAGAAGCCGTCGTGATAGGTAAGAATCATGGGCACCAGCATACCATGCAGTATCCACATGATGGAATTGACGCGCTTGCGGCCTTTGCTATCGTTCTTCCTAGCCTCGTTCCGGCTGTCGGGACGAGCAACCAAGGGAGTTTCAGTAACATGAATACTCCACCCAAGTAGGCAAGAGACGCCATCCGTCTCTCACCACTCCGCCCCGAGGACCAGATTCCCCATCTGGTCCTCATTTTTTGTGCCTTGACACGTATATCGAGAATAGTACTATGCCTCCGCCTGTACGTGCAGGTACTCCAACGACATAAGGAAGCGTGTGATGAAGGCAATTATCGCAGCGTAACCATTCGTCGGCCACGAGAGTCATCTCCGAGGAGTCCTTATGTGGATTGACCACATTCAAGGTTTCGACTAGTTCAATTCTGCTCTTAATTGAGCTTCAGTGGGCCCGCTCTCTCCGAGAGCGGGCCTTTTGACATCCCGCCCTTCCTTATATATAGTGCCCGCACGCCTTATAAGTCTGCGGAAGGGTAATCCTCGCCTCCTCTCAAAGGAACGGATGCAAAGGAGGGAGCACCTGGACGTATAACCACAATGGCTACAGCTACTACGGCCGAGACGGAAGTCATCGACGCCGAAAAAGAGGAAGCAGTCCAGGTCCCGACGGGGCCGATGGCAGAGTTTCTCGAATCGACGCCCAAGCGTCCGATGAACGACGAT
>Ga0196980_1000383_pt1 | contig 11146 bp, 6 predicted proteins | sample S3_1013CmetaG_FD_155486 | JGI IMG/M metagenome (GOLD analysis project Ga0196980, IMG submission 155486) | Soil microbial communities from Anza Borrego desert, Southern California, United States - S3_10-13C | ecosystem: Environmental > Terrestrial > Soil > Desert | place: USA: California... | reverse complement strand
GGTTAAGGAACCCCGCATTAACCAACGCCGGGCGGCCCGACATCATCAGTTTGGCGAGCGGGAATTCGCCGAAATCAGGATCGACGATGGAAAAGCCACTCAACAGCTTGTTGGATCCGACACGCACCGAGGCGCGAAGGCTCACCGTATCGTCTTCTTCCAGATGGTAATAAAATGCATAAGGAAAATCGCAGTCGTTTTCGGAGAGCGTCAGGTGGATCGCATCAAACGCCTGCTGCAGGTCTTTGACCTCGGCGGCGCGATCGGCAAACACGCGAAGCGTTTTCAGTCGCCGTTCGTTGATCACCCGGTCTGTGGTTTCGGAGCAGGTGACCAGCACCCCGCCCACGGTATCGGACTCGTCTTTGATAGGGCTGTAAGAAAAAGTAAAGTAACATTCCTCCGTATAGCCGTTGCGCGAAAGCGGAAACATGAGGTCTTCGGCGAAAATGGCTTTCCCGGTCTGCATCACCCCCTGGAACATCGGCTCGAGCATGTGACGGATCTCCGACCAGCATTCTAAAAGAGGTATTCCCAGCGCATGAGGATGCTTGGCGCCAAGGACGGGAACATACGCATCATTATAGATCATTACCCATTCTGGCCCCCAGCAAACCAGCATGGGAAAATCATTGTTAATGCAAATGCTCACCGATGTCTTGAGGCTTTGGGGCCATCCAAATGGATCGCCAAGCGGCGATTTGCCCCAGTCAAAAGCGCGAATGAGTTTTCCCACTTCACCCCCGCCTTCAAGGAAAGCATGTCGGACTCCGGTCGATGCGGTGCGTGCCAGCTCTTCCATATCGAATAATTCAATCGATCAGTTAAGCGGCAGGCTCATTGTGAAAACAGAGCCTTTACCTTTTTCGCTCTCGAGCAGGATCCTACCGTTATGACGTTGCACGATTTCGTTGGAGATAAACAAACCAATGCCAAATCCCGGATAGGTCTGCTCGTTCCGACCCTCGACCCGATAAAACCGCTCAAAAATTTTCTGATGCTCGCGCCTGTCAATGCCAATGCCCGTATCCTTCACCCGGACCAGCGCGTGCTCCTCGTTTCTTTCAACAAAAACCTCGATGCTGTTGGAATCCGGGGAATATTTAATGGCATTGGTGAGCAGGTTCAGGATAACCTGCGCGATGCGGTCGCGGTCGGCAACAATTGTACCGCTGAAGTCATTGTGAACGAGCACCGCATGGCGCGTCGTGGTTTGCCGTGCATCCTGAGCTACTTCTTCGACCAGTTCGCCAAGGGCAAACTCCCGTTTGTTGAGCTTAAGCTGCCCGGATTCAATACGTGACAGGTCGAGCAGTTCAGAGATCAGCCGGGTGAGCTTGTTCACCTGCTTAGAAATGGTTTGGAGCGAGGATCGAACCGTATCGCGCGTGCCTACGATCTTCTCGTCGTCCAGCTCATTGTAAATATTGACCAGCAGCTGCACGTAGCCGTTGATGGATGTGATTGGCGTTTTCAGCTCGTGGCTGGCCATTTTGATAAAGTCGTCCTTTCTTTCCTCAAGCTTTTTGAGCTCGGTGATGTCCGTCACAGAGCCGGCATATCCGGCAAACTGCCCGTTGCTGTCGTAATACGGGTACCCTTCCGTTAATCCCCACCGGATCTCCCCGTCGCTCCTGCGGAAGCGGAATTCCGTTTTGTAGTAACGGCGTTCGCGAGCGCACTCTTGCAACAGATCGGAAGCGTTCTCCTTGTCTTCTTCCACTACAGACGACAACCAGCCCTCGTCCAGCTGTTCTTCGAACGATTTGCCGGTCCAGTTGACCCAGGTATCATTCACAAATACGTTTTGCCCGTCGGCATCAGTCATCCACAATCCCGTCGGTGAAGCGTTTGAAATGGTCTTGAACAACAGCTCGCTGTCACGGATCTTTTCGCGGAACCGTTTCTGATCGTCAATATCCATGCAGGCGCTTATGAAGCCGGTAAACTCCCCTTTCGCGTTGTACCTGGGCACCGAGTTGTCTGCGATCCAGCGGTACTGGCCGTCATAACGACGCAGGCGATATTCTGTATACACCCCTTTCTGCAGGCGGAACGATTCGTTGTAATTGTGGATGCATCGCTGCACGTCGTCGGGATGTACATTCTCGAGCCAGCCCTCGTTGCTCTCTTCCTGCAGCGTACGGCCGGTGAATTCCAGCCAGGTATTGTTAAAGTAGTCGTTGAACGAATCGTTGCCCGACATCCAGATCATGGCAGGAACATTATCGGCAATGATCTTAAGACGTTCTTCGCTGTTACGGACAAGCTGTTCCGCCTCCTTTTCCTCGGTCACATCCATCATGGTGCCGATCAGGCGTACTGCGAGCCGGTCAGCGCCGAAGAAGACTTTTCCTTTCGCCCTCACCCAGCGCAGGTCCTGGTTATCGTAGCGGCGGATGCGGATGAGCATGTCGAACTTACCGTCCTCCACCGACTTTATTGCCAGCTTGATCTCTTCGATGAATTTTGGTTGGTCCTCCTCGAAAATATGTTGCAGTATCACCTCGAAGCTCGGTTCCATCCCTTCCGGAATTCCGCAGATCCGGCAGCTTTCCCTGGAACAGCTCAATCGGAAGGTGACGGGGTTGTATTCCCAGGTGCCGAGATTCGCCGATTCCATCGCCATTCGTAAGCCTTCTTCCTTTTCCCTCAACTCCTCGTTCAGCCGCTTTTGTTCGGAAATATCCCGGGCGATCTTCGAAATTCCGATGATCTGGCCGCTGCTGTCGCGGATGGGCGAAACGCTCAGGGAAACATCAATCAACCGCCCGTCGCGCGTCATTCGTTTTACGTCCCGCTGCCTGATCAGTTCCCCTTTTCTTATTCTCTCGATCTCCTCTCTTGCATGCGATTCGTCCGGCATCAGTATCCGGAAGCTTCGGCCAATGATCTCCTCAGCAGAATAACCGTAGAGACGCTCGGCCGCAGGATTCCAGCTCGTGACAATGCCTTCCAGGTTCATGCTGAAAATGGCATCCTCGCTCGACTGGACAATCGCCGCCAGCTTGCCACTTTGTTCTTCGGCTCTTTTATGTTCGGTCACGTCGAACAGCATGTTTACGGCGCCCGTCATATTGCCGTTGGAATCAAATACGGGTTCGGGATGCGGGAGGAACCACTTCCGCTCGCCTGTCGGAGTCTCTACGATAAAAGGTTCCTTTACCGTCACCTTGCGCTTTTCTTTCAGGGCAACGGCCATCGGGCATTCGTCGAGGGGTATCTCGGTGATACCATCCCGGTCGTAGATCTTCAGGGAACCGCACCACAAATCCTTCCCCAGCTCCGGCGCTCTTCCCCAAAGCTGAACTGCGGCCTGGTTGTACATGGTGATAACGCCGTCGGCATCGGTCGTATAGATCGCCGCGGGCAGGCCGTGAATGAGATTCCGGTACCTCAGTTCGCTTTCCTGAAGTGCTTTCTTGATCTGTTTCTGCTCCGTGATGTCAACCAGCACGTTTACTGCTCCCGTCATCTCTCCAGTGCTGTTGAAGAGCGGCTGCGGATAGGGAATAATATGTCTCCTCCCGCCATCCGGACGCTCAACGATTATTTCGTATCCGCGGACGGGTTTTTGCTCCACAATCGCAATCGCCATCGGGCATTCGCTTAATGGAACTTCCGTAGTGCCGTCGGGACGGAAAATCTTCCACGATCCGCACCAAAGTTCTTTCCCGCTTTCAGGTCGCCTTCCCCAAAGCTCGACCGCTTTATCGTTGTAAAGCTGCACATACCCCCGGGCGTCGCAGGTATATACGGCTACCGGAAGACTCTCCAGGAGCTTTTGGTAATTGCCTTCGCTTTCCTCTTTCGCCTTTTGAGCAAGCTTTTGTTCCGTTATGTCAACGATGACGTTCACCGCCCCGGCAACTTTTCCTTCGGCGTCGAAGATCGGATGCGGGTAAGGGTTCACGTACCGGCGGGATCCATCGGGCCGTTCGATGATTACCTCCGCTCCCGAGGAAGCTTTTCCTTCCTTTACGGCGACCGCCATCAGGCAATCTTCAAGTTCAATCTGCGATCCATCCCCGACATCGATAAGCTTGAACGAACCGCACCATTTTTCACCTTTTTTCGGTACGCGACCCCAAAGCTCTACGGCCTTATCGTTGTACAAATCCACATACCCATTAGCGTCGCAGGTATATACGGCAGTGGGAAGCCCCTGGATAAGACTCCGGTACCGCCGCTCACTTTCTTCCAGGGCCTGGGCGCGGAGTTTGTCACCGGTGATATCCCTTGAGACTGCAATTAATGTTGTCGGCTCGTTGCCATTTTGCGACACCGGCGAAATGATAATATGCCACCACCGTTCTGTTCCGGTTGCATCCTTGCTGCTCGCCTCCATTTGAACAATCTCACCAGCCTTTGCTTTTCTTACAGCAGCGACCGCCCGCTCGCGATATTCACCTTCGAAGAAATCGGGCCAGCCACGCAGGTGGTAGGCGGAAAAATCGTCGATTCCAATCATTTCCTGGCCCCGGCGGTTCATGTACAGCAGCCGCCCTTCGGTGTCGAGGATTTTGTAGCAATCAGGGCTGTTTTCAAGAATAGTGCGGTTGAAAGCCTCGCTTTTTCGGAGCTCATTCTCGGAATTTTTCCTTTCGGTTATGTCTTCGAAAATGTTGATCGCACCAATTACCTCGCCCTGGTCGTTGAACAGGGGGTCAATGTTGACGCTGGCGTAGAAATATTCGCCGTCGGGGCGCTGTACTTTGGCCTCTACGTTGCGAAATGATCTGCCGCTTCGCAGCGCTACTGCCATCGGCGTTTCTTCCGGCGAAACAAAGGTGCCATCGGGCAGCCACACCTTGTAACAGGCGCAGAATTTCAGCGAATCCGAGTTCAACTCGGGGCGGTAGCCCCAGAGCCGTACGGCCACTTCGTTAAAGAATGTGATGCGCCCCTCGCGGTCGCAACTGTACATCGCCAGCGGCATGCTTTCCACAAGCTGCCGGTATTTTTTCTCGCTTGCCTCCACATGCTTTCGGGCAAGCACCTGCTCGGAAACGTCGGCGCTCATACAGATGATGCCCCGGATGCGGCCCTCTGCGTCCCGGAACGGTTCCAGCATGTAGTTGAACCAGCCTTCCTTGAGTTCGCCGTTTCGGAAAAATTTTATGTGTTGCTCGGTTGCCATGATTTTCTCACCGCCGTAAACGCGGTCCAGTGCGACCCGAAAACCCTGGGCTTCGAGTTCAGGAAATACCTCCAAAATTGGACGGCGCAGCAATTCTTCCCGCCGGCGGTCGACAATTTTGAGGGCAAGATCGTTCACATATTCGGTGCGGTACTCGGGGCCCAGGTAAATGGAGATTGCAAGCGGAGCCTGTGCAAAAATCTCCCGGTAATTCGACTCGCTTTTCTGCAAGGCTTCCATCAGCTTTTTTCGTTCGCTGATGTCCGTCGTGAAACACCGGGTATGCACGAATTTTTCATCTTCCCAAAACACATTCGAATTGATCAGCACCGTTTTTATTTCCCCGTCGCGGCATTTGAGAGTGGCCTCGTACTCGCGCAGGGTTTCCCCGTTGCGCAGGCGTGAGAGAATATCGTCGATGGTTGCCTGGTCCGCGTGAAATTCGGCAATGTGATGGCCGATGTATTCTTCCGGCTGGTAGCCGAGCATGTTCATTTCCGCCTCGTTGGCCCAGATAATCCTTCCCTGATCGTCGACCCAGTGCAGGCCGACCGGCGCGTTTTCTACGTAATCCTGCAGCTCGCGGCGCTTGCGTTCCAGTTCCCGTTCGGTTTCCTTCTTCTCGGTGATATCGTTCACCAGGGCGATGTATCCTTTTACTTCTCCGTTTGTATCGAAATGCGGCGTATAGGTAGCTTCGATAAAGCGGTTCCCGATCGGAAGCGGGACCTCTACTTCGTAGTGCACCCGCTCTCCGCGTAGAGCGCGAACAATATATTCCCGAACTCTTTCATAGCCCGCTTCCCCGATGAGGTGGCTGAGATGCCTTCCGACCACCCGGGAGGCTGAAACCCCAAACGTCTTTTCCACCGCCTTGTTGATAAACCTTATGTTCCGGTTCGAATCGATGTAAGTGATCATCGCGGGAATTGTATGCACAACAAGTGCAATCTCCTCCGGAAGAAAGACTGACCCGTTGCCGTTTTCCTCCGGCCTCACCGTGGCAACTCCGGATTGGCGAGCCAAATTGGCGTTTTCCATAATAAAAGAATGAGCGGCTTTAAATTTACTTTAGTTCTGAGAAAACCGGTGTTAATTCGCCTGCTAAGTTTGTCCTGTCAGACCAGTGGGTGTATTGCCTGCCTTTTTTACTGCCATGCCTGGTTCAACCGGGCGAATACGAGATTGTTTGCAGGCACCTGATCACGCTGGTTTCGTTCGTAGCGAAACAACAGCTGTTGCTGGTAACGCTTCAATGGCAGTGAGGCTGCTTTAGCAACGGTCCGCTGCGCGGGCCAGATCTTCTGCTGCTCGTTCTTCTGACTTTGGTAGATGACCAGAGAATAGATGGCTGCCACTAACAAAACTCCTTTCATGTTCCAGTTTATTCGGGGTCTGCAAACTCACTCGAAAGACCGATCGGAAACTAACGAAAACAGTGTGCCAGAAAGAGTTAGAAAAGAAAAAAGAAAGTCTTCTGCATTTTTAGTTTAGAAATCAACCCTTCAGGATGAAGAATCCCCCGCCGGTTCCGGATGTGGAATCCTGCGGGGGTATTCTTCCCAACTCACGATCGAAAACTGGGGAATTTATTACACATCGCCGGGGTTCAGGCCGGTAACGTCTCAATTTCTTCCACTTCGATCTGCTTCGTCCGCCGACCCGGCTTCTTCGTTTCGCTCTGTTGTTCCTGCGGTTGAGAAGGTTCTTCTTCCGCCTCCATGTTGATATAGCGCTCTGCGATGTCTGTGAGGTTTCGATCCGTGCGTTCTTCCTCTTCGAGGGTTTTATCAAGCAGCTCGGCTGCCCTTCTCATGTTCATCGTAAGTGCAAGGGCCACCAGGCCGCCATAAGTGCCAATCTCATAATGCTCCACTTTCTGGGCCGCAATGATCAGCGCGGCGTCCCGCGTCATGGACCCTTTTGGCGTCTCGGCAATAATCTCGCGCGTTTCCTTCACCAGTCCGTCCATGGCTTCGCAGCGCTTCCCTTCCGAAGATTCCTCCATCAGCTCGAATACTTTTTCCAGGCGTTTTACCTGCCGCTCAGTTTGCTTGAGGTGTTCGTCCAGCGCATCCTGCAATTCTTCGGTAGTGGCCGCTTCGCGCATCTCCGGCAGGGAGCGGATCATCTGCTTTTCTACGTAATAGATATCCCTGAGCTGATCCACAAAAAATTTTCTCAGTGCCCCGGTTTTCTGTTTTTCCGCGGAACCGTTGTTCTTCGATCTCATCGCAAAAAGATTTTTTGGTGTAAAAAAATAAACCAACAGGGTCCTGCGACCCTGCTGGTTTTTCACTTGTCGGCAAGATTATTCCTCATCTTCCGGATTTATTCTGACGGGCTGTGGACTTTCTCCTTTCAGAGGCTTTGTTACCGGTATTGCCGGACGATTTTTTACGGGCGCCGGTAGTAGCTCTCGTGCTGAGCCCCGATTTGCCGCGACGGGAACCTTGCGTTCCACCTTCTTCGAAATCCTCCGACATGCTTCCACCCGCGGACCAGCCACGGTTTTGATCACCGTATTCACCGCCGGTCGACCAACCGCCGCCGGGATTCCCCTGCGATCCGCCGTATCCTCCCTGGGAACCACCATAACCTCCCTGGCTTCCGCCATAGCTCTGCTGTCCGCCCCAATTGCCGCCCGACATTCCCTGGCCGCGCTGCTGGCCGCCCTGCTGGCCGCCAAAGCCACCCTGGTGACCGCCGCCGTATCCACCTTGTGAACCTGACCAGCCGGAACGGCTTTGGTCTCCTCCATAGCCGCCGCCATAGCCACCCGATAAACCGCGCGATTCATTTCCACCGTATCCTCCCTGCGACATCGAGCTGCCATAGCCACCGCCGTGCGACGTGTCACTTCCATAATGGCCCTGGCGGGACATGCCACCACCAAATTCGCCGCCATAGCCGCCGCTGCCCTGCCATCCGCGGTTCTGATCGCTCCATCCCCCCTGGCCGTGTCCTCCCTGCGATCCGCCGTAACCGCCTTGTCCACCGAAACCACCTTGTTGACCGGAAAATCCACGGCCCTGATCACCATAGCCACCACCTTGCGAACCACGGTTCTGATCGCTCCATCCCCCCTGGGCGCCATATCCTCCCTGCGATCCGCCGTAACCGCCTTGACCGGAGAATTCACCGCGGCCGCGCTCACTGCCTGAAAAACTTCCGCCGGATCCGGACTCGCTGAAGCGATCCTGCCTCATAGAACCGAAACCGCGTCTTGTCCTGCGGCCTTCACCCGTGCCTCCGCCGAAATGACGTCCCGATCCGCCTTCACCCCTTCCGCGACGGTTGTAATCGTCTTCTTCGAAACCACCGGTATTCTCGAACCGATCGTTGTCTTCGTCTTCGGAATAGCCGGCCTCTACATCCATCTCTTCGTCGTATTCCGCGCTCTCGTCATAATCCTCTTCGTAATAATCTTCCTCGAACTGATCCTGCCTTCCTCTTCGGGTGGAAGATGGTGTGCGCTGTCCAGGGTTCCTGGACGATGTGCCACGATTTGAAGAGCGGTTTCTTGTTGCCATAGTCCTCAATTTTTAAGTGAAGTAATAAGTTGCCTTAAAAAAAATCGCAAACTTTATGCCCTTAGGAACTACGTTCAATTCCATACAAAACATTGCTGCGAACGATCGACGAAAAAAAATTTGTGGTTCAAATTCCCCGTAATACGTAAATGAAAAGGCCGGCGTTATCGAACGCCGGCCAGAAGTTTTTTACCAACTGTTCCGCTACGCCTGGTAATTCTTGATTTTATTGTAAAGCGTCTTCCGGTCGATCTTGAGAAGCTCCGCTGCTTTCTTTTTGTTGAAGTTCACCTGCTGCAGCACGGTCATGATCGTTTCGAACTCCGCCTTGATCGCGGCATCCTTGAGATTCACTTCTTCGCGCGGGGGCCGTTTGGCAATCAGGGGCGCATTCACTTCCTGCACCGGCGCCGCCAGGAAAGGATTTCCATTCGTTATCTCCCAGGGCAGCGAAGCCTTCGCTATTTTCTTCCCGGGCTCGGTCAGCAGCACCGCACGCCGGACCACATTCCGGAACTCCCGCAGGTTGCCCGGCCAGGAATATTCCAGGAATGTTTGTAATACCTCGTCGTCGAACCCCGCGATCTCCTTGTTCAGCTCCTTTGAAGTTTTTTCCAGGAAAAAATCTGCAAACTGCAGAATGTCCTCCTTACGCGTGCGCAGCGGCGGAAGATTGATCGAAAACTCGTTGAACCGGTGGTAAAGATCCTCACGGAATTTGCCTTTGCGATAGGCTTCCTGCAGGTTTTCATTGGAGGCCACGATCAGCCGCACGTCCACCTGGATCTCCTTGTTGCCTCCAACCCGCTTGAATTTTCTTTCCTGGATAACCCGCAGAAGCGTTGCCTGTACCTCGGGAGAAAGATTGCCGACCTCATCGAGGAATAGCGTACCGCCGTCGGCAAGTTCGAAATGGCCTTCCTTATCCTGCAACGCTCCCGTAAAGGCGCCTTTCACGTGCCCGAAGAGCTCGCTTCCCGCCAATTCCTTCGAAAGGGTACCGCAATCCATCGCCACGAACGGTTTTCCCCTGCGCGCGCTCAGGTCGTGGATCGTTTTCGCTATTACCTCCTTTCCTGTTCCGCTCTCGCCGTATAATATGATACTGTAATTCGTCGCTGCCACGATATCAACCTGTGCATACAGCGCCTTGGTGGCGGGCGAATTCCCAATAAAATATTCCCCATTTGCTGTCAGGCGGGCAGCTTCCCTCGCGGGCTTGGGTGATCCCGGCTGATTTCTGGACTGTGTCCCATCGGCCGGTTCCGACTGATGCAAGGCTTTCTTCAGCACACTCAGTACTTCGTCGGGAATGAGTGGCTTTGCGATGTAATCGAGCGCCCCAAGCTTGATCACTTCCACCGCCGTCTTTATGTCGGAATATCCCGTAATGACCAGCACTACTACATGGGGGTCCTGCTTCTTCACGGCTGAAACCACATCCTTTCCCTCCATGTCGCCAAGACGGTAGTCGCAAATGACCACGTCGAATTTCCTTTCCGAGAATCTTGCCAGCCCCTTCGCGCCGGTATGGGCCACGTCGACCTCGTATCCGTTGCGCGTTAGAAAGCGACTGAGCAGCGTGCAGAGGTCTATATCATCATCGATGATCAAAATGGTGTTCACCATAAAGGAGTTGATTGAATGAAGTTAATCCAAATTCCACAAGTGTCCGAACCCCTCCACACCTGCTTAAAATCATGCCGATTTTTATCGCTCTGATTCCTTCCCGTTTTCTTTTGGCAAATGAATTGTCGTGCGGTCTACAATGAGCCTAAACGCTTCCCATATCGGTACCCGCGCCGAACCGGTCCAGGCACTCATCGTTGACGACGAAAAAGACATATGTTACCTCTTGGCCCACATTCTCGAACAGAAAAATATTCGAAGCCGGCAGGTAAATACGCTTACCGACGCCGAAAAAGTTCTGGATGAACAGGCCCCGCCGGTTATTTTTCTTGATAATCATCTTCCTGACGGGCTTGGAATCAACCGGATAAAGGAGTTTCGTTCCAAGGCTCCCCGATGTAAGATTATCATGATCACGGCCCATGACAATCCCTCTGACAGGGTAAAAGCCCGCGAAGAAGGGGCAGATTTTTTTATAGGAAAACCTTTCACCAAGGATTTGATCTTCAACACACTTGAAAAAATCGTGTAGGATTCTCTCCGCAAAAGGGGGAAAAAATTCTACAGGCGTTCAGGCCACGTTCATCGAAACGACGAAGCTGGACCCCTGTCCCGGCTGGCTGGAAACGCGAATATTTCCCCTGTGGTTAAATATGATATTCTGGGAATTTGTCAGGCCAAGCCCGGTGCCGTCCCGTTTCCCCGTGAAATATGGATCAAAAAGCTTTTGCATCGTTTCTTCGTCCATGCCGGTTCCGTTATCACGGATTTCTACGAAGCATTTATCGGCGATGTTCCAGGTGCGAAGCTTTAACCGGCCTCCCTCTCTGGGCATTGCTTCGAT
>Ga0196980_1000382_pt1 | contig 11154 bp, 7 predicted proteins | sample S3_1013CmetaG_FD_155486 | JGI IMG/M metagenome (GOLD analysis project Ga0196980, IMG submission 155486) | Soil microbial communities from Anza Borrego desert, Southern California, United States - S3_10-13C | ecosystem: Environmental > Terrestrial > Soil > Desert | place: USA: California... | reverse complement strand
TCCGTTTAGAACGCTCCTAATTGACCTGTTTAAGAAAATCGGTTTCAGTCCCCAACGTACGCTGCAATTAAATAATTCGATTTACAGCTGATCTTTTCCCTGCTTTCTTTTGCCTCGAACCAAAAGTAAGTAGCAAAGAAAAAAAACAAAGCTGCAGGAAAAATGCCTGAAGGCTCATTCGCTCCGCTACGAAGAAAAGCTCGCCCCGACACGCGGCCGGTGGCAGGCCTATCAACGAGGCGGTTCTAAAAAAGAAAACCGCCCGGGAGGGGCGGTCAATTTGGTGTCATCCCGTGGCGACCTCCCGGAAACCGCACGCTGGCGGAGGAATTACAATTAATCGATCCGGTTTTTCAGGACGGCATTCCATTAATCGGATTTCCCTGTGACGGTTGGTGGAACAGGATGACAAAGAGCGGGCTCTGCTTATAGAGCAATCTGCTTTTGCAGCATCAGCTTCCTGAGGTTGATCAAGCCATAGCGCATCCGGCCCAGGGCCGTGTTGATGCTGCAGTTGGTCATCGCAGCGATCTCCTTGAAGCTCATGTCGGCATAATGGCGGAGAATGATTACTTCGCGCTGGTCTTCCGGAAGCCGCGAAAGCATTTCACGCACACGGTCGTGGCTCTGGCGCTTCATCATTGTTGTCTCCGCACAGTCAGAAGTGAAATGCAACACTTCGAAAATGTCTTTGTCCTCGCCGTTCCGGATTGTAGGGGTACGCTTGACGCGCCGGAAATGATCAACACAGAGGTTGTGCGCTATGCGCATGGCCCAGGGAAGGAACTTGCCTTCTTCGGTGTAGCGGCCCGACCGCATGGTGTCGATGATGCGAATACAGGCATCCTGGAAAATATCCTCGGCAAGGTACTTGTCCTTTACCAGGAACAGAATGGAAGTGTACAATTTGTCTTTGTGACGAAGGATCAGCGCTTCCAGGGCATCGAGATCACCGTCAGCGAACATACGGATCAGCTCGTGATCAGTCTTCTTGTTAAAGGTTTTCATAAACTCCGCACAGTTTAGGTGGTTTAATGGATATTGGCAACCTAAAAAGAAAAGGAAATCGGTCGAGTAGAAGTATGTGCGATAGGCGAGGCGGGTTTTCGGTTATTTCATTTTGACATTGGACGTTAAAAATAATCTTTTTCGCGAAAAACCCAAAGCTTTCAGAGTTCAGATGCAAATCTGATTCCAAAAAATTTGTTAATGAATTCGGCTGAAATTTTGGACTATTAAGGGGTTACATTTGCCGCCGGAGAAATGGAACCGCTCGCAAAAGGGAAAAATCCCTCGATTACGAAGACCGTAAATTCCGCAAACAGCATACTGATCCGGGGGGCCCGGGTGCACAATCTGAAGAACGTTTCGGTGGAAATCCCCCGGAACAAACTGGTTGTGGTCACCGGCGTTTCGGGGTCCGGCAAGTCTTCGTTGACCATTGATACTCTGTATGCAGAGGGGCAGCGCCGGTACGCCGAAAGCCTCAGCGCATATGCCCGCCAGTTCCTCAACCGGATGGATAAGCCCGATGTGGATTTTATCCGGGGCCTTTGCCCCGCCATCGCGATCGAGCAGAAAGTCATCAGCCGCACCCCGCGCAGCACGGTGGGAAGCATGACCGAGATCTACGATTACCTGAGATTGTTGTTTGCTCGTATCGGTAAGACCATCTCACCCATTTCGGGGCGGCAGGTGAAGAAAGACGATGTGACCGACGTGCTCGGGGTGATCCGGTCCATGAAAGCTGGCGAAAAGATATTTATCCTCGCGCGGCTGAGGGAGCATCGCAACCGGGAGATCCGCGAGGAACTGGGGATTCTCGCCCAAAAAGGTTTCAGCAGGGTTTACCGCCAGGCCAGCGAAACCGTTGCCGGGGAAATCTTTCGCATCGAGGACCTCGACGCCCTTCCCGACAAAGAATTACAGGCTCTGAAGATTTCGCACGTGCTGATCGACCGGATCGTGGTGCGGGAATTCGACGAAGACGACCTGCACCGCATTGCCGACTCGGTGGGGACGGCATTTTCCGAAGGGGAAGGGGATGTATACCTGGAAGTAAATGCAGAAAACGATGCTGTTCGCCGGCTGCATTTCAATAATAGATTTGAGCTGGACGGAATTCGTTTCGAAGAGCCGGTACCGAATCTTTTTTCTTTCAACAATCCCTACGGTGCCTGTCCCACGTGCGAAGGATTTTCGCAGGTCCTGGGGATCGACAGCGACCTGGTAATACCCGATTCCCGGCTCAGCGTATACGACGGAGCGGTTGCTCCCTGGAAAGGTGAAAAGCTGGACTGGTGGAGGCAGCAATTCGTGCGGGGCAGCCGGAAGCTGGGTTTCCCTATTCACAAACCGGTTGTTGATCTTTCCCCCGAGCAGTACCGAATGCTTTGGGAGGGAGGAAAGGGCGTTTACGGCATCAACGATTTTTTCAGGGATGTGGAGCAGCAGCTTTACAAGGTGCAATACCGCGTGCTGCTGAGCCGGTACCGGGGACGCACTGAATGTCCGGAGTGCAACGGCTACCGCCTCCGCAAAGAAGCGCTTTATGTGCAGCTCGATGGAAAACACATCGGAGAGCTGGGGAAAATGCCGGCGCGGGATCTGAAAGTATGGTTTGAAACATTCGACGGCAAGCTGAGCGAGACCGACCGGCAAATCGCCCGCCGGATCCTGTTCGAAATTCATCAGCGGCTCGATACTCTGATCAGCGTAGGCCTCGGTTACCTTACACTGAGCCGCCTTGCAAATACTTTGAGTGGCGGGGAAAGCCAGCGCATCCAGCTCACGCGGAGTCTGGGCAGCAACCTCACTAATTCGCTGTACATTCTTGACGAGCCCTCTATCGGGTTGCATTCAAAAGATACTGCCAACCTGATCCGTGTTCTGAAACAGCTACGCGACCTCGGAAACACTGTTGTGGTGGTGGAACATGATGAAATGATGATGCGGGAAGCGGATCACATCATCGACATGGGGCCGCTTGCCTCTCACCTTGGTGGGGAAGTGGTAGCCGCCGGCAACTACGACGAAATTGTTGCAAACCCGAAAAGCCTTACAGGCAAGTATCTCAACGGAGAGCTTCGCATCGAGGCGCCGCGCACCTTGCGACGGTGGAGCCGGTCGGTGCGGGTAGAGGGCGCCCGCCAGCATAATCTCAAAGACATTACCGTGGAATTTCCACTCAATGTACTCTGCGTTGTCTGCGGGGTCAGCGGCAGTGGAAAGACAACACTCGTGAAACAGGTGCTTTATTCCGGCCTGAAAAGAATGCACGGGGAGCCGCTGGGAACGCGAGTTGGGCTGCACCGGCAGATCACAGGAGACGTCGACAGCATTGCTCAAGTGGAGCTCGTGGATCAAAACCCAATTGGAAAATCTTCGCGGAGCAACCCGGTGACGTATATCAAGGCTTACGACGAGATCCGCGACCTTTTCGCGCGCCAGCCCCTGAGCAAGATGCGCGGTTTTCAGGGAAAACATTTTTCGTTCAACGTGGACGGGGGCCGTTGCGACGCATGCAAGGGTGAGGGAGAGCAGGTCGTGGAAATGCAATTTCTTGCGGACGTGCACCTCACCTGCGAAGTTTGCAATGGCCGGCGCTTCAAGGACGAAGTGCTCGAGGTGCGCTACAACGACAAGAACATTCACGAAGTTTTGGAGATGAGTGTGGATGAGGCGCTGTCTTTTTTCGCTCCGGAGCGATCCATTGTTCGGGGCATCCAGCCGCTGAGCGATGTGGGGCTCGGTTACATAAAGCTTGGGCAGTCTTCCGATACCCTGTCGGGCGGAGAAGCACAGCGCGTGAAACTGGCATCGTTTCTCGGAAAGACACGAGCCAGCAGCAAAATCCTTTTCATTTTCGACGAGCCCACAACGGGCCTGCACTTTCACGACATTGGAAAGCTACTCGGTTCTTTTCACGCGCTTATCGAGCAGGGACATTCTATCCTCGTGATCGAACACAACGTGGATGTGATCCGCAGCGCGGATTGGGTGATCGAGCTCGGACCCGGAGCCGGAGATGAAGGCGGAAACCTGGTTTTTGCGGGCAAGCCGCAGGATTTGGGCGGCGCCGGCAACAGCCCCACGGCAAAATACCTGTAAGCATCACGCATACAGTTCTAAGATCAAGTGTCGCAATTTTTCTAGCCGATATCGCGTACTTACCCTCGATGTGGAAAAAATTGTCGGGCGATTTTGCTGATCCTCGCAAATCTGTAGTTAATTTAACCCATTGTTTCATGATGGTTTACCCTTAAAAACTTACGCTTAACTGCTACCGTTTATGAGAAACCAAGTGCGAATGGGGCATTTGCCAGAGCAATGCCGTCCCAAACTTTTATTACTGTCGCTTAGTCTCCTGGTTGTTTTGGTTTCCGCCGCGCAGCGCACAGCTTCGGTGAGCGGCAACTGGAGCAGTACTGCTACATGGGGCGGGGCGTCCGTACCGACTTCTTCCGATGCCGTTACCATTAACGCCGGTGTGACGGTTACGGTTGATGTTGCGGCAAATGCCGCAAGTCTTACTCTGAATGGAACCTTAAACCTGACAAGCGGTAACAACCTCACGATTAATTCCGGTGGATCGGTGACGATCAACAACGGCGGCAGTGTGGTGTTTAGCAGCACTTCCGTTATTACTGGCGGAAGCGCCGGCAGCAACGGAATCAGTTTGTCCATCAACGCGGGGGCGAATATCACTACCGCTCATACAACCGGATTTACCGTACCTGGTGCCAACGGTAATGGTACGAACGGTTTTAACATGAACAGGGGCACTAGAACCTGGACGTACGATCCTGGGGCGAATTATACGTTCAACGGTACGGCAGCACAGTCCACCGGTACGGCAATTACTTCGGCAAACAACCTAACGGTTAATAACGCTGCCGGAGTGACGCTAAGCACCGGCACAACGGTTTCCGGAACCCTGGCGCTGACGGCGGGCACGCTTACAGTGGGTGCAAATACCCTTACGTTCTCGGGCACGGCAGTTACACGAAGCACCGGCAATATCGACGCCAGCAATGCTTCAGCGGTCGTCAACTTTACGAATGGGTCGGCGGTTTCCCTTCCGGCTTCCACATTCACCGCCACGGTGAATCTTCTGAAATCCAATACAACCGCAGGTGTGAGCCTGGGCTCTGCGACCACTGTAGCCACATTGACGATCGGTGACGTGACTTCGAATAGTTTGTTCAGCGATGCGGGCAACCAGATCACCTCGACGGGCACGTTGAATCTAACCTCCGGCACGTTCCAGTTAGGCAGTGCCGGCGCAGCAACCACCTTTCCGGGATTTACAACACGAAACATCTCATCAGGCACCACGGTTGAATATGCAGCAGGGGTTGCCCAAACTGTCTCCACGACCCCGACTTATCAGAACCTTACTTTTTCGGGGGCCGGGACCAAAACAGTGGCAAGCGGGACGCTCACGGTCACAGGTAACTGGGTAGTGAGCAGCGCCACCGCGTTAAATACCAACAATCCTACGGTAACAGTAGGCGGCAACATAAACGGATCAGGCAATATCACGAATGGAAGTGGAACGATCAATATTGCCGGAAACTGGGTAAACAGCGGCAGCTTCACACAGGGAAGCGGAACAGTGAACTATTCGGCTTCCGGAGGCGGGCAAACGGTTGCAGGCCTTACCTACAATCATCTAACATTAAGCAATTCTAGCGGGACAAACACCGTTTCGGGAAACGTTGTGGTGAATGGGACCCTTACTACCACTTCGGGCGGGACATTAGACCTGACGGCCGCTTACACTCTTAGCGGAACGCTGACAACCATCCTGAACAGCGGCAAGATCAAGACATCTGTGCCGAGCTCCGCCAGCACGACACCTATACCCGCAGGCAAAACCTGGGGGGGTACCGTCGAGTATGCTGCCAGTAGCGGCAATCAAACTGTAGTCAGCGGTACTTACAACAACCTGACACTGGCAAACACCAGCGGCACAAATACTGCCGGGGGAGCAATAACAGTCAATGGAACCTTGTCACAAGCCGGCGCGAGCGCGAGTTTGGACATGAGCACTTACGCGTTAGGTGGCAGCGGCACCATGACGTTATCCGGGACATTAAAAACGCAGAATACCTCCACGACGCCTTTGCCCGCGGGGCTTACCTGGAGCGGTACCGTCGAATACAACGGCTCGTCGGCGCAAACGATCGTGGCAGGAACATACAACAACCTCACAGTTTCCTCCTCAGCGAAAACCCTTGGTGGAACGGTAACGGTAACCGGCACGCTTAATTTTTCCAGCAGTATTGTAACGTCAACGGCGACAAACCTGCTTGTGCTCAATGATAACGCCACAACGACGGGGGCTGGCGCAGCGGCTTACGTAAATGGCCCTCTCAGAAAAGTAGGGAACGACGCGTTTACCTTTCCTGTAGGGAAATCCGGCGGCTACGGGCCCATTGCCATTTCAGCACCTTCCCTTGCCACAGACGCTTTCACTGCGGAGTATTTGCGATCGAACGGCCGCGACCTCGGACCGCTGACCGCGCCGGGTCTCATTCGGATCAGCAGCTGCGAGTATTGGGAATTGAGTCGAACTGCAGGCAGTTCGAGTGTGAACGTAACGCTCATATGGGGCACTTACAATTCCTGCCAGCCGTCGGGGTATATTACACAGCTCTCTTCGGTTACCGTGGCGCATTTCGACGGCACGAACTGGAGCACCCACGGGAACAACGGCGGAACCACCGGCACCACCAGTAATGGCACGGTTACCTGGAATTCCGTGAACACATTCAGCCCGTTTGCGCTGGGAAGCACGAGCTATGCAATGAACCCCCTGCCGGTGAAATTTACTTCTGTGCGCGCGTTCCAGACTGCGAATGGCGTGCAGGTTGACTGGAGCATCCAGAGCGAAAGCAATTTGCAGCATTATGAAGTCCAGCGTTCAGCCAACGCGACCGGATTCACCAGTATTGGCATAAGACCCGCAGCCGCAGGCGCAGCCAATAATTTCAACTACAGCTGGGTTGACCTTGCTCCGATCCCTGGTAAGTCGTTTTATCGGATTCGTGCTGTCGATATCGATGGTAAGATCAGCTACAGCCCGATCGTGATGATCGATGCCGGGCGGGTGCTGACCGATCTCCTCTTGTATCCTAACCCGGTCAGGAGCTCTTCTGTTTCCTTCCAGGCGCGAATCCCGTTGTCCGGCGACTATTTCGTCTCCATTTACGATATGGCCGGCAAAATGATTTATAAGAACCGCTTCAGCTATCAGGCCGGAATAACAAGCCAGTCTGTCCAACTCCCCTCTGCGTTGCGCCCCGGAGTGTACCAGATCCGCGTTTCGGGTGAACAGCTCAACCTGGGAAGAACATTTGTCGTGGAGTAATACAAAGCCTCCTGTGCAGACCCTTTTTTATCCAGTCAGTTGGGAACGTCAATAAAGCGAAATTGTTCCCGCATGAACGTAATGCCAGGGTTGGGGCCCGATCACAAAGACTGTCACAACAAAGCTTCGATTCTTCAAATAGTTGTAGCTGGCGTCAAACGGCACGTCGGCGAAGAGACGGTTTCCGGAAACGCGGAGCGACCGGAGTTGAAAAACAGTAACACCATATCCATTCGGACGGTTCACATCCTGCAGCACCACGGAAAAGCGATACCCCCTGTTGTTTAGTTGGGAGAAATTGAGCGAGCCGCAGCTGATCGCCAGTGTTCCCCCGTTTACGAGCGATGCGGTATGAAGGGAAGCGTTGCGGCTGTGATCCTGGTAGCGCAGTCCGCGAATGTAGATCTCGCCGACCGGCTGGTGGCTGGTGTAAATGGTGGAAGGCTGTGCGGCAGCGGAAAGCGACAATGCGCTCACCACGGCGATAAAAATTGTCTTCATGATCCCTGGTTTTAGCTGTTTCGCCTGACGGCAATCGGTTTACAGCTGCAGATCAGGAATGAGCGGAATTTGTTACGCTAACGAAGCTTATCGAGACTTTTGATGAGTTTTTCGTCCTTTCGCACGCCGCGGGCGGCCAGAATGTATCCAAGGAGCATAGCGAAGGTGAAAATTGCGGAAAGCGATACGCTGCCGGATCCGAATCTCCGGGTTTCAACGAAAAAAAGCAGGATCACGAGGGCCGAGGTGAATGCCGCCGCCAGGCAAAGGCGGAATTGTGCCTTCCGGTCGCGGTACAGAAAAATGGCGATCATCCCGAGCAGGACCGCGATTCCGTTCACCACCAGGAGGAAGAAAGTGCTGCCCGCGTTCAGGCTTGCGGCCATAACTTTTTCCGCGGCCACCCTGGTGCCTGTATAAAAAGGAAGAACATAGCCAAGTATGCCGGAAATGACCGAAAGAAGCAGCCAAAGGGTTTGCTGGCGTTGAATCATGGCGGCAATATCGGAATTTTATTTAACCGAGTTCAGGATAAAGCGGGAACTGTTTCATGAAGGCTTTTACCTCTTCGCGGGTGGACATAATGACGCTTTCTTCCTCAGTGTTCCGCAGCACGGCGTCGATGAAGGCCACTACCTGGTCCATGTGTTCTTCTTTCATTCCCCGAGTTGTGACGGCCGGGACACCGACCCGGATCCCCGATGTTACGAACGGGCTCTTATCGTCGAAGGGAACGGCGTTCTTATTTAGTGTAATGTGCGCGAGGTCGAGCGTCTCCTGTGCTTTTTTCCCTGTCAGGTTCTTATTTCTGAGGTCAATCAGCATGAGATGGTTATCGGTGCCGTCGCTGATGATCTGGTAGCCTCGGCCGATAAAAGCTCTTGCCATCGCCTGCGCATTCCGCTGCACCTGCCGGGCGTACTTATCATAATCCTCCGTAAGCAGTTCTCCGAAGGCCACGGCCTTGGCGGCGATAATGTGTTCCAGCGGACCGCCCTGGGTTCCCGGAAAAACGGCCATGTCGAGGAGGTGGCTCATCATCCTTGGTTTTCCCTTCGGGTCTTTTACGCCGAATGGATTTTCAAAGTCATTCCGCATGAGAATGATTCCGCCGCGGGGCCCGCGTAACGTCTTGTGCGTTGTGGAAGACACAAAATGGCAATGATCGAACGGGTCGTTCAGCAGCTTGCTGGCGATCAGTCCCGCCGGGTGCGCAATATCGGCAAGCACAAATGCGCCGATGCTGTCTGCGATCGAACGAATTCTTGAATAGTCCCAGTCCCGGCTGTAAGCCGAAGCTCCGCACACGATGAGTTTTGGTTTTTCCTGCCGGGCGGTCAACTCCATGTGATCGTAATCCACAAGGCCCGTGTCTTTTTGTACTCCATAAAAGAAAGACTGGTACAGTTTGCCGCTGAAATTTACGGGTGAGCCATGCGTAAGGTGTCCGCCCATGCTCAGGTCCAGCCCAAGGATCTTATCTCCCGGCTTCAGCACAGCGAGCATCACCGCCGCATTCGCCTGCGCGCCGCTGTGCGGCTGCACGTTGGCGTAGCTACAGCGAAATACCTGCCGGATGCGATCGATCGCGAGCTGTTCGGTCTGATCGACAAACTCACAGCCTCCATAATACCGGCGCCCGGGATAGCCTTCCGCGTATTTGTTGTTCATCACGTTGCCCATGGTCTGAATCACTTCGAGCGAAGCGAAATTTTCCGAAGCGATGAGCTCGATCCCGTTTCGCTGCCTCTCCAGCTCCTGGCGGATGATCGCGTGAACCTGTTGGTCTCTTTGCATGTGGCGAGTTTCGTCTGCAGAGCGATGGCAAAAATAAGCGACAGGCGCGGAGATGTCGCGGTTTCGTTTGTCAATAATTCACTACTTTCACCCGGTTTTTTTTATTATGAAGGCGATCATCCCGGTAGCCGGCGCGGGCACAAAGCTTCGCCCCAACAGCTATAATCAGCCGAAAGCCCTGATTCCACTGGCGGGAAGGTCGGTACTCAGCATCATTATCGATCAGCTCCGGGAGGGAGGAATTAACGAGTTTGTATTCATCATCGGGTATCTCGGCGAGAAAATCCAGGACTACGTAAGAACAAAGTATCCCGATCTGCGGGCGCACTACGTGCACCAGGTGGACCGACAGGGGATCGGGCATGCGGTGCGGCTTACCCGGAATATCGTAAAAGAAGACGAGGTCTTCGTGGTGCTCGGCGACACCATTTGCGAATACGACATCCAGGAAGTGGTAAAGAGTCCCTACTCGATGCTCGGCGTGAGGAAGGTGGACGATCCGCGCGATTTCGGAGTGGCCGAAATCGGCGAAGACGGTTTTGTGCAGCATGTCGTGGAAAAACCGCAGATCCCGAAGAGCAACATGGCGCTGGTGGGAATTTATAAGATCAGGGAGTCGGAACAGATGTTCCAATGCCTCGAAAACAACATCCGCCAGGGCTTGCGCAGCCACGGGGAATACAGCCTGACTGACGCCCTCGACTGTATGATCAAGCTCGGCGCGCGTTTTCAGTCGTTTCGCGTGGAGAACTGGTTCGATTGCGGCAGAAAGGAGACGATGCTCGAATCCAACGCGACGCTGCTGAAGAAATTCGGTCCTACTGTCCACGAAGAGCACCAGTTTGAAAACTCGGTAATCATTCACCCGGTGAGCATCGGAGCCGGTTGCAGCATCAAAAATTCAATCATCGGGCCGGACGTGGCCATCGGCGAAAACACAACCATTGATTATTCCATTGTCAGGAATTCGATCATCGGATCTTACGCCAACCTTTACGATATCGTACTGGATTCATCGATCATCGGCAGCGACAGCAACCTGCGCGGAGAGACGCGGTCACTGAACATTGGCGACAACACCAGCATTGACCTCGGCTAAACATTGAGCGATAACGTATAACTTCGCGGCCTGTTCCGTCTTCATCCCGAACGCAGGCAATGACCTTCTCGAACCGAATCACGCGACTTTTCGGCATCCAATATCCGATCATCCAGGCCGGCATGATCTGGGCGAGCGGCTGGCGCCTGGCGAGTGCGGTCAGCAATGCCGGAGCCCTCGGCCTGATCGGAAGCGGAAGCATGTACCCGGATGTCTTAAGAGAACATATCCGGAAGTGCCGGGCAGCAACAGACCGCCCCTTCGGAGTAAACGTACCCCTCCTTTACCCCGATATCGACAAGCACATGGCAGCAATCGTGGAAGAAGGAGTTAGAATCGTTTTCACCAGTGCCGGCAACCCAATGACCTGGACCGGCATGCT
>Ga0196980_1000381_pt1 | contig 11155 bp, 6 predicted proteins | sample S3_1013CmetaG_FD_155486 | JGI IMG/M metagenome (GOLD analysis project Ga0196980, IMG submission 155486) | Soil microbial communities from Anza Borrego desert, Southern California, United States - S3_10-13C | ecosystem: Environmental > Terrestrial > Soil > Desert | place: USA: California... | reverse complement strand
AGCCCTCATCAAGCACCTTTTTGACTTCTGTATCGGTAATTGCCTCGCGTTTGGCCCGCATCGGGGCGATGAGCGCCTCCAAATCCTCGATGAGCGCGTCTTTAAGCGCCTTATACTTGCCCTTATTCGCGTCATAGAGCGGAGAAAGTTCTGATTCGGCCTTTACCAGCTTATGGATGGCGTACACATTCTCCGGCGTATCGCCTGCTGAATCAGTGACGATGCTCATGACGGCTTTTGCAATTTCATCTTTCGTACCGAAAAGCGGGATCGTATTACCGTAGCTCTTGCTCATCTTCTTGCCGTCGGTTCCCGGAACGATAGCAACCGATTTCTGGATGAGTTCCTTCGGTTCCTTGAACGTTTCGCCATAGGCATTATTGAATTTCGTCGCCGCCTCGCGCGCATATTCGAGATGCTGACGCTGGTCCTCCCCTACCGGAACGACGTCGGTGTCATACAGAAGGATATCCGCCGCCATGAGCATCGGATAGTTGAAAAGTCCGGCATTCGCTTCCAAGCCTTTCGCGACTTTATCCTTATAGGCGTGTCCCAGCTCCAAGAATGAGACGGTAACGAGGCATTGGAGAATCCATGCAAGTTCCGTGTGCTCCGAAACTTGGGATTGCTGGAAGATTATTGCTTTTGCCGGATCGATACCGACCGCAAGATAATCGCGGACGACATTACGGATATTCGTACGCAATTCGCCGCTATTCTTGAGCGAGGTAAGCGCATGATAATCCACCACCATGAGATAGCTCTCGTAGTCACCGTACATGTCGGCAAAAGGCTTCAGCGCGCCGAAGTAGTTGCCGATGTGTAGTGCGCCAGAAGGTTGGAGTCCCGTCAAGAGTCGTTGCATGGCGCCTATCATAGCAGGAAAAGCGGTTCTATTCACCTTGCGTACACCCAAGCGGGGCTATACTGTTGTAATTATTAGCAGACTAATCCGTTTACAGAGAAAGAGGCGCGAGTGAAGAAAGAATATAGCGTGTGGTCCAGGAAAATAACATTGACTTGGAATACGAGGAAAGGGGTCAGCATGAGCTGACATTCGGACCAGGCATCGCCTGAGTATCTGCGGGAACCCTTCGGTAGTCTCGCTACCGCAACGTCATCCGGAAAACCATGTCGGCAACGACATGTCCAAATGGAAGACGAACGAGCCGCCTCCATAGATACTTTTATAGGTCCCTAATCAAAGCACTGTATGTGTGGCATTTTCGGATATATCGGAGATCGACCCGCCGCGGAAGCGGTCATCGAGGGTTTACGCCGTTTGGATTATCGTGGCTACGACAGTTGGGGTGTCGCCGCATTGAACGGCAATGGTATCGAGGTTGAGAAAAAAATCGGCATTGTCGCTCGTGAGCCGCTTACTATCCATGGGAACATTGCGATCGGGCACACGCGCTGGGCGACGCACGGTGCAGTGACGGATGCGAATGCGCATCCGCACTACGCGACCGACCGTTCATTCGCGCTCGCGCATAACGGCATCGTCGAGAATATGGACGAATTGAAGTCACAGCTCACCAAAAGGGGCTATGTATTCCTTTCAGAGACGGATACGGAAGCGATCGTGTATCTCATCGAGGAGAAGCGAAAGAAGGCGAAAACGCTACGCGAAGCGGTACGTCTCGCATTCAAGGAACTGAAGGGCCGCAACACCATCATCGTCCTGGCGACAGACGGTCATGTGATCGGCGCCCGCAACGGTTCTCCTTTGGTTGTCGGCATCGGGTCGCGACCGGACGAGATTTATTTCTCCTCCGACGTCCTTTCGTTCTCATCGTACGTGAGTGGCGTCATCGTGCTGGAAAACGGCCAGATGGCATCGATGAATGATACGCTCGGCGTGTACGACATCGCTTCCGGCAAAGCGCTGAAAGCAAAGGTCGAGAAGAACATGGCTACCGTCGGCTCGTCCGACAAGGGCAGCTACGAGCACTACATGCTGAAGGAGATCATGGAAAGTCCCGTTGTGTTGGAGGCGGTCACGGCGCAGAAGGACACGGACATACGCGCACTGACAGCAGCAATCGCCAAAGCGAAGAAGGTCTATACCATCGGTTCGGGGACCGCCGGAGCGGCGGCGGGACAAATGGCGTATTATCTGCGGAAATACGGAGGCATCGAGGCGACTTCTCTCATCGGCGCCGAGGCAAGTGAGTATTACGCGCTTATCGGCAAGGGCGATCTTCTGATCGCGCTTTCGCAAAGCGGCGAGACTGCCGATGTCTTAGAGGTTCTCGAACTGGCCAAGAAAAAAGGCGCCAAGATCGCATCGTATGTGAACATGCCCGGCAGCATGATGACGCGTATGTCGGACTATGCTTACATGGCGAACGCTGGACCGGAAATCTGCGTCATGTCGACGAAGATATTTACTTCGCAGATAGCGTGGGGCTTTCTTGTCGCGAAAGCCGCGCAGGGTAAGCTCGTTGACGGAAAGAAACAGCTTAGATCGCTTGCATCACAAGTGCGGAAGCTCCTTTCGGACGCGAAGAAGATATCCGAGATCAAAGCGCTTGCTCCGGTCATGGCCGGACACAGCCAATTGTTCATTCTGGCCAAAGGACAGAATCTGCAAATCGCGCGCGAGACCATGGTGAAGATCATCGAGGGTTCGTACATCCATGCACACGCGATCCCTGCGGGTGATCTGAAGCATTATGCGATCACGCTTATGATGCCAGGCGTACCGGTTCTCGCGATCGTATCCGACGACGATCTGCGCAACGATGTTCTCAATGCTGTCCACGAAGTGAAGGCTCGCGGAGCGTTCGTGACCGGTCTCTCTAGCAAGCCAGCAAAGGAATTCGATGCGCTGCTGTTGGTTTCCGACACGAAGGAGACGAGCGCAATCATGAATATAATCCCGCTACAGCTTCTCGCCTATTACATGTCAGTTTTCCTCGGTAACAACGTCGACAAGCCACGCAATATTGCGAAGAGCGTGACGGTCAAATAACGGCTCCATCCCCCGCTCCATGAAGGAAATCGGTTGCCCTCGGCCGTCATGACGACTAAAATACGCGGATGTGGTTCCGGAAGCGATTGATACGGCTCGCGTTCGGAACATTCATCCTTAGTCTCGTCTTCTTACACGCCCCTTCGGCGCTGGCAGCAACAGCGACGTGGTCGCTGGACAGCAACTTCACGTCGAGCGTCATGCAGCTCGTCGATACCAACAGCACGGCGCAGAACGCCGTCATCTATGCGACACCTATCGCGACCTATAACGGCAACATCTATGCGTGCTACCGCGATGCCGACTTCGATACGGTGATCGCGAAATCGACCGATAGCGGCGCGACATGGACGACCACTGTCGTGGCCGCCGGCAGTACGGACGACGCGCACAATACCTGCAGCCTCGGAATAGACTCGAACGGCTATATCCACGTTTCCTACGATCATCATGCGGTCGCCTTGAAGTACAAGGTTTCCGACAGCCCTGAAAGCATCGCCGCATTCAGCAACGGCACGATGACCGGTACCGCGGAAACGGCCGTCACCTATCCACGCTTCTATCGTTCGCCGGCCGGGGTCCTCTATTTCATCTATCGCGATGGCGCGAGCGGCGACGGCAACCTGCACTTACGGGTCTATAACGCTACGACTGAAACATGGGCCAATGCCGGTGCACCGTTCATCGACGGTTCGGCGGCCTCTCCCGCGGTCAACCCGTACGAGAACACTTTCTCATGGGATTCAGAGGGAGATATCCATCTCACCTGGGGATGGCGCGAGACACCCGCTGCAACCACGAACCACAATCTCCTCTACGCAAAATACGATACGAGCGATGCTCAGTGGGAGAAGACCGATGGTACTGCGTATAGCCTCCCGATTACGAAAGCTGCTGCTGAAGTGGCCGCCACGATCGCCCAGAGCAGCGGGTATGCCAATACGAACTCGAATGCAGTCGATTCGCTTGAGCATCCGCACGCTGCATATATCAAGAACGCTTCCGACGGTAAGACCGAGGTTTTCCATACGTATTGGAATGGCACCTCGTGGGTGACGACTCAAGTGACGGACCTCAATCCGACGACGCTCACGACATGGAACCTCGGCCGTCCGCAGATACTCATCAGCAGTAACGACACGATCTACATCTTCTTCACCGATTCGCAGACCGCGAATCAGGTCGATTTCACGCTGCCGGCGAGCGATGCGTTCTACTGGACCAAGAGCACGGATTTCGGCGCAACTTGGACGACGCCGGTGGAGATAACCGAATTCCCGAAAGGCGGCGAATTCGTTCCCGATTACGATTATTTCCGCACGAGCGGCAATTTCCGTTTCCTCTACCAGGAGATCGCTGATACAGCTCCTGCCATCTATGTCTTGGACGGCACCAAGGTCGTGAACGGGATCGTTTGGGATGCGAGCACGAACATCGATGCCAATGAGCTCATTACGGGTACCGTGCAGCTCTCCTGCACGCCTGGCTCGCCGACGGCGCGCATCGCGCAATGGAAATTCGAGGAGTCGACGGGCGATGTGACCAATACGACAGCGACGACTACCGATCTCGATGGGACCGTCCAGGGGACCGGCGCGTTGCGCGGACAATCCGGGCAATTCGGCAGTTCTATCTATTTTACCGGCGCGAGCTATGTTTCGATCTCCAATGATGATCCCCTCGATTTCAGCACCACGAGAGATTTCACTATCCAAGCCTGGATAAAAGCGACATCGACTGCGGTGAATTCGGCAGTAGTGACGAAATACGCGGGCGGCACGGCACCCGGCTATTTCATTGATATTCAGACCGGTGGCGTCGTACGCGCGCTCATTCGCGACGGCAGCGGGACGGGTTCCGCGGAGAATGTCGCCATTACGGGTGCGACAAATGTCCTCGATGGCAATTGGCACCATATCGCGGCGCGATTCGATCGCGGCGGCAATATGACGTTGTATGTCGATGGCGTATCCGATGCAACGGCGGTCAGTATCTCGACCATCACCGGGTCAGTGTCGAATGCGAACGCGTTCGCGATCGGTGCGCGTGCCGGAGGCGCCAATTTCTTCAGCGGATACATCGACGAAGTCTCCGTCTCTGAGGGAATCATCGATCCCGCTTCGTTCGATTTCTCGACGGAACATGCCTCGGAATGTCCGTTCGACGATGCGACCTTCACGACCGCCTATCACGATTGGTCAGCGAAGACGACGTACGGAAGTCTGCTCGTGAACAGCACGCTCAATAGCGGTACATTGAGTGCCACCGTCCAGACCTCGGCAAACGCGTTCTCGACGGTCGAGAGTTCACAAGTTATCTCACTCTCGAACGGATCGAATACGTATCCTCTTTCTCTTGCCGGCACCGGACGGTATTCACGCATCCTCTTCACCTTCGATCCGCATGCGAATTTCACGCCGCTCGTCAATTCCTTCACGCTTACCAGCGACACCGACGATACGCCGCCCACCATCACGCTTACGGGCGATTCCACCGTTCAGCTCCGGGTCGGCGAGACGTATACGGAAACCGGAGCAACCGCAAGTGATGATTTCGACGGCTCTGTGAACGTCACGATCGGCGGCAGCGTGGATACAAGAATTGCCGGGACATATGAGCTCACCTACGATGCCGAGGATGCGTCCGGTAATGATGCTACGCGGGTCGTCCGCACCGTCATCGTGACCCAGCCAACGCGCGGCGGTTCATCCCCGTCTTTTCCGCCCGCACGTGTGACGCCGGCAATCGCACCGACTTCGATTGCTCAGAAGCAGCCTGCGATCAACATCCTGCTTCGCCGCGGGATGGAAAACGCGCAGGTGAAAGCACTTCAAGCGCTCTTGGCGCTGGATTCCGCGCTGTACCCTGAGAAACTCATCACCGGTTACTTCGGCGAATTGACCGAGAACGCCGTTAAGCGCTTCCAGACACGGTACGGTATCGTTTCAAACGGATCGCCAGATTCGACCGGCTACGGCCTCGTCGGGCCGCAGACACGCAGCAAGCTTTTAGAGATTTTCAACGCCTCTTCGACTCCCGCCGTCATCCAACACGTCTCAACGACCACATCGAGCACAGCATTCAGATTTTCAAAGACACTTTCATTGCTCGACGAGGGTCCGGAAGTACGGAAACTGCAGGAATTCCTCAACACACACGGATTTACGCTTGCCGAATCAGGACCCGGCTCGCCAGGCCAAGAGACCGAACGGTACGGCGCGGCAACGCGCCAGGCGGTAATAAAGTTCCAGGAAGCATACGCGGCAGAGATTCTGCATCCTTCAGGATTCACGAACGGGACCGGCGTCTTCGGGCCGGCAACCCTCAAGAAGGCAAACGAGTTATTTTGAGATCCTGATACGAGACACCGCCCAGACCCTTGTCTGGGCGGCTTTCCTTCTATGCGATGGGCAATTCAACGATGAATTCCGAGCCAGTTCCCTTCCCTTTCGATTCGGCCCAGATTGTGCCGCCGTGCGCTTCGGTGACCTGCTTGGCGATGAAGAGCCCGTAGCCGGTCGAATCAGCATTCACCCTAACGGATTCCTTCCCACGGCCGCCCTCGGTGAAGAGATTCTGCATGTCTTCTTTCGTGATGCCGACACCGGTGTCCTTCACCGAGAAATGTATGGACGAATTATTGCGCGAAAGGCTCACCGTAATGCTTCCCGCCTGCGTATAGTGGATTGAATTATCGATAAGGTTGCGGATGACATGCCGGCGCATCTTCGCCTCGTCACCAATGAGACGGTAGTCTCCCGCTGCCGCAGAGAAATGCAGTTCAAGCCCCTTCCTTTCGGCCGTAGCCTTGAGATCATGAATCACTTCATCGACCTCATGCTTGAAATCGAATGGCTTTTTCTCGTACGCGACGGTTCCTTTGCGTAGATTCGAGGCATCCAAGATGTCAGCCACCATATCGACGCCCTTGCGCATGTCGATAAGTCCCGTATCCGCCATCGCTTTCAGTTGGGGCGTGGTAGTACCATAGTCCCCCTGTACGATGCCGGCAAATGCCGCCTGACTTTTTGCGAGATATCCTTTCACTTCGTGACTGATGAAGGCAAGGAGTCCTTCCTGCTGATGGTTAAGTTTCTCCAAATATTGCGCCTGTACCTGGATGATCTCTCGCTGGCGTATCTCGCGATGCACGCTCCTCATGAGGAAGAAACCGAAAAAGACCGAAACGAGAAGTGTCACGATCGCAACGCCCCTGAAGACAGTCACATCTTCGACGAACAGTAAGGAGAAATTCAGCGCCCATAGTCCGAAGATGAGCGCGACAGCACCGATCAATTTCGTGTTGAAGGTTCCGAATTTCACAATGCTATAGACAAGGAAGGCCGTGAAGATCGGCATGCCGAAAAGCCCATATTGGGCAAGCTGCCAATCTTCCGTGAAACTGCCGGTGATATTCCCCCAGGCGAATGCAATGAGGAGGAGGATGACGCCCACTGTAAGCGCCGTGATTTCTTGTCGATCGCGCGATGAGCCGGCATGAATGAATCGACTGATGGAGAACACTAAGATCCAAATGACGAAGAAAAGCTCCAAGACATATGAATAATACGAGATGTACGTTTCATTCGCTAGACATATCGCGAGATCGAAGCCTGAAAGGACGTATTTCGTTGGTACGAGCAGGATGAGAGGAAGATACAACACAACCCAGAGCGCGATGATCTTGAATGAAGGAGGTTTCCGATCTATGAGGGCATACAAGAAGAATAGTGCACCAACATACACCAAAGGTTCGATCAAGACCTGGAGTGACCACATGAACATGATGACATCGCTCCGGTTGGTCGCCCAAATGACCGAATCGAAGAGCACCCATAAGACGAACGAAAAGATCGTCACGAACAGCGTCTGGTTTGGAAGGCCCTTCCGATTCTGCATCAGGATGAACACGGCCAGCACGCTGGAAATGACGATCGTCGGCAGATGTGAATAATACTGCAGTGGTCCCACATTCGGCCCAAATACAAGAAGCCAACCTGGTGCGAAATCGCAGAGTGCAGCTACCGTTTCCATGTCTATGCCATTATAGACGCCTCCAGGCGTGCATCTTCGGGTTGTGCACCGTAGGGGTAGGCGATACGCAGACGTGCTATCTCCCCCTTGCGGGCGCGCACCGTCGGGGTATGCGCAACGATGATGTCGTTATTGAAGAACGTCGTCGCGTTCCGCCGTATGACCTTGCCGCTCGGCATCACTACTTCAGTGTAAATAAGGACACTATTGATCATCCCTCCCATACGGATGGGCATCTGAAGTTCGACATCAATTCCTGGATTCTCGTTCGATTTGAAATCAAGATCATCGTACCGTTTGAAAGCGGTAGCTTGTCGGAAGCGCATTCCCTTTTCATGAAGCGGGACGAATAATTCCGCATGCCGTGCCTTGCGCGGGAATCGTGTCATTCCGAGCGCGATATATGAGCGCATGCCCGACGGAATCATGCGTCCGTCACGTGCGAGATATCGCTTGAGACATCGCGCAATCTGAACCTGTTTTTCGAAAAACATGCCTGTATACACGTTTTCGTTTATTAATACGTCTATCTTCCCGTCGGAGCGAACTTTCGTTGCGTCCTGCAGCTTCAGGAGCGGCGGATTCTCCAGGATGCCTTCATCAAGCAAGGCTGATTCTATGCTCCTCGCTAGAGCATAGATATCTTTATTTATCTCGTATCCGACCACCCTCCGTCCGCGCATGGCAGCGTAGAACGACAGGATGCCCGTTCCAATTCCTGCCTCCAGCACGTTCGAATCCTTAGAAACCTGCAAGTCTATCTCTTTGAGAAAATATTCCGTCCGTTTCCTGTCATACAGGCAATGGACTGCATCTAGGAGATGGAGACCTTCTTTCGAGATATCCTGTTTCTTGAATCGATGATGCTCGGCGATGACCATAGCGCGCTTCAGTTGAGAAATGAGACCTCGACGTTCGCAATACCTGAGAGTCGCGTTATAGAGGGCCACGTACTTTTTTCCCACGACGCTCATGAGTTTTTCTGAGCCAATAGCAGAATCATGCCATCGTATCCGCACTTTTCTTGATTACTGTCTTCAAGGACGCGCATCTCCACGATATTGAAGCGCTCTTCCTCGCATAATCGACGAAGATCGTGCTCGGTGATCTTTACCGCAGGAAGTTTCTTCGTATGGATGTAATACCACTCGGCATTACGAATGGCAGTGAGGACTAGGAACCCGCCCTTCTTCACGAACGCCATGATATGCCGCATCCCATCCTCCCATTTCTCTCGACTGTCGGTGGCAGATTCGACGGAAAAGTGCGCAGTCACGATATCCATCGCATGCTTCCGTATCTTAATATCGCTGCGGGCCTCTTCCTGCGTAAGGATATCAGGATGGAATACGTCGCCGTAGACGACGTCATCATCAATGACATCGCGGATGTGTTTCTTCAAGCCGGAAACAGACGAAGCACGCAGCATACGACGGATAAATCGGGAATGTGAAGAAATGCTCTTGCGTTTATCGAGTATGAATCGCTGAAGCAGATTGCCGTATTCAGGATCGGTCCTCAAGAGGCGTCGCATGAGTTCGATATAACTATCCCAATCATAGGAATCGGCGGCATCATGCAGCCATTGAAGCACCTCGAACCTGGCGCGAGCCGAAAATTCCGAATGAGTAATATGCTTGGCGACGAGCGAGACGGCGATATGCTGATAGATCGTCGGGCCACCGGCGATATCAAGCACGCGTGCATCTCCTTTCGGGAATGCAGAAAGAAGCGTCGTTGCGAGGAAGCGCTGGAAGTCGAGGAGGACGACGTTTTCGACAACCTCATGTTCAATCTTGGTCTTCGCCACTATTTCCGAGATGCGTACACGTCCAGATTCCTTATGGGACTTTTGTATCTTGCGGGATACGGAAAGCAGCCGATTGATGTTCGTGAGCGATGGATAATACATCGTCAGGTATCCATGCTGATCGAAGTACCCCTCGAATACCTCTTGTTCAGTGAACGGGATGCCGCTCGTCTGCAGATAAGTCTTTACCATGCGCTAGTGGAAACCGTCTGTAAGTAGGGATGCATCAGGATTAGTGTCCTCGGAAACGACTTCAAAATCCTTCGATGCCATAGTGCGCGCATAAGTGAAATATGTCGAGAGCAGCATCAAAATGAAAAAAATAGCTATGAGGCCTACAGAGCGATCATCCAGGCGTTGTATGTCCGTTGAATGCCTGTGAGTTCGCTCGTTCCCGTGGCTTGAAGTCATACCCCGGCAGTATACCGTAAAAAAACACGCCGGGGCTAGATAGCGCCCCGGCGTACTTGTATTTGTGTCCGTCTTCTGCGTGGCAGATATAGCAGGGCAGCTATCGTGCTGTTGGCCACTAACATATAGATGGGATAGGCCGCGATCGCAATGATCGCCAGTTTCCACTCCCACTGGATAGCGAACATGTTCACGATGCTGCCAAGTGCAGAGAATGTCCACGCACTGCGATCTTCGGACGACGGTTCAGCATACGCCTTCTGGATAGTGGGCCACGCTCCGAAAAAGTCTATCGCGATAGTCGCAAACAGAGCGATTTCGGGCGTATCGAAGAGCCACCAAGCATATGCGGCCGCGGCTGCCCCGACAAGACATATCGCATCACGACCTAGCTTCTTTCTCTCGCTCCTCAAGCTTCCTTCTCCATACGGAATAGAAAGCACGAACGCGATGAAATACTCGAGTAATAATGCGGCGGCAAACCATACGGTATGCGTCGCACCCGATTCATAGTAGCTAAGGACCGTGATCGCGCCCACGAAGGTCCAGATGAACCATGTGATGCGATTCGGTCGTGTCGGTACCTTCAGTTTATACAGCGTAAGCCTGCTGAAATCGATACCCCATCCAAGAATGGCAAGAATGTACAGCAGCCCGCCGATTAAAGCCAATAAGCCGGCCGTTAGACCAGCGATTTCATAGAAGGACATCGTCTTCCTCCCTCGATTGCCTTTATGGCAGATGCAGTCTAGGCGTACGGTAGCATATCCGGAATTCGTATCAAGAGCGGCGATACATAGAATGCGTTCAGTCCTACCCTCGTGCGAATGCCAAGGCCAGATACGAGCCCAAAAGCCAGATGAGACGGTATTGCTCTGCGAAAATGGCTCGAACCTTATCACTCAGCTGCCACACCTCTCCCG
>Ga0196980_1000380_pt1 | contig 11163 bp, 12 predicted proteins | sample S3_1013CmetaG_FD_155486 | JGI IMG/M metagenome (GOLD analysis project Ga0196980, IMG submission 155486) | Soil microbial communities from Anza Borrego desert, Southern California, United States - S3_10-13C | ecosystem: Environmental > Terrestrial > Soil > Desert | place: USA: California... | reverse complement strand
CGGGGCCGTGACGCGTCATTCGAGAATCGAGACGTAGCCGATCTGCTTCACGGCGCTCGTGAGCTCGCCGACGTCGGCGCCCTCGTGCTCCACGACGGCGCGGTGCTCGGCGGTTTCCATCGAGACCGCCTTCACTCCGGGCACGGCCTCGAGGGCCTTCTCGATGTGTGCGGCGTCGGTGGCGGAATCCAGCTTCGCGATCTTCAGGCGGGTCGTCCTCATGCTCACCGGAGAATGCCGCTTCGCCGGCCGCGCAAGCCGCCGCGCCGGGATCGCGGCGGAATCGGGCGGGCCGCCGCGGCCCCAATCGGGAAAAGTCCCGATTTCCGGCGACCGGCGCCGGAGGCACCTTGATTCATGGACCTGCTCAAGATTCTCCTGGCGATCCTTCTGCCCCCGCTCGGGGTGGCCGTGGAGGTGGGTTTGGGAAAGCATTTCTGGATCAACATCCTCCTCACGCTCCTCGGCTACATCCCCGGCATCGTCCACGCGGTCTGGGTGATCGCGAAGAAGTGACGGCCGCCGGATGGGTGACCCGACGGCACGAATCGGACGAGCCCCCATGGTGGGGCCGGCGGAGTGGGCTAGCTTGTTGCCATGTTCTTCCGCCCGACGTCCGCCTTCGAGGTCGCGCCCGGGATCGCCGCGTTCCGCAGCTTCATCGTGAACTACTTCATGGTGGGCTCGCCCCTCTTTGCGGATGACTGGTTTCTCGTGGACGCGGGGCTGCGCACCTCCGCGCGGCGGATCTTTCGCGAGGCCCGGCGCCGCTACGGCGGCCGGCCGCCGCAGGCGATCCTGCTCACGCACGGCCATTTCGACCACATCGGCGCGCTGCCCCAGCTCGTCGCCCGGTGGAATGTCCCCGTGTACGCGCATCCGCACGAGCTGTCGTTCCTGAACGAGCGCCATCCCTATCCGGCGCCCGACCCGACGGTCGGCGGCGGACTGCTGGCGTTCGGCTCGATCGTGTTCCCGCGCTGCGCGCTGCCACTGCCCCGCCCGGTGCTGCCGCTGCCGCGCGACGGCTCCTTGCCCGGCTTGCCCGGCTGGCGCGCGGTCGAGACGCCGGGCCACACGCCCGGGCACGTGTCGTTCTTCCGCGAGCAGGACCGGCTGGTCGTCGCCGGCGACGCGGTCGTCACGACGCGCCAGGAATCGCTGCTCGCCGTGTGGCGGCAGCGGTCCGAGGTCCGCCCGCCGCCGGCGTACTCCACGCCGGACTGGCGCGCGGCGCACGCGTCGATCGCGCGCATCCGGCAGCTGCGTCCGAAAATCCTCGTGAGCGGGCACGGCCTGCCGATCTCGGGCGAGCGGCTCCGCGCGGCGCTCGATCGGCTGACGGACGACTTCGAGCGGGGCGGGCTGCCGCGCCACGGGCACTACGTGCGGGCGACGTGGGGCGATCCGGACGGCGCCTCCGTGGTCCGCTGAGCGTCCGCTCCGGTCCCGGCGGGACCGCGCTCGCGCCGCGGGCGTTTCGTGGAAGGATGTAAGGAATCCGGCCGGGATGCTCCTAACATCCCTGAACCCTCCCTGCATGAGCCCCGCCGAGCATGAAGCCTGCTTCGACCGCTGGATCCGCGAACACGGCGCGATCCTGCACCGCGTCTCGCGGGCGTTCGCGGAGGGCGCGGGACAGGCGGACCTGATGCAGGAGCTGCTGCTCGCCCTGTGGCGCGCGGTGCCGGCCTTCCGCGGCGAGGCCTCGCCCGCGACCTTCGTCTATCGCGTGTCGCACAACGCCGCGATGACCTGGCGGCGGGCCGAGCGAAACTACCGGCGCTACGTGACGGCCTACGGCAACGACGCCACGACGGCGCCGGCCGAGGCGTCCGCGCCGGACCAGGAACGGCTCGAGCGTCTGTACGCCGCCATCCGCCGGCTGCCGGAGCTGGACCGGTCGCTCATCCTGCTCGCGCTCGACGGCGTGAGTTACCGCGAGATGGCGGCGGTGCATGGCCTGACCGAGAGCAACGTGGGCGCGCGCCTCACCCGCGCCCGCGCGCGGCTCGCGGACGACCTTCAAGGAGAACACCCATGAACGAACAAGACATCCACTCCGCCTGGAACTCCGGCGCGAACCGGCTCGACCGGGCCGCGGCCCTGCAGCTCAAGGACGAACTCGTGCGCCGGCTCCGCCGGCAGCGCTGGCGGGAACTCGCCTGGCTGGCCTGGACCTGCCTGCTGCTCACCGTCCTCAGCGCGCTCCTGGTGCCCTGGCTGGTCTTCCACGGGCGCTTCGATCCGCGGACGGACTGGGTCCTCGTGCCGCTGCTCGGCCTGCCGTGGGGCTTCGCGATCCATTTCGTGCGGCAGTTCCGGCGCCGGCGGGCGGCCGCCGCCCGGGCCGCGCTCTCCATCCAGGATGCGCTCCGGGCGGCCGAGGCCGAGAACCGCGCCGCGGCGGCGACGCTCCGGCGTGTCGCGCTCCTCCAGGGTCTCTTTGCCCTGCTGCTGCCCGTCGCGATCCACCAGCTCCACGCCGCCGGCAAGGTGTCCGGCCGCGAGCTCGGCCAGATGGCGTTCCTTTTCGGCGGGATCCTGGCCGGCGGCGCCGCGTTCGTCGGGCTGAAGTATTTCCGCGAGGTCCGGCCGGAGGGGGCGCGGCTGGCGGGGCTCCTCGAGAGCTACCGCTGACCGCCGGGGCCGGGCGGGATCGCCTTCCGGGCCCGCGCCACGCTCCCGGCCGGCGGGCGGCTCCGGTGGTTGCCCGCCCGACTATGGGACGATGGCCCGATGCCGCTGCGCGGGGGGAAAGTCCAGAATCGCGCGATGAGCGAAAAGAAGAAGTCCGCCAAGCAGGCGTTCCCGCCGCAGCACCAGAGCCAGCCGGGGCTCGAGTCGAAGATGCGCCCGAAGCCGCAGGCCGAAAAGCCCGGCTACCGCGCGGCCGGCAAGCTGGCGGGCCGGGTCGCGCTGATCACGGGCGGCGACAGCGGGATCGGACGCGCGGTCGCGATCGCGTTCGCGCGGGAGGGCGCGGACGTCGCGATCTGCCACCTCAGGAAGGAGCACGGCGACGCGAAGGAGACCGCGCGGCTGGTCGCCGAGTCCGGCCGGCGCGCGCTGCTGCAGGTCGGGGACATCGGGCGGGCCGCGACCTGCCGGGCGTTCGTCGCGCGCACGATCAAGGCGTTCGGGCGGCTCGACATCCTGGTCAACAACGCGGCCGAGCAGCACGCGCGCGACGATTTCCTCGAGATCACGGAGGCGCAGCTCGAGCGCACGTTCCGCACGAACATCCTGGCGCAGTTCCACCTCGCGAAGGCCGCGCTCCCGCACCTCCGGAAGGGCGCGAGCATCCTCAACACGACCTCCGTCACGGCCTACGCGGGCCATCCCCAGCTCATCGACTACGCCTCGACCAAGGGCGCGATCGTGAGCTTCACGCGCTCGCTCGCCCTCAGCCTCGCGGAGCGGGGCATCCGCGTGAACGCGGTCGCGCCCGGACCGATCTGGACGCCGCTGATCCCCTCGACCTTCCCCCCGGACAAGGTCGCGACCTTCGGCGCGGACACGCCGCTCGGCCGCGCCGGCCAGCCGGCGGAGGTCGCCGCCTGCTTCGTGTTCCTGGCCTCGGACGACGCGAGCTACCTCACCGGCCAGGTCCTCCATCCCAACGGCGGCCGGATCGTGAACGGGTAGGGCCGCCCGCCCGGGCGGAAGACGGCGCCTCACTCCTCCTTCGGCGCGACCTTCGCCAGGCAGCGGAGGACCTCGGCCACGCTCCACGCCTGCGCGATGCAGCCGCGCTGCGTGTAGGTGACCTCGGCGTCGAAGATCTCGCTGATCGCGCCGACGCAGCCCTCGCTGAGGTGCGCGTCGAAATCCTCGAGGAAGCGCCGGGCCGTCGCCTCCTCGCCCGGATGCACCTTCAGCCAGGCGTCGATGTACGGGCCGATGAGCCAGGCCCAGACCGTGCCCTGGTGGTAGGCCGCGTCGCGCGAGCGCAGGTCGCCGTAGTAGCGCGACTTGTAGTCGGGGTGGTCGCGGCTGAGCGTGCGCAGCCCGAGTGGCGTGAGGAGCTCGCGCTCGACGACCTCCAGGACGGGCAGCCAGTGCGCCTGGTCGAGGACGGGGTGGGTCAGCGAGACGGCCAGCAGCTGGTTGGGGCGGATCGCCGGGTCATTCGGCCCGCCTTCCAGCGGGTCGAGCACGTCGAAGAGGCAGCCGGTGGCGGGGTTCCAGAAGCGGGCGTTGAAGGACTTCGCCGCCCGGGCCGCGTGCTCCCGCAGCTCGGCGGCGCCGGCCTCGTCGCCGGCGTCCGCCAGCCACCCGGACATGAGCCGCAGCGCGTTGTACCAGAGCGCGTTGATTTCGACCGCCTTGCCGCGGCGCGGGGTGACGACCCAGTCGCCGACCTTCGCGTCCATCCACGTGAGCTGGTACCCGGGCGCCCCCTGGCGCAGGAGGCCGTCCTGCGGGTCCACGCCGATGCCGAAGCGCGTGCCGCGGAGGTGGTGGGCGACGACGTCGCGCAGGACGGGCTGCAGGCCGGCGAGCATCTCGCGGTCGCCCGTCGCCGCGACGTAGCGGTCGATGGCGTGGAAGAACCAGAGCGAGGCGTCGGCGGTGTGGTAGAGGCCTTCGTTCCGGCCCTCGGGAAAGAGGTTCGGGATGAGCCCGTCGCGCACGTAGTGGGCGAAGGTCCGGAGGATCCACGCCGCCTCGTGGTAGCGCCCGGTCGTGAGCGCCAGGCCCTCGAGGCTGATCATGGTGTCGCGGCCCCAGTCGGTGAACCAGTGGTAGCCGGCGATGACGCTGCGCAGCTCGTCGCCCGCCGCGCGCGCGCGCGCGGAATCGCGGACGCGCCCGGCCGGGGCGATGATGAAATGGTCGGCCGCGAGCACGAGCTCGGCGGCGAGCCCGTGGCGCGCCCCGGGGCAGGCGATGCGCTGCAGCCGCTGCCGCCGCTCGATCTCCGTCGCGAGGGCGGCCTCGGGATCGAGCGCCATCACGGTGTGCCAGGACTCGGTCGACGCCACGAAGGTCACGGCCTCCGCGCCGGCGAGCCCGGCGGTGAAGTGGCCCGGCGACCACAGCGTGCCCCGCGCCTCGTAGCCGCGCTCGGCGTCGCGGCGGTAGACGACCTCGCGGAGCTCGCCGCCTTCGTGCACGAAGCGCGACGAGCGCCCCGAGACGCGGAGCCGCAGCGCCGGGTAATCCGGGTTGCGCGTGTGGACCTCGAACTGGTGGCCGTGCGCGGTCACGAGGTAGTCGCCCGGATGGGCCGAGCCCACGTTGGCCTCGAACGGCCGGAAGTGGACGCACGGCTGCAGCTCGAGCGCGAGGCCCTCGGGCCCCTCGAGGAGCGAGTAGGTGACGTGCAGGGTGTTCTGCAGGTACGGCATCAGGATCCGCTTCTCCAGCACCGCGGGGCCGAGCTCGTAGCGCCAGACGGGCAGGTGGTGCTCGAGGCGGAACTCGACCAGCCGCGCGCTGGCGGTCCCGTTCGGCGGGAACGCCTCGCTGCCGCCGAAGCGCACCAGGCGCCCGTCGGGAAACCGCAGCCCCTCGTCGAGCTGGTTCAGCATCATCGTGCGGCCGAGCGGGGCCGCCAGCGCGGCGATGAGCAGCCCGTGGTACCGCCAGGTGACCGCGCCGGACAGCGTGCCGGAGCCGTAGCCGCCCAGCCCGTTGGTCACCAGCCACTCGCGGGCCAGCGCGTCGTCGTTGGCGGGTTCGCGGAACTCAATCCTTCTCCGCCATCTTGGCTCGGGGGAGGGCGCGGTCGGCATGGGGGACGAGGAGGTGCGCCGACTCCGCGGGCACCATCCAGTAGGGGTTGGTCTCGAGCGGGACGGGGCCGGGCCCGCCGTAGGCGAGGTCGTCGGACGACCAGGCGATGCGCCAGCCGCGGTCGGGCGGCGGCGCGAGCAGCGGCTCCGGCGCGGCCGCGAGCCGCAGGTCCGGGCCGAGGTTCACGACGAGCAGCCGGTGGCCGGCCTCGTCCGCGAAGAAGCGCAGCACGAACGCGCGGTCGCCCAGCATGGCGCCGTCGAGGGGCACGCGGCCGGCGAGCGCCGGGTCGTCGCGCCGCAGCCGCAGGAGGTCGGCGTGGAGGCGGAGCGCCCCCTCGTGCCGCCCGGCCTCGTCCCAGTCGAGCCGGCAGCGTTCGAACGTCGCCGGCGCGCCGGGGTCGTCGAGCCGGGCGCGGGCCGCCGGCGTCGCGATGCTCGGGAACTGGGCCAGGAAGTTCCCGCGGCCCTCGCGCACCTGGGACGCGAGGTCCGGCCGGTGGTCGGCGAAGTACAGGAACGGCGCCGAGGCGGCGAACTCCTGCCCCTGGAAAAGCATCGGCACGTGCGGCATCAGCAGCAGGCACGCGGTGAGCGCGCGCCAGCGTCCGGGGCTGGTCAGCTGGTGCAGGCGCAGCCCGTGGACCGAGTTCGCCACCTGGTCGTGGTTTTCGAGGAAGGCCACGAATTGCTCCGGACGCAGACCGAACGCCGGCTCGCCGCGGCGCTGCCGCTGCCACTGGAACCACTGGCCCTGGTAGAGGAAGCCGTGCTTCGCGCAGGACACGAACTCCTGCGCCGCGCCGCGGTAGCCGCCGTAGTACGCCTCGGACCGGCCGGTGGCCGCGACCAGGGCGGCGTGGTGGAAGTCGTCGTTCCAGAGCGCGTCGAGCGCGCAGCCGCCGGCGGCGGCCGGCCGGGCGAGCCGGGCCTGCTGCGATTCGTTTTCCGCGATGACATGCACCTGCCGGCCGGGCGCGCCGGCGCGGGCGGCGGCGGCCACCTCGGCCAGGATGTGCGTCGGCGATTCGTCGAACACCTGCTGCGTCGCGTCGAGCCGCAGCCCGTCCAGGTGGAATTCCTCGATCCAGTAGCGGGCGTTTGCGGCGAAGAATTCGCGCACGCCGGCCGAGCCGGGCCCGTCGAAGTTCAGCGCCTCGCCCCACTCGTTGCCGTAGCGCGGGGAGAAATACTCCGGCGTGAAGGCGCGCAGGTAGTTCCCGTCGGGGCCGAAGTGGTTGTAGACGACGTCGAGCATGACGCCCAGGCCGAGCGCGTGCGCGCGGTCGACGAACGCCTTCATGTTCTCCGGCCGGCCGTACAGCCGCGACGGCGCGAACAGGTCGACGCCGTCGTAGCCCCAGCCGAAGCGGCCGGGGAAGTCCGCGACCGGCATGACCTCGACCATCGTGATCCCGAGCCGCGCCAGGTCGGGCAGCCGTTCCAGCGCCGCGCGCCACGTGCCCGCCCGCGTGAACGTGCCCAGGTGGAGCTCGTAGATCACGAGCCGCCGCGCCGTGACGCCGCGCCAGTCCTGGTCCGTCCACTCGAAGGCCGGGTCGACGATCTCCGACGGGCCGTGCGGGCCTTCCGGCTGGAAGCGCGACGCCGGGTCGGGAAACAGGCCGCGGTCGAGGCGGATGCGGTACCGGTGGCCCGCCCGCGCGTCGGGGTGGAAGCCGGCGAAGTACCCGCCGGTCTCGGGCCTCAGCACGAACGGCTCCGCCGGAGCCTCCCCCTCGAAGGCCACCGCGGCCGTCGACGAGGCGGGCGCCCAAACGCGGAAAAAGGTTCCGTCCGGACCCGCCTCGGCGCCGATCGGCAGCCGCCGCTGGCGCGCGGCGCGGGGGACGACGGCGGCGGTGGAAGCGGGCATGTGACCGAGTTTATCCGGCGCCGGGGATTTCGGGAGCTGGGCGCTTTCCTGCTGCGGTCGCCCGGGGGATGCCGGTAGGCGCGGTCCGTTCGCTCGGTGCCAGCGACTTACGCCGCCCCTTCCTTCGGGATGATCGTGATCGAGCCGTTCTTCTCGAGCACGGCGTACTTGATCTGGTCCAGCCGCTCGAGCCCCTGCAGCTCGCGCGCGGCCGCGAGGATGTCGGCCTCGTTGATCCGGGACATCCTCACGCGCTCGGCCAGCACCTTGCCGTCCTTCAGCACGATCAGCGGGAGGCCCTCGGTCACGCGGTCGAACCACGCGGAGTGCTCCTTCACGAAGCTGAAGGCGCCGTCCATCAGGAACAGCGTGGCGATGAGGATGAACGCGTTGGTGATGGAGAAGTCCTCGCCGAGCAGCGCCTGCTGCGTCGTCTCCGCGATGATGAGGAGCAGCACGAAGTCGAAGGTCGTGATCTGCGCGAGCGAACGCTTCCCGAAGGCCCGGAAGACGAGCAGGAGGAAGACGTAGACGGCGATGGCGCGGACGACCGGGTCCATGGTTTCAGGGGTATACGAGGTAGCGCAGCGTGACGGCCGGCCCGCCCACCACGCCCAGCTGCATCTCGCCGCGGCCGGATTGCAGGGGGCGCACCACGCAGCGGACCCGCGCGGCGGCCGGATCCTCCTCGCGGCGGAAGCGCAGCAGCACGCGGTCGCCGTCGACCGCCGTGTCGAGGGGCTCGGGCAGCGCGCCCTCGAGCGTGAAGCGCTCGGCGAACGACCGGTCGAACCAGAGCTGGAACTCGCGGCCCTGGGCGGCGGCGGGCCCGACCTCCACGACCATCTCCCAGTCCGTCAGCCGGCGCGTGAAGCGCGGATACTCCACCCGCAGCCCGCCCGACTCGTCGGCGGCCTTCGCCCGGTCGAACGGGCCGTTGCCGAAGAAACCGGCGATCGCGGCCAGGACGAAGGCGGCCAGCAGCCCCTGGCCGATCCGCTGCGCGCGGTAGGATCGCCGCTCGAAGGTGAGGTCCTGTTCGACCTCGACGTCGCCGACTCGCTTCATGAGAGGCCGAACCTACACCCGATCGACGGGGTTCGGGCATCGGGTCTCCACCTCCCCCGCGCTCAGGGGCAACCTGCCTCGCTGGGCCCGGCGGATGGCGCGCTCACCGTCCGGCGGCGGGCTTGCGTCCGTTCTCGAGCCCGTGCTCGACGTAAAGCTTCTGCACCAGGCACATCAGCACCACGGCGAGCGGGCTGCCGAACAGGATGCCCAGCGCGCCGAAGAGGATCCCGAACGCCACGAGGGCGATGAGCCCGAAGGCGGGCGGCAGCTCGACCGCCCAACGCTGCGCGAGCGGCATGATGACGTTGCCCTCGATCTGCTGGACGATGAGGTACACGGCCGCCGCGTAGAGCGCGGTCTCGGGTCCTTCAGTCAGCGCGACGAGCACGCCCGGCACGAAGGCGAGCACCGGCCCGGCGATGGGGATGAATTCGAGCAGGCCGGCCAAGATGCCGAGCACCAGCGGCAGCGGCGCCCGGACCAGCGCGAGCCCGATGCCGGTCAGCAGCCCGACGGAGGCCATCGAGATCGCCTGGCCGAGAAGCCACTTCCGCAGCGCGACGCCGGCGTCGAGCATGGCCGCGCGCAGCCGGGCGCGCTGCGGGATCGGGAAGAGATGGATGAAACCGTCGAGGTAGGGCCGGGGGGTCGCGGCGAAATAGATGGCGGCGAAGATCATCAGGAGCGTGTGCGCCACCGTGCCGGTGGTGACGGCGAAGAACTTCCAGGAGTTCTCGAGCCAGCTGTTCTCGCCCTCGAGTCCGGCGAGCTTGTCGAGCACCCAGCGGCCGGCCGTCGTGGCCTCGAGGCTGTCGCGCACGGACGCCGCCGCCTGCGGCAGCCGCTCGGCGAGCCCCGCGGTCTGGGACGTGAGCTGCTGTCCGAACAGGTAAAACGTGCCGGTGGCGAGGAGCGCGAGAAGGAGGACGGCGATGAACACCGCGGCGCGCTCGCCGAGGCCGAACCGGCCGTTGAGCGGCAGGGCCAGCGTGCGGATGACGATCGCCAGCACGATCGAGCCGAAGGCGAGGAGCAGCACGGAGCGCAGCTCCCAGCAGATCGCGAACAGCGCGACGATGGCGCACGCCGCCGCCACGTAGCCCGCGAAGTGGGGCAGGGGCGGCCAGGATGACCTCACCGCGCGGGCCGTGCTCATCCAAGAATGGAAACGCCGCCCGGCGCATCGTTCCGCGTCCCGTGACCCCGGAGCCGCTGGGGTGGGGCCGGCCGCACCCCGAAGGTCGACCGGGGGTAGGTTAAGGCCCCGGCCCGATGGCGGGAAAGGCCTGCCGGGGCCACGGTGCCGGATGGACCTCCGCTTTCTCCGCCTCTTGTCCCTCGCGCTCGGACTCGCGGTGCTGGCCGGCTGCACCACGCCCGAGGCGCGGATTCGCCGCAATCCCGAGCTCTTCGGTTCGCTCACGACCGAGCAGCAGGACTTGATCCGCCGCGGCCAGGTGGCGGTCGGCTTCACGGCCGAGATGGTGCGCCTCGCCCTCGGCGAGCCCGACCGGCTGGCGACGCGCCGCGACGCCGACGGCACGAGCGAAGTCTGGCATTATGTGACGTATGAGCTGCCGACCGGTTCGCCGCTCTACCGCGGCTGGTATCACCGGTACTACATGTGGCGCGACCCGCTGTACCCGTGGTACCTGGATTCCGACACCCGTCGCGAGCGCGAGCGCTTCAGCGTCGTCTTCCGCGAGGGCACGGTGACCGCGCTCGAGCACGAGCGTCCGAACTGATCGCCGCCCGCCCGGCCGGATCGACCGGGCCGGAAACGGGGCCGGCATCGCTTAACGATGTGACGCCCGGCGCGTTTGCGGGTACTCCGGGAGCGCCGAGGCTCGGCCGGCTTTCCCGACCCGTTGGACATCCGCGCCCGCCCCGCGTCCCGCCGTCGTTTCGCCTATGAACCTGCTTCGCCTTTTCCTCGGCCTGGCCGCGCCGGCCCTCGGCGCCGGCGTCTCGTCCGCCGCGATCCCCCCGCCGCAGAAGCTCGACTGGCGCGAGGTCGCGCCCGGCGTGTGGAAGGCGACCATCGGCCGGCCGGAGGATCTCACGCTGCTCTCGGCCGCCGGCGGCGCGCCGGCGCGCGGGGCGCTGGCCCGGATGCCCCGCGCGGCGTTCCCCCTCGACCCGGCGGAGATCGAGGGCCGGCAGGTGAACGCGCGCACGATCGCGCGCTTTCCGCTCGGGGCGGGCGAGGACGTCTACGGGCTCGGCGTCGACTTCGCGCGCGTGAGCCGCAACGGCGCGGTGTTCGAGCTGCACGTCGACCACTGGAGCTCGCGGCAGCAGATCACCGGCCGCACGCACGCGCCCGTGCCGCTGTACGTGTCGACCCGGGGCTACGCCGTGCTTTTCGACAGCGCCCGCTACCTGCGGGTGACGGTCGGCCACGGCGTGCGGCTGGCGGCGAAGGAGAAGCCGCCCGTCATCGACCGCACCACGAAGCAGTTCTGGAATCCCGCG
>Ga0196980_1000379_pt1 | contig 11166 bp, 8 predicted proteins | sample S3_1013CmetaG_FD_155486 | JGI IMG/M metagenome (GOLD analysis project Ga0196980, IMG submission 155486) | Soil microbial communities from Anza Borrego desert, Southern California, United States - S3_10-13C | ecosystem: Environmental > Terrestrial > Soil > Desert | place: USA: California... | reverse complement strand
CCGCGACGGTGTGGGCCGGTTCGTTCCAGGGGGTCACGCCCAGAACCCCTCCGTGCCCGTACCGCTCGGGCAGTGGCACGATCCCCAGCTTCGCGAAGTCCATGCCCTCCAGGTCGCGCCAGTCGCCACCGGCCGGGATGAGCGCGAGCCGCACCCAGGTCTCCCAGGTCAGCCGCGGACAGCGGTGCATCGGCCCGGCCTCGGGCGCGTCCGGGAGCGGCAACAGGCCAATCACCTCGCCGACGCCCTTCAGGCGCTGCTTCGGGGGCTCGTAGAGGAAGGGCGGGACCTTCTGCCGGTGCCGGGCGACCAGCAGGAACCGGCGCCGCCGCTGGGCCAGTCCGCCGAGCTCGCCGCAGTCGTGGAAGGTCTCGGCCACCGCGTAGCCGTGGAGGAAGAGCAGGTCCTTGATCTCGTCGAGGAGCTGACGGCCGCGCGTGGCGATGAGGGGGACGTTCTCGAAGAGGATGAGCGACGGTGGGTCGGCTTCGAAGCCCTCGAGCACCAGCTTGACGCAGCGAAGCGTGAGGCGGTTCAGCGCCTGGTAGGGCTCCGACAGGGCGCGCGTCGGGGTCTGGAGGCCACTCAGGCCCTTGCACGGCGCCGTGATGCACGCGATGTCTGGGAACCGGAATCCCGCGGCTGCGAGCACGTCCGCACCCGTCGCCGGCCGCCATCCGGGCGGTGGCGCGCCGGTGTTCAGGCAGTGCCGACACCGCCGCTTCGGCTTCCCCTTCCGGTTCAGTTTCCGACAGGGCGCGTGCCAGGCGCGGAACTGCTCCTCGTCCATCAGGTCGCGGCAGGTCTGGGGCACGCCGAGGAGCCGGTAGAAGTCGTCGCAGGCGAGCTGATCCCAGTCCATGCCGCCAACGCACTCCATCTCGGCCTCGAGAGTGCCGACGCGGGCGTGCGCGTCCTGCAACCCGCGCGCGCCGCTGCCGACGCCGCCACACATGTGGAAGTGCGTGATCCGTGAACGGACGACGGCCGGACCTGCGTCCATCCAACCTCCCAGGTGATTGTTTGAGTAGCATCTTAACGTATGTGCGTTTAACGCGCAAACGTCAACGCCGATGCGACCTGCACGGGAACGAGAGCAGGCGGAAGGCCGCGCTCGACGTCGCTTCAACGTGAACCTGCACGTCCCGCTTGAACGTTGCCCCCGGCTCAGCGCCCGAGCGGCCCGAGCACCCGCTGCCCGTCCCAGTCGAGGCACGCCCCGACCGCGCTTCCCATGTCCTCGGGCACCGCGAGCGCCTCCAGCGCCTCCATCTGCTCGTCCGTGACCTTGGCGTAGCCGAGGGTCAGGTGTGCCCGGAAGTGGGGGTGCTGCTCCGCCGTCGTCCACTTCTGCAGGTCGTTGAGCAGCGCATCGGCGAAGGGGCGGATCCTGGCGTTGCCGAGCTCGACCACGACCGGCACGCGCCCGTCCTCGGGCGGGTAGCAGGCCACGCCGACCCCGCGCAGCGCAGGCCACTTCGACCCGCCCAGGGTCGCGGTGACGGCCGCCACGACGTCGGCCTGGTCGCCGCCCTTCACCTCGCCCAGGTAGTGGAGCGTGAGGTGGGGCTTCTCTAGAATCGGGTCGCCCGGGTCGTAGCCCTCGAGCGGCACCACGGCGCTCGCCTTCGCCTGGAGGTCGCGCCAGGCGGCCACGCCCACGTCGTCGAGCGCCAGGTACACGTACGCGGTCCCCAGCCAGTCCGCGTCTCCCTGGACGGCGGAGCCGATGGCCTTCCACTGGACCGGCCAGGTCGCCTGCCCGTCCACGATCTCGACCGTCCAGACGCGCTCGATGCGGCAGATCCGGCAGCGGTTCTTCATGCCGTGGGCGCACTGGCCGACCCCCTTCTCCGTCATCTGCAGGGCGAACTTCTCGACGGAGGTGTCCTTCGGGGCGTCCGTGGTCCCCAGAACCTCGGCGTCGGCCTGGGCGGGCGCCGTCGCTGGGCTGGCCGCGGGCGTGGCGGGCGTCGAGGTCGTCGCGACAGGGGCCGGCGTCGGCAGCGCGCTGACCACCTGCCCGTCCACCAGGGCCGCGAGCGCCGTGAGGTCCGCGCCCGGGTTCGCGATGCGCAGCAGGGCCAGGGCGCCCTCGCGGGTCATCTTGCCGGCGCGGTAGCTCGGCAGGATGCCCTCGGGCTCGACGGCGAGGGTCTGCGCACCGTTCAGCGCCGTGGCCTGGACGTCTTCCTTCGTCGTGGCGGCGGGAGCGCCCTGGCCCTGAACAGGCTGCTCGATCGCCCGCTCGGCCGGCGGCGGCAGGTGCACGTTGAAGCCGCTGTCGCCGTAGCGGCCGCGCTGGAACTGGTCCTCCGTGGCAATGCCGGCGTCGATGGCCGCCTTCGCTTCCTCGACCCCCAGCTTCCGGAGCGCCATGACCTCGGCGTCCGTCGGCTTTCGGTACTCCCCCGGGCCAACGTGGCTGAGCCGCGGCGTCCGCTCGTAGACGAGCCCAGCCGTGAGCGCGTGCAGGCGCCGGTAGTTCCGCGCGTAGTCCGCGTACCACTGGCCCGTGAGCCACGTCGTCCAGCCTGCCCACCAGCTCTTCTCGTCGGTGCTGAGCCCGGGCGGCGGGGTCGTGAACAGGAGTGCCAGCGGGATCCGGCTGATGGCGCTGAGGCGCGTGTAGCTCGCCTCGTTCAGCCCCGGGAACCCGGCGAGGTTCAGCGACGCGGTCGTCACGTCGAAGCCCGGCGGCCCGAACAGCGTACCGTAGACGCCCAGCTTCTGGCTGATCTGGGACTTCAGCCGCCCGAACGCGTCCTTGTCGAGGCTCTTGATCGACTCGTGGTTGGGCTGCTTCACGATGTAGGTGCTGGCCCGGTCAGCCGCGCGGTCGTTCCGAGCGCCCTGGGACTCGTAGCTCCGGAGCGCGGACCAGCAGACCTGCAGCACGCTGATCGCGGGCCACTCGAGCCAGGTGCCCACCCAGCCCATGGCCCCGGGTGGCAGGGGGTGGCCGTAGAACTCGAGCACCCGGCTCCAGTGGATGTACTGGCTGTGCCAGCCGTCCACGGCGTCGATCTGGTACATCGTCGGGAGCCCGCGGCGCTGGTCGCCGGGGCGCCGTCCGCGTTCGACCACGCGGAGCTCCCAGCCGTCGTACACCTCGAGGGCCTCGATCCCCCGCACGCGGGCCGGGTCGAGCGGCTCGGAGAGCGGCGGCGGGTTCGGTCCCTCGTCCGTGACGAGCAGGCACCCGCCCCCGCCGAAGAGCCGGCCCCACTGGGCCGCCGCCTTGAAGGTCAGGTCGACGTCGAGGTCCGTCCACAGCCGCTGGAGCGGAGCGGGGTCGCTGGCGTCGTCGTCCACCTGGACGCCGGCCACGTTCTGCCAGACCGGGGGCAGGTCCACGACGTTCGCGCCGATCGTCGTCACGTAGGTCGCGAGGAGCTGCCAGGGGTGGAGCGCTGGCGCCGACAGGTCGGGCGGCTTCCAGGCCGTGGTGGGGTCGGCCTCGGTGCCGGCGCCGCTGACGTCGTTGACCAGGCCGCCGAGGATCTGGGCCGTCACCGCATCCGCGCGGAGCAGGCCCTCGAGCCGGGCCTCCTCGACGAGGCGCGCGACGTCCTCCGTCGAGGGGCTCAGCGCGGGAGCTGGCGGCGCAGAGGGCGCCGCGCCACGGCCGAAGAAGCGGTCCCAGAAGGCCACGCGCAGACCCTCAGCTCGCGGTCGGTGCGGCGGGCCCGTTCGGGTCCACGGTGGGCATGTCCTTCACGGCGTCCAGGAACCCGAGGAGCTCGCGCGAGCGGATGTTCCAGGTGGTCGCCTCGACGCAGCGCTGGAGCGTCACGGCCTGGTCGTCCTCGAAGTGGACCGCCTCGCGGCCGGAGGTCAGGGCGGCGTCGAGCGCGTCCTCGACCTTGCCGCGGGCGCGGAGGTCGCTCGCGGTGTAGCCCTGGGCTGGCTTGTGGTTGAGCGCGGCTCGCACCAGGTCGGCCGTGCCGAAGGCGGGCTTGAGCGGGACGCCCTGCTGCCTGGCCGCGGCGCGCTCGGCCTCGGAGTACTGGATGGGGACTTCGGCAGGGAGGAGTCGGAGTAACTTCATGGGGCGCTGATCTCTCGGCGCTGAGTTGGGGTTGGAAGGCCCTCGGAGGCGTCAGCGCGTCACCCCCGAGGGCGGCGCCCAGCCGGAGCTGGGCGCGAAGCGCTACACGACCGCGTACATGGGGACCTCGTACCGGGCCGCCCCCACGCGGATGCTGAAGTACCCGGCCTCGGTGTCGCTCTCGGGATTCTTCGCGGTCATGGCGCCGACCACCACCGACCCGGAGCCGTTCGCGTCCACGTAGAGCAACGCGTCCAGCGGGCTCGCGCAGTGGATGCCGACGTGGGTGGGGGTCGTGCCGCCGCCGTCGGTGCTGACCAGGTCGAGGCAGGCGAACACGCCGCCCGTGTCGCCCGCGAGGGACGTCACGGCGAAGGTGCCCGCCGCGATCTTGCCCGCCGTGTGGTTCGTGGTCGAGGTCGTGATCGCCGAGTGGAAGCCCGAGACCACGCCCGTGGCGCTGTTGACGGTGCTCGTGATCTTGTGGACGTCCGCCGTCGCCGTGACGGTGAAGGTCTCGGCGATCCCCGGCGTGGCCGTGGTCGTGACGAGCTTCAGGTAGGTCAGCGCGTCCGTGCGGATCGACAGCGCGTCCGCGAGGTTCGCGCCGACGACGACGTCGGCCTCGCCCGTCGCGCAGCTCGACAGGTCCATGAAGGCGTCGAAGCCTGCCCCGACCTTGAAGGCGATGTGGTCCGCGCCCGCCTCGCCGGCCGTGACCGCAGCCTCGTAGGCGTAGTAGTCCACGCCCGCGGTGTCGCCCGACAGCGACGTGATCGAGCTCTTGATACCCGTCACCGTGCCGCTGGTGCGCGGGGTCGTGAGCTGTGCGGCCGACACGTCCAGCGCGATCATCGCGCCGGACGCGTGGTTGATCGTGGCGTCGAGGTCGTAGCCGTTGCCGGCGGCGGTGAGCGCCAGCGAGGTCGCGATGTTCGGCGTCGCGGTCGTCGTCTTGAGCGTCCAGTAGGTGAGGCTCGAGCTCCGGAAGACGAGCGCCGCCGCGACGTTCGCGGGGACGACGAGATCGAACTCGCCCGTAGCACACGAGGACCCGTCGATCGCGGCGTCGAAGCCCGCGCCGAGCTTGACCGCGTTGTGGACCGCGGAGCCGCCGCCGTCCACGCAGGTGAGCTCGAGATCATTGTAGGTGCCGCCCGAGTCGCCGGCCAGGCTGGTCAGCGTCACCTTGAGCCCGTCCACGGTGCCCGAGGTGCGCGGCGTGCTGAGCTGCGTCACGCTGAGGTCGATACCCTCGACGGCCGCGCTCGCGTGGTTGATGGTGGTGGCGCTGTTCATGCCGTCGCCGGCCGCGGTCAGCGCAACGTCGTGGTCGATGTTGCCGTTGATGTCGGCGCTTGGGCTGATGATGCTGCCGTCGGTGGCGACGAGCTGCTTGATGGTGCCCGAGGTGTTGACGATCCACAGCTCGCCCGCGTCGTCGCCCTGCCCGAAGACGAGGCTCCCGGGGTTCAGCCCGCTCTCGTTCGCGCAGTCCCGCGACCAGGTGAGCGATGGGCTCGCGTCCAGCGAAGCCTGCGTGTAGACGCCCGCCGCCGTCGCCGCCCAGATGATGAACCCGGGCCGTGCATACCGGCGGTCAACGTCACGATCGGGCTGCACAGTCAACGGGGTGGGCATGGCAAAACTCCACGACAGGGGTGGAGACGTCGATATCCCAACCTCGCATGGCCCTTTCCCACGACCTCCGCGAGGTCCGGACCCTGGGGGAGACGCGGAGCCTCGGGGGGTCAGCGCGGCGCGGAACCCTGCTCAGGCGTTCCAAGGGCCGCGACCTCAAGCCCTACCGGATGCAGGCCCGCATTTCGGAGCACGGCGCCACAAGTGCCAGTGGACTGCGCTGGGCGTCCGACACGTACATCCCAATCCAGGTTACTGTATCCCACGTTGGGATGACCGGCCTATGACGCTCTACATCGTAGCCAGCAGGTCCGTGAAGTCCTCGACGGAGACCTGCGGACGCGTCCAGCGGATCATGAGCTGGCTCGCCGCGTCCACGTCGTCGTCGTGCGTGCCGACGGGGAACGCGCACCAGACGTCGAGCAGCTCCTCGACCCACCAGTAGGCGAGCCCCGTCGTGACCTGCGCGTCCTGCCACGGCCAGAGCGCGTGCTCGGGATCCGGCAGGATCACGAGGCCCGCCTGCGCCGCCTGCTCCAGGTAGATGGCGCGGCCGGCCTTCGACTTGTCGGTGCCCGGCGCGTCCCGCTGCGGCACGAACCCCAGCAGTGGCAGGCCGATCATGGTGGCGTGCACCTGCATGAAGGTCGTGCCGTTGGCCGTGTCCTCGATGAGGCAGGCGGTGAGGTACGGCCGCCAGCGCGCGATCATCGCGAGCATGGCCGCCTCGTACTCGGGCCAGGCCATGCGCCGACAGACGCGGTCGAGCAGGTAGCGCTTCCCGCCGACCCGTGCCCAGACCTGGAGGCTGTGGAAGTCCGCACCCTCCGTGTTCTTCTTCGCCGCGTCGCTCGACAGCACCACCTCGTCCGCGACCTTCGCGAGCTCGCGCGGGTCGCCCCGCCAGCGCTCGCGGAACCACTCCCGGCGGATCTGCCCGCCCTCCTTCGTACTGGGCTCCTGGTTGTACTGGCCGTTCCACTCGATGAGGCCGAGCGACTGCTTCAGCTCCTCGAGCTTCGCCGTGGGGAACAGGGACGAGGTCGGCGGGTAGAGGGGCTCGCCGCGAACCTTCCGCGGATCCTGGGGATCGTTGTACGGATTGTCCGGGTTGAACTCCATGGAGAACTGGATGACCTTCCAGCCCTTCCGGATGTGCCGGCCGGCGGGGTCGTCGGGGTCCAGTCGCTGCATCACGATGGTCTTCCGCGCCTTCGCCTGGAGGTTCACGCGGCTCGGGAGCACCTTCTCGATGGTGGTGTTGACGTCCTTCAGGATGGCCGCCCGGCGGTCGGGCCCGCACTTCAGGAAGGCGTTCGTGTCCACGGGGTCGTCCACGACCCAGTCGTCGCCGCGCTTGCCGACCACCTTCGCGTCGATGGACCGGCACTGCCGAAAGCCCTTGTCGCTGTTCTCGAAGTTCGTCTTCTCGTTCTGATCGTGCGCGAAGATCCAGGGCTTCCGGCCCGTCCAGCCGCACGCAATCGCGAGCAGCCGCTTGTACGCCTCGCTCCGAAGGAGGTCGCGCGTCCGGCGGCTGTCGCGCTTCGCGAGTTCGTCGTCGTTGGAAAAGAAGATCTTCCGGCGATGGGGGTAGTGCAGCCACTCCCAGGCCGGCGCGAAGACCGCGACCAGCAACGACTTCATCGTGCCGGGCGGGACGCACACGACCAGGTTCTGGTACGCCGGGTCGCCCTCGATCTGGCGCTGGAGCGCGTCACAGAGGCGGTCCAGGTTCCAGTTCCATTCGAGCGGGGTGCCGGGCTCCAGGATGGGCCACAGGTACTGGACGAGGTCGGACAGGCGCTCGATGGCGGCCTGCTGGAGGACCATCTCTTCGAAGAGGTCGAGCTCGGCCTCGGTGAGGTCGTTGACCGCGGAGCGCAGCCCCGGCACCGCGGCAACGCCGGCGACTCCCAGCACCCCGCCCGCCGTGACGTGGGCCGGGCGGTGTAGGGGCGGCTGCTCGGCCGCGCCTCGCATCAGGCCTCGGCCGGCGTGGACCGGCGCTCCCGGACCCGCGCCGCGAGCTCGGCCAGGGCGGAGGGGCCCTCCGCGTGGAACAGGTCGGACAGGCGCGGCACCAGTGCGACCTCGCCGACGTGCTCCACCTTCTCCGTCTTCGGGTACCCGCCGTGGGCAAGGAAGGTGTTGAGCAGCGGCCCGAGCGCGCGCGCGGCCTGGGCGCGGTCGTACGCGCTCTCCGCGTAGCCGCCCCCCTCCTTCTGCGCGGTGATGATCTTGACCAGCTCGTGGATGGCGACGAGCCCTGCCTCCACGCCCGTCTGGGCGACGTGCTTCAGCTTCTCGATGGTGGCGTTGTGGAGGTCGGCGCGCACCTCGGCCAGCCGGGCAGCGAAGACCTTGTCCTTCCCGCGCCAGCTCCCGATCGTGTCGCGGTCCACGCCCACCCGGCGGGCCGCCTCCGTGACCGTGCAGCCCTCCACCAGGGCGTAGATGGCGAGCCACTGGCGGTCGCTCAGCAGATCGTCGCAGCGCGGGGATTCGACGTCCGGTGCCGGCCTGCGCGGCTCCGGAGGGGGTGGGGCGGGTGCCTGGGTTGCAACCTGGGGCGGCCTCGGCTTCGGAGTTGCAACCGGCGGCGGGGGCGTTGAAACCTCCGCCTGCGGGGCGGGCTTCGTTGCAGCCTCCGCCCTCGCCCGCGACCGCCTGGCCTTCAGCGTCCCCTCCGGGATTCCGTACCGCTGCGCCGCGCCAGCGATGGACAGCGCACCCCCCTCGATGGCTGCGAGAGCTTCGGTGAGAACGGCCTCGGAGACGGTGAGCGCGCGCGGCATGGGGACTCCTGGAGGGGCGATATCCTGATCCGGCATGCTGCTCGCGCGTCCAGGTCGTTGCTTCGTCCGCGACGGGGGTTGCATCCCCCTCCGAGGCCTCAGCCCAGGTACGCGCCGTGCGTCTCGTCCAGGTTTTCGAACCGGGTGAACGCGCCCTCGAAGAACAGCCGGACCACGCCCGTGGCCCCGTTCCGCTGCTTGGCCACGATGACCTCGGCCACGTTCTTGTCGGGAGAGTCCCGGTTGTAATACTCGTCCCGGTAGATGAACAGGATGACGTCGGCGTCCTGCTCGAGCGCGCCGGACTCGCGGAGGTCGCTGAGCAGGGGCCGCTTGTCCTGGCGCTGCTCGACGCCGCGGTTGAGCTGGGACAGGCCGATGACCGTGACGTCGAGCTCGCGGGCGAGCGCCTTCAGCGCGCGGCTCGACGCGCTGACCTGCTGCTCGCGGGGCGTGCGCGGGTCGCCGCCCATGAGCCCGATGTAGTCCACGACGATGACGGACAGCTCGGGGTGCTCGGCCTTGAGGCGCCGGGCCTTCCCGCGGATGGCGCTCGCGGTGAGGCCCGGGCTGTCGTCGATATAGAGCGGGAGCCGGGTCAGCGTCTCGTGGGCGTCGTTGAGCCGCGGCCAGTCGTGGTCGCGCGAGAGCAGGCCCACGCGCACCTTCCCCATGTCCACCCGCGCCTCGCTGCACAGCAGGCGGGTGTAGAGCTGACCTCGGCTCATCTCCAAGCTGAAGACGCCCACGGCGTGGCCTCGGGCCGCCGCGTTCTGGGCGATGTTCAGGGCGAGCGCCGTCTTCCCCATGCTCGGCCGCGCGGCCAGGATGATGAGGTCCTGGCGCTGCAGGCCCGCCAGCAGGCGGTCGAGGCCGCGGTAGCCGGTCGGCGTGCCCGTGACGTCCGTGCGCAGGTCGGACCGGCGCTTCAGCGCGGGGTACTCCGTGTCGCCCACGGTCGCGAGCGAGGTCCAGTCCTGCTGGCTGCGGGTCGCCGTGAGCCCGAACACGGTCGTCTCCGCGAAGTCGAGCAGCTCTGGGAGTTCGTCGCCGCCAGCGTAGACCCGGTCCGCGATCTCCTGGGCGCCCACGATGAGCCGGCGGCGGACGGCGCGGTCGGCGACGACGCCCGCGTAGTAGTCCAGGTTCTCGGTGCTCGGCACGCTGTCCGGGAGCGCGCTCACGTAGGACAGACCGCCGTACTCGTCGGCCCGCTGGCTCGTGTAGACGCGCTCGATCACGGCGGTCATCTCGATGGGCTCGTGGCGCTCCACCATGTCGAGCATGAGCCGGTACAGCTTCCGGTGCGCCTCGCGGTAGAAGTCGTCCGGACCAAGCCGCTCCGCGATGCAGAAGAGGCGCTCGGGGTCGAGCATCAGCCCGCCGAGCACGGCCCGCTCGGCCTCCAGGCTCTGGGGTAGGGCGCGCGCTTCCTCCATCACCCGCCTCCCGTCAGCCGGCGCGTCGTGGTCGGCGGCGCCAGCAGCGGCGCGAGCTGGACCTCGTCACGCGTGCGCTGGCCGATGGCGTCCCAGGCGCGGCAGAAGCGCGCCCGGTCGGCGGTGTCCGCCTCGAGGCTCGCGCCGCACAGCGCGCGGTAGCCGGCATCGCCGCCGAGGGCCTGCCAGGCGCGGGCCGTGTTCGCCTCGCCGATGCGGGCCGCCAGCTTCCGCTGCGTGCGTACCTCGGGCGTGACCTGGACGGGGGCGCCGTCCGGCCCGTCCTCGGTCTCCACGTAGGTCCCCGACAGGCAGGCCTTGAGCTGGGGCCAGACCTCCTCGGGGCTGAGCTGCGGACCGTCGAGCGCGGACTGCCGGGCGCGCTGGAGGCGCTCGACCTGGGCCACGATGTCCGCCGGGGTCGGCCAGAACCGGCCGCGCTGTGGGTCCCGCAGGTGCGCTTTCGAGGCCTGGAGGATCACGCCCTCGGGCACGTCCTCGAAGAGGTCGAGCCACCGGTCCAGGAACCGATGCTGCGCCTCCTGCTGCTTGGCCGGGACCACGTCGCGCCAAGGCGGCACGATCCCGACGTCCAGCAGGAAGCTCACGGCGCTTACGATTTCCAGTCGGCGGGAATTGGCGTCCATGGTCATCTTCCGTGAAGGGCCCAGTCGGCGAGGTTGAGGCGGTGGTCGTCGGGGTCACGCTGGGGGCGGGGTCCGGATCCGCGCGGCGGGGCTCGGGGGCCCGCGTCTACGACCACGACCGCACCCGGCTTGTGGTGGGCGGCCAGGTCGCTGGAGAAGCCTGCGATCGTCGGGCCCTTCACGCGGTCCCCGAGGTCGGTTTCGAGACTGTTGCGGTACAGCAGGTACGACCGCGCTGCGGCCTCGAAGGCCGACAGGTTGGTGGCGTCCTTGCAGCCGCAGCGCCGGGCGATGCCCCCGAGCGCCCGCTGCTCGGTCCGGACCCCGCGGCCGCCCCAGTCGCTGTGCCACGGGAACGCCGCGCCGCGGAGCTGCCGCCAGAGGTCGCCCCAGAGGTCGGCGGCGGCCTTGTCGAGCGGGTCCAGGGGCTCGGCCGGCTTCGGCGGTGGGTCCGTCCAGGCGAGCCCAGCCACCTCTAGGGCCGCCCGGATCCGCTCGAAGCGCTTCTCGCCGATCCCCTTCACGAACCGGACCTTCGGTCCCTTCTGGCGCAGGTCCTCGATCGTCAGGATCGGCGGTGTGTCGCGGCG
>Ga0196980_1000378_pt1 | contig 11233 bp, 10 predicted proteins | sample S3_1013CmetaG_FD_155486 | JGI IMG/M metagenome (GOLD analysis project Ga0196980, IMG submission 155486) | Soil microbial communities from Anza Borrego desert, Southern California, United States - S3_10-13C | ecosystem: Environmental > Terrestrial > Soil > Desert | place: USA: California... | reverse complement strand
TGAATGGCCAGTCGCTCACCGGAAAAGATTATTCGAGCGACGACATCCGCAACCGTATCCGCGGGAGGCGGGGCTCCACGGCCGAACTGCGAATCGCGAGAGGAAACCAGTTGCAAAACGTGCCTGTAACCCGGGGCACCATTCCGGTTTCGGCGATCGACGCTTCCTATATGATCGATCCGGCAACCGGCTACATCCGCGTGAACCGATTCACCGAAACCAGCTATGAGGAGTTTATGCGTTCGCTCGAGGAGCTGCAGCAAAAAGGCATGAAAGCGCTTGTCCTGGACCTGCGCGGAAATGGGGGCGGTTTCATGAACGAAGCGGTGGAAATGGCCGATGAATTCCTGGATGGCGACAAGATCGTGGTCTATACCGAGGGAATGCATACAAAAAAAAGAGAGTACCGCTGCCGGCGAAACGGCCTGTTCGAAACCGGAAAACTGGTAGTACTAATTGACGAGCTTTCGGCGAGCGCCAGCGAGGTGCTCGCGGGAGCGCTGCAGGACTGGGACCGCGCGACGATTATCGGGCGGCGGAGCTTTGGAAAGGGGCTGGTGCAGGAACAATATGAGCTGCGCGACGGCGGTGCCATCCGGCTCACCGTGGCACGGTATTACACTCCCCTGGGCAGAAGCATCCAGCGGCCTTATGAGAAAGGGAAAAAAGTGTATATCGACGAGCTCTGGAATCGCTATTCGTCCGGCGAGCTCCTTTATGCCGACTCCAACAAAGTAAGCAACGGGAAAATCTACAAAACGAAAAGCGGAAAGACGGTTTATGGTGGCGGGGGAATAATGCCCCACATTTTTATCCCGATAGACACGACTCATTATACACCTGCGATCAATCAGCTTCTCGTAGACGGAGGATTCAACGGCTTTGTATATGAATATTATCTTCGAAAGCGCGCTGAGATCGACCGCTACCGGACCGTAGACGATTTCATCGCGGGTTTTGTTCGCACCGAAGAAATGTGGGCGCAGCTGGTGAACCAGGTTTCGAAAGACTCGATTGATTTGAAACCTGTGATGGGAAAAGAAAAAGAATCGCTGAAATTACGATTGAAAGCGCTGCTCGCCCGGTTTCGCTGGCGCACCCAGGGCTTCTACCAGGTATTGAACAGCGAAGATGCTGCCATCCGTAGCGCCCTGGAGCAGGTCCGCAGCGGGAAATGAAACTCATTCTCCCTTATCCAGCCAATGCTTTTTTTCGATACGGTAAGACGCAACAAGGCCGATGCCTCCTCCGATCGCGATCAGCGAAAAGTAAAGTCCAACCGGTTCCACTTCAAACGGAATCGTGTATACATCCAAAAGAAATGCCGTCAGCAGGCCGATGCCCGCGCCGATCAGCAACAGTCCCCATTTGAGGTTTTTGTACGGGGCGGGACGGTTCGCGAATTCCCGCGGGTTCATTCCTTTTTCAATCATCGCCAGATTCTGACGCGTTTTGAGATAAACAATCCCAAACACCATGGCGAATCCGCCGGCGAACATGACAATTGGTACCAAAACTTCCGGTCCCTGCATAAAATTGTTTTTTGAGGTTTTCCAATATCGCAGCTTTTTTGACGCTCCGTAACCGGTTCAGGTTACAGGGGCAAGCCGCTTTCTCCGGATCAGACAACGGCCGTCGAGACAAGGTTACAGATAAAACCTGACCTTTATTCCTCACAATATGTGTAACCTGCCCCGCCAGGGGTTCGTCTCATCGCTGAATGCTGACCGGGCTCGATGACAATCACATCATCCAGAAGGTGCTGGGGGGAGATACCCAGTCCTACGCGACCCTCGTGGACCGCTACCAGAATTACGTGTTCACCCTGGCGCTGAGGATGGTGAAAAACCGGGAAGACGCGGAAGAGGTCGCACAGGACGTTTTTATAAAAGCTTTTCGCGCCCTGGCAGATTTCAGGGGCAATTCGAAGTTCAGCACCTGGCTCTACACCATAGTGAACAACACGAGCATTACCTACCTGCGGAAGAAGCGCCTGCAAACACATTCCCTGGAGCAGGAATCCGTCTTTGCGCAGGTCGATGCGCGGGAGTCGACGTTGAGCGCCAACCAGGTGGAACAAAAATCGCGCGTTGCCGCGGTGAGTCGCGCCATCGGGCTGCTCAGTCCCGACGATGCGGAGGTGCTAACTTTGTTCTATAAAGCAGAGCAAAGCCTGGAAGAGATCGGCAGCATCCTGGGTATTGAGCCGAACGCCGCCAAGGTTCGGCTGCACCGGGCCCGGGGTAGACTTAAGGAAAAGCTCGAAACCCATTTCGCCGAAGAAATAAAAAATTTGAATTAATTATTCCTCATGAACCGGGAATCAATGGAATCACGAATCTGGGATTACCTCGACGGCAGGAGCAATCCTTCCGAAAGGCTGCAGGTCGAGGATTTGCTGAAGACTGATATCGCCTGGCGCTCGCTCTATGACGAGCTGCGCGAAGTGCACGATGCAATCGCCGCTACGCACCTCGAAGGTCCTTCGCTTCGATTTACCCGAAACGTGATGGAAGAGATCGGCCGCCTGCAAATCGCACCCGCGACGCGGAATTACATCAATAAGCGCGTGGTCTGGGGAATTGGGCTATTTTTTATTCTGCTGGTACTCGGTTTCCTGATCTATGGTTTCGGTCAAATGGACTGGTCAGGCGGAAAGGGCAGCAGCTTTGCCGAAAACCTGGGCAAAGTAGATGTGAGCCGATTTTTCTCGAACACCTGGGTGAACGCTTTTATGATGGTAAACGTCGTACTGGGACTCGTGTTGCTGGATCACTACCTGAGAGGGAAGTCAGAGGTTGGAAGACGGAAGACGACACGATGAGTGGTGAGAAATGAGTGGTCAATGATGAGTAATGAGTGATGAGTGATGAGTGATAAGTGATGAGTAATGAGGGTTTCGATCCCGGCACAACGGTAGCTACGCTGCTAACCAGTCGACCGATCAGCTAATCAACCGGCGAGGAAAGCCATGATCGATGAACCATCAGCCATGAACCCAACGCACAACGGCTGCCACCCTCTCTACTAGTCAACCCATCAACTAATCAACCAGTCAACCTAACTTTGCAGCATGGATATCCGGAACAACATCCTGGAGACCATCGGCAACACTCCGCTGATCCGGCTCAATAAAATCACCAAGGATTTCCCCTGCACGGTCGCCGCCAAGGTGGATTATTTCAATCCCGGGAATTCGATCAAGGACCGCATGGCGCTGAAGATGATCGAAGTCGCGGAGCAGGAAGGAAATTTGCGGCCGGGCGGTACAATCATCGAGTGCACTTCGGGAAATACCGGTATGGGGCTCGCCATCGCCGCGGTAGTGAAAGGATATAAGTGCATTTTCACCACTACCGACAAACAGTCCAAGGAAAAGGTGGATATTCTTAAAGCCCTCGGCGCCGAGGTGATCGTGTGCCCCACGAACGTGGAACCCGAAGACCCGCGGAGCTATTATTCCGTAGCGCGGCGCCTTGCGGGCGAGATCCCCAATTCATTTCACTGCAACCAGTACGACAACCTCGCCAACAGGCTCGCGCATTATGAGACGACAGGGCCGGAAATCTGGAACCAGACCGATGGAAAGATCACTCACCTGGTCTGCACCGCGGGCACGGGGGGTACGATCACCGGCGTCGCAATGTACCTGAAAGAAAAGAATCCGAACATCCAGGTCTGGGCAATCGACGTATACGGTTCGCTGCTCACCAGGTACTTCCGTACCGGGGAGATTGACATGAACGAAGTGCATCCCTACGTTAGCGAAGGCTTCGGCGAAGATTTTGTTCCCGGCAATTACGACATGAGCGTCATCGACCATTTCGAGCAGGTCACCGATAAGGACGGCGCAATCATGGCGCGTCGTCTCGCCCGGGAAGAAGGAATGTTTTGCGGATACAGCGCGGGAAGCTGCCTGCAGGGACTGATGCAGCTGAAGGATCGACTGCGCAGGGAGCACCTCGTGGTATGCATCCTGCACGACCACGGCAGCCGTTACGTGGCCAAGGTGTACAACGATCAGTGGATGATCGAGCGGGGATTCCTCGACGTAAAAACTTTCCGCGACGTGGTGAGCGCGCGGGGATCGCGTCGTCTCATCACAATAGAACCCAGGCAAACCGTTGCGGACGCCGTGCAGCTGATGCAGAAGTACGACATCGAACAGATCCCGGTAATGAACGGCGAGGGCCCGGTGGGCACGATCAGCGAAGGCGGCCTGTTTCAAAAAATTTTTGCGAACCCGGAGATCAAGCACGCAACGGTGGAAGAAGTGCTCGAGCCCTGCCTGCCGATTGTTTCCTTCGACACCCCCGTGGAAAAGCTTCGCAGCCTGATCAATAAGGATAACGGTGCGGTGCTCGCCCGCGACGAGGCGGGCAATTATCACATTGTCACCAAGTACGATGTCATCCAGGCCCTCGGCAACTGAGGCGGAATCGTAAAATACCGATCCCCGGCATCGTTAAGTTTCGAAGCAGCAAGTGTTCGATTTACGAAATCTTCGGCCCGTATTTATCGTAAAAAAAACTGGCGTTTTTGCTCTGTTTTTTGTCCTGCGCGCATATTAGTTTTGTTGTGTTCGATATCCGGAAAAACAAAAGGCCCAATATCCAATCAAAGGCCGAAAACCAAACCTGATCCTCGAGAAACCCAAAATCCAATGTCCGTTCTGAAAAGCAGTTTTCAGGAAAGACCCATCCAAGATCCTTAAAGCCGACTGCGAAGTCACCGTGTCCAAATCCATGAAAAGAATTCTTCCGGAACCCTCCTGTTGTCCTGAGCATTGCAAAGGATAACAGGAGGCGCGGTGATGATCCTCTCCCGGTTTTATTTTTACTTCAGTTTTTTTCCTCGCTCCGGCAATGACAGTTCGAGAGCCAGTCTGCTAATTAAACTGTCAACCAATCAACCAGTCAACCAGTCAACCAATTTCCCGTTTAACTTATCTTTGGTCCTTCAATCAATCAGATATGGAAGAGATCCAGACTGCCGCCGTGAACAAGCCCGCGCAAGGCCGTCCCAGAAAGGGAATTGCCGACCTGCTCGGAGAGAAAGCCGAATATTTGCTGCAGCATGAGTGCAGAACCATCCCGAAAGAACAGCTTCATTTGCCCGGACCCGATTTCATCGACAGGGTCTGGCTGGCAAGCGATCGTAATCCGCAGGTGCTGAGAAACCTTCACCAGATGTACCACACCGGGCGACTGGCCGGCACCGGGTACCTGTCCATTCTTCCTGTGGACCAGGGTATCGAGCACAGCGGCGGAGCTTCGTTCGCCAAAAATCCTATCTATTTCGATCCGGAGAATATCGTCCGTCTCGCCATCGAAGGCGGATGCAACGCAGTTGCCACCACTTTCGGCGGACTGGGTATTCTTGCGCGCAAGTACGCCCACAAGATTCCATTTATTGTCAAGATTAACCACAACGAATTCCTCACCTACCCCAACAAATTCGACCAGATCATGTTTTCGTCCATCCGCGCGAGCTGGAATCTCGGCGCCGCTGCGGTTGGGGCTACGATTTATTTCGGCAGCGAAGAATCTTCCCGGCAAATCCAGGAAGTAAGCCGGGCCTTCGAGATGGCGCACGAGTTGGGTATGGCCACGATCCTGTGGTGCTACCTGCGCAATCCCGCGTTCAAAAAAGATAAGGACTACCATCTTTCCGCAGACCTTACCGGGCAGGCCAACCACCTGGGCGTTACAATCGAAGCGGACATCATCAAGCAGAAACTGCCGGAAAACAATGGCGGCTACAGTGCTCTCAGCACGAAAGAATCGCCCTACGGGAAGAACGACAAACGCATTTACGAGCAACTCAGCAGCGATCACCCGATCGATCTTTGCCGCTACCAGGTAGCGAACTGTTACATGGGCCGAGCGGGGCTTATCAACTCCGGAGGAGCTTCTTCCGGGGAGAGCGATCTCGTGGAAGCGGTGACTACGGCGGTGATCAACAAGCGCGCAGGAGGTATGGGACTCATCAGCGGGCGTAAGGCTTTCCAGCGACCGATGAAAGAGGGCGTCGATATCCTGAACGGGATACAGGACGTTTACCTGGACCGGGAGGTCACCATAGCATAAACGCCGGATATTATTAAATTTAGATTGAGCCCGCTGAAAACAGAAGCGGGCTTTTTGCTGGACCTAAAATACAGGCAACGAAATGACCAAATTCCGCGATAAGAAAGTAATAACAATTCCGGATATGAAAACTACATTCATCCCTGCGATCCTGGTCATCACGGTAATCGCCGCCTGCAGCAAAAGCAGTACCGGCGGCGGTGGCGGTGCCCCTCTCGACTGTTCGACGGTTCCCAAGTCCTGGTCGGCTAATGTGGAGCCCATCATTCAGAGCAGTTGCAACCTAGCCGGCTGCCACAGCACCGGCAGCATGAACGGTCCGGGTCCGCTGACGAACTACAACCAGGTCTTTAATGCGCGCGCTCCTATTCGCGCCGCAGTGGCAAACGGCACGATGCCTAAGAATTCCAGTCTTTCGTCTTCGCAGCGCAACAGCATTCTGTGTTGGATTGATAGTGGAGCGCCTAATAATTAGTCGATAGTCGGGAGTCGTTAGTTTGTGGAATGTGGTTGAATTTTGTGGAATGTTGTGGAATGTTGTGGAATGTAGTTGAATTCTCTTGACTGTCGCGAATTCTGTGTCGTCAGTCAAAAACATTTTCCATCGAAAGGGCATCTTCGACCGAAACTATAGACTATCGACTACCGATACCGACTATCGACTCCTTCCCTGATTCCCTATATTTGTGCGATAACGATTGAGTATGGCCAAGCCGTTTGAGGATTTTGATGCCAACCTGGCTGGGGAAGAAGGCAAAACCGAGGAAACGAAGACCAGCTGGTTCAAGCGGATCAAGAAGGGCATCAACACCAAAACCTCCGAGAAAAAAGAAACCCCGGAAGGGCTTTGGGTGAAATGTCCGGAGTGTAATTTTATCTGCACCGTCAACGAACTCCGGGAGAATTTTTTCGTTTGCCCCAAATGCAATTTTCATCACCGGATCAACAGCAGCGAATATTTCGACATCCTGTTCGACGACAACAAATTCCAGGAATTGTTTCCCAACATACGCAGTAAGGACCTGCTCGGTTTTACGGACCTGAAGCCTTACCAGAAACGCCTGGAAGAGATCTGGAGCAAGACCGACCTGACGGATTCCATGCGCGTGGCGGTGGGAAAGGTGGGAGCCCATGATATTGTCATCGCCTGCATGGACTTCGAATTCATCGGCGGTTCGCTCGGATCGGTCATGGGCGAAAAATTTTCGCGGGCTGTGGATTATTGCATCGCGCAGTGGCTGCCTTTCATGGTCATCGCAAAGTCCGGAGGCGCGCGAATGATGGAATCTGCATTTTCTCTGATGCAGCTCGCGAAAACCAGCGGCAAGCTCTCCCAGCTCAGCGACGCGAGGATTCCGTACATCTCCCTGCTCACTGACCCTACGTTTGGAGGAATTTCGGCTTCGTTCGGCATGCTCGGTGACCTGAATATTGCCGAACCCGGGGCGCTGATCGGATTTGCCGGTCCGAGAGTGATCAAAGAAACGATCAAGAAAGACCTCCCGGAAGGTTTTCAGCGCAGCGAATTTATCCTGGAACACGGGTTTCTCGACTTCATCGTGCCGAGGAAGGAATTGAAAGAAAAGATCAGCACGGTGCTGACCCTGTTCAAAAATTAACCCTGTACGTACCCGAAACCGCTACGTACAATATTTATAGATTTGACGAAAAAGGGTTTGATAGACACTTCCCCCAAATCATACCGAAAAATGATTCGAAGTCTGAAAACCATCCCGCCTATTGCGCTTACCCGGTGCAGTTGACTACGCTGCTTATTCATAAACTTCCACCTCGACTGCAAAAAAGGTCCGTGCCCGGAATTCGCTGCCTCTGTTATCCCGAAATCTCACCGCAAAAGGATCCCATTCGAATGGATTGTTCCTAAACAGCCGCAGATAAGTTTGGGAATTGGAGCGTTTTGAAAGCAGAACCAGCGGGCGACACTCATCGTAAAAACCACCAGGTGGCCAGGACAGACTTACGAAAAACGAATCCCTGCTGTTAAAAAAAATATTTGCGGCACGGATGTCGATAACAGCAGCGTTTCTTTGAAATACGATGTCCCTTCCTTCCACGCGCTTAATGAAGATCTCGCGCCCGGGCCAGTCGCGAACGGAATCGCACTCATAAATTCGGACCAGGATCGGACCGTAACAATTTCTCCTTTTGACGGGAATAAACGCTTTCGTTAGCTTAAACGTCCGTCCTGGATCGGGCAACACAATCTTTTGAGCAAACTCCGTATGAATCTGTTGGTGCGGAGAGGGAGAAAAGACGATATCTCCGCGTACAAGTCTCTTTTCGTTGCCGATTTTTATTGTCTTGAGGCTTCCGGTTCTGAGAATTACTTCCTTCAATTCGAGCACTTCCGGATCCAGATAAACGGTTCGGCTGATATTTTTTCCAGCGATTACCAGATCGTGATAACCTGCGCAACTGAACAGCACGCTATCGCCGGACTCGATCGGAATAATGAATTCTCCCTTCCCTGATGCAATGGTACCCTTTACGGTTTTCAGTATTCTTACCGTGGCATAGCTTACCGGCAGGCCCGTTTTCCGATCCAGGACTGTCCTCGTTGGCTGTGCCGGCAGATCGAGGGCGGAGAAAAGGCTGATGGCCAGAATTGCGTATCTCATCCGGTGTTGTAACGAATTTATTCATTATCCTATTGCCAGCTTCCTTTCACGCCGTAATCGCAGTAGCTTCACCTGTTCCCCCGATCGCTTTTGGAATTTCTAATACCCGGGTTTTCAGCGGGAAATGCCATCCGCCATTATCGGAAATAAGCAAATAGATTTGCGTCCGACATGGAGCTCAAAAACCGACCGGCCTACCACGAATACTTCATCGACTCAAAATATGAGGCGGGCATCGTGCTGCTTGGAACCGAAGTGAAATCCATCCGCAACGGCAAGGTGAGCTTCGCCGACAGCTACTGCGTGGTGCACCAGGAGGAAGTCTGGGTGCGCTCCCTGCACATCGCCCCCTATTCCCATGGGTCTGCCAACAATCACGACCCGCTGCGGGAGCGGAAGCTGCTCCTCCGGAAACGCGAGATCCGAAAAATCAACGCCGGCCTCCGCGAAAAAGGCTATACGCTGGTTCCGCTGCGTATCTATTTCAATGAGAAAGGGCTGGCAAAAATCGAGATTGGCCTGGCCAGGGGTAAAAAGCTACACGACAAAAGAGAAACGTTAAAACAAAAAGAAGCTGACCGCCAGATACGCCGCCACCTGAAATAAAAGCCGATTTTAGTGGAATGATTTTTGACCTGATCTGCCGCCGATGAAAAAGTCCATCACCCTGCTTCTCCTCTCCCTTTCCCTGTATGGGTCTTCACAATCAGTGTTTGGATACTGGTACGGCCTTGCAAACGTCAAAACCAGCGCTTCGGCAAACAACTACCTGGTGGAGCTCATTCTTCAGCCCGAAAAAGGATTTGTGAAAGGAATACTGAATTATTATTTCAAGGATACCTACCGGAGCCTGCAGGTGAAAGGCAATTACAACCCTTCCACCCGCCAGCTGAATCTTTACGACATCCCGATCACCTATCATGGTTCTTTTGCGGGGCTGGAAGTTTTTTGCCCCATGAACCTTCTCGCCACCCTGCGCGTGGCGAAGGCAGAGTCAACGCTCATTGGAAATTTCGTCAGCCTCCCCGATCATAAATACATCTGCGCTCCCATCGCATTCCGCCTTACGCTGAACGCCGACATCAGCAAGCAGGACTCAGTCATACGCGCGATGCAGGAATTCAAGGAAACGTACCAGGTGTGGAAACCAACCTATGCAGATTCAGTGGTGGCTGTCGACATCCCGGCCCGCAAAGTGATCAACTATGTGACGGAAAAAGAATTTCGCGAACGCGAAACGGTGGTGGTCCAGGAGGTTGAAGTGGCTTCCGATTCGTTCACGGTACAGCTTTACGACAATGGCGAAGTAGACGGAGACCGGATCTCGGTCTTCTACAACGGGCAGCTGATTCTTTCCAACGAGCGCCTCACGCACAAATCCATCAGGCTCAACCTGGGGATCGATTCACTTCGGGAAAGCAGCGAAATCTCGATGTTCGCAGAAAACCTGGGCCTGATTCCACCCAACACGGCGCTGATGATCATCGATGACGGCAAGAACCGTTACGAAGCGCGGATTTCGAGCAGTCTTCAGAAAAACGCCACGATACGGATCAGGAGAAAGAAATGATCATTCGAACAGTTCTGGCTGACTCGGGCCTTTCTGCTTCACCCATTCCATCTCGACGCTCTTCGAATAGTCCAGCAACTTCGTCCCAACGGCCTTCCAGCCCGCTACCTCAGCTACCTTTGCAATCTTGATCTTCGCTTTTCGCACCTGCGCCCCTCTCCCGGTCTGAACGGCCAGCAACGGCTCCGCATCGGTGGTGACCATTTCCACGTAGTTGCCTTCGCCATCCTTGATGAAGAAAAATTTGTTGCGCAGCGTGCTCGTTTCCACGCGGAACCGCTTTACGTTGTACTGCAGGCTCTTCTTATCCAGGTAAACGGCGGTAATGATCTTTTCTTCGTCAAACTTCTCAATAAGCAACACTTTTTCGGCTTCAAACTTCTGCGTCAGCTCCTGGTCGGTGATCTCGTAGTGCCCGTCGGCGTACACAACAAGTATCCGGTCATCGGGATCGAACGTTCCGAGAAACTCGCCTTTTTCTTCAGTGCTGAGACGGCCGAACTGCGGGTCGTACCAAAGTTTGCGTCCGGCAATAGTCGGTGCACCTACCTCTTTCAGCTTCACTCCATCCGCACGGATCGGGTATTTTGTGACGGTGATGCCAATGCTGCTTCTTCCCTTAATCTCGATGTCGGCAAAGTTGAATTCAAATTCCTTGATGCGAGCCTTGCTGCCGGGAGTGAGCAGAATCCGGACCAGTTCCGCCTCGCCGTTGGGCCAGGCGCGGAAATAATTAACCCGGCTCTTCTCGTGCCCGCGCGTGAGATCGTACTCCTTATCGCGCGTAACGCCGGTCACGTTGAACCGCTTTGCAAAGCTCTTGCCGGTACCGCCGTCGGTATAGATCATGTTGTAGGTCATGCGCTCGTCGTTCTTCTGGAACACCGCAGCGTAAATGATGTCTCGGCCGATGAAGGTCTTTTCAGCCACGCGCA
>Ga0196980_1000377_pt1 | contig 11235 bp, 7 predicted proteins | sample S3_1013CmetaG_FD_155486 | JGI IMG/M metagenome (GOLD analysis project Ga0196980, IMG submission 155486) | Soil microbial communities from Anza Borrego desert, Southern California, United States - S3_10-13C | ecosystem: Environmental > Terrestrial > Soil > Desert | place: USA: California... | reverse complement strand
ACCAGGGTGGTATCCCTCGCCACGCAGCCGTTGAGAATATCCGTGACTTCAACAACAAATTGTGTAGGCGTTGGACCGACGGTCCATGCCATGGGATTTGAAATATTCGGATTGGAAACCTGCGCGGCCGGAGTCCATTGATATGTATAGGTAGCGTTGGGAGGCGCGCCGATCTGTACCTGCTGCAACTGGCAGCTGATCCGGTCGGGACCTGCGTCGGCCGCAGGTGGATTGCCCACGTCAATTACAGCATAAAGCGTATCGGTGCATCCAAAACCAGAATAAGGTGTAACCACCACTGGATAGACTGTGCCAACGCTTGGAACCGGATTCAGGTACAACGTTTGAGTGTTGGAAATGATCGTTGAGAAAGTGTTATCTGAATACCACTCGTAGGACTGGAACCCGTAAGGCGCCGTCAACGTAAGCGACGTATCTCCCGGACAAATGAAATTTCCTGCAATTACTCCATTACAATTGGTATTCACGTCCACGTAGGCGTACCCGGCATGACCATTTTGAGTACAGTCCTTCGTGATGAATTCAAGTTTAATGGTGCTGCCGATATAAGAATTCAAATTGATGCTGATCGGAGTCCAGTCCTTATATAAGACAGGACTTCCGAGGTTGCCGGGAAATGGTGAGGTTTGAAATCCGCCGGGCGTTGTCTGCGGAATGAAATCGAAATTAACGCAGGCGATTGCGTTTCCGGTTCCCACGTCTATGATCCTTGCCTGGAACCTGGGTTGGTTCGGGGGGACGTGACCCGGGCTTTCAAGAACAACGGCATAATGGAAAATCATCGAAAAATTCGTCAATGAAGACGGTATGGTATAAGTATACGAAATACTCTCCGCCTGGTTTCCTGGTTGCTGATTCCCCAGCTTAACGCTGTATCGACTTCCGTTCGGGCAGCTTTCCGGAAATAGCCCGAAGGGATCCAGGCCGGCGGTAGTGGAGTCTATGATCGTGTGGCGTCCGGGGAGTATCCCAATATTGGGAAATGGCAACGGGTCGGTTGCCGCACCATATCGGCACTCCCAACCGCTGAAATCTCCCAATTCAAAATTCAGGTTAGTAGGACAGAGGCCTGATTGCGCCTTACTACGGGTGCCGAATAAAGCGATGGCGACGACAGCAATAAGAAGTCTGAAGTAAAAACGATTCACCCCCGGAAAAAATTGACCCCAAATCTATTTAAAAAACCGCAAGAAGTGAAGCCTGCAAACAATTAATAATTGAGGGTTTTTCCTGCGTCGCTGAAGGTTGGGGAAAAACGTCGTTTCTTTGCGCGAGCACAACCAATTGCAATGAGTTATATCGTCGAGGTCTTTGCCCGCCAGATCCTGGACAGCCGCGGAAATCCCACCATCGAGGTGGACCTGCTCACGGATGAAGGGGCGCTTGGACGCGCCGCCGTCCCCAGTGGAGCCAGTACCGGGGCACACGAGGCCGTGGAGCTCAGGGATGGAGATAAAAAAAAATTTGGAGGAAAATCGGTTCTCAGGGCGGTCCAGAATGTGAACCGTATCATCGCGCCCGCGCTTGTTGACTACGACGTTGCGGACCAGACAGGCATTGACGAGCTTATGATCCGGCTGGATGGTACGCCCAATAAGAGTCGTCTCGGCGCCAATGCCATCCTGGCCGTTAGCATGGCGGCGGCGAAAGCCGCCGCGGAGGAAGCCTCCCTCCCGCTCTACCGCTACATCGGCGGCGCCAACGCCCGCATACTTCCGGTGCCGATGATGAATATTCTCAATGGCGGGGCGCACGCAGACAACCGGATCGACTTCCAGGAATTCATGGTCATGCCCGTGGGCGCTCCCAGCTTCAGCGAAGGATTGCGATGGGGCGTGGAGATCTTTCACGCGCTGAAGGCGGTGCTGAAGAAAAAGGGTCACAGCACCAATGTGGGGGACGAAGGCGGGTTCGCTCCCAACCTGAGCGGCAACGACGAAGCCATCGAAACCGTGCTGGCGGCGATTGAGTCGGCCGGCTACAAACCCGGAACGCAGGTTGCCCTGGCCATGGACGCCGCGAACAGCGAGCTCTGGGACGCGCGGAAGAAAAAATATGTTTTTCACAAGAGTTCGGGAAAGGAAATGAGCTCCGAGCAGCTCGCCCGCTTCTGGGCAGGATGGGTGAAACAATATCCTCTTATTTCCATCGAGGATGGCATGGCTGAAGACGACTGGGAAGGCTGGAAAATGCTGACCGAAGCTGTCGGCACGAGTTGCCAACTGGTGGGGGATGATCTCTTTGTCACCAACGTCAGCCGGCTGCAGGACGGGATTGAACGGGGGATCGGCAACGCTTTGCTGGTGAAGGTGAACCAGATCGGGACCATCACCGAAACCACCAATGCGGTTACCCTGGCGCAGCACAATGGATACAATACCATCATGAGCCATCGCAGCGGCGAGACCGAAGACACCACGATCAGCGACCTGGCGGTGGCACTCAACTGCGGGCAGATCAAAACAGGAAGCGCTTCCCGCACCGACCGTGTCGCTAAGTACAACCAGCTGTTAAGAATCGAAGAATTATTGGGCGATTCCGCGATATATCCGAAGGGAAAGATTAAATTTGGGAAGCCCGCCGTGAAAAGCAAACGGGCGAAATAAATCCATCTGGTGGAAAATATTCCGCAAGAAAACCTTCCTGCACTCAAGTTTCGGAGATTGCCAGCCTGGCTCCGCAGTAAATATTTCATCACGCTCTGCGCTTTCGCCGTGATCATGCTCTTCCTCGATAAAAATGATCTTTTCACGCAGCAAAACCGCAAAAAGCAGCTCCGGAGGCTGGAGCAAAGCAAGCAATATTATACCCGAAGCATCGAGGCCGAACGCAAAGAATTAGAGCAACTTAAGCGCAATCCCGCCACCCTGGAAAAATACGCTAGGGAAAAGTACCTCATGAAGCGCGACAATGAAGAGCTGTTTTTGGTGCCGGAAACGAATGAATCCGCACAATAAGGGCAGCGAACCGCCGTTAATATAGCGGACATTTCAAAAAATACGGACGCCAGGTCACAGAACTTTAATGGTTTGCTAATGGACAATTTTACTCCTGAGGATCTTTTATTGTATTTGTACAAGGAAACCTCCCCCCAACAGACCGCAGCAATTGAAACGGCCCTGCAAAGGGACTGGACGCTTCGCGAAAAGCTGGCGGTCCTGAAAACTTCGATGCAGCGGCTCGACAAGATCACTCTGTCGCCCCGTACAGAGGTGGTGCTGCAAGTGCTGAATTACGCGCGGATGAGGGAAGTCGGAAGTCAGAAGTCCGAGGTCGGAAGCTGGCTGGGTTAGGGCAATAACGCGGAACGCATCCCTTGCAACTGCAGGTTCAATACCTGCCTGAGTTTCCCGTCCTCGTCAGCCCCGTTTTTTCCCCTGAATCATCGTGCTTTTCCCCTTGGATTTCGCCTGCTCTGTAACCGATATTTGACGGAGCCCAAAATCCTGAATGTCCGGAACACGGGCGAGGGGCAAGCGAAACCCGTTGATGCGTCAACCAGGTAACTAATCAACCAGTCAACTAATTGACCCGTAAACCAATCAACCAATTAACTAATTAACCAATCAACCAATCAACTAATTAACCAATCAACCAATCAACTAATCAACCGGTCAACCAGCCAACCAATCCATCCCCACCCTAACTTGCGGCATGACCCGCGGGCAGCGATACCGGTTCGTGATCGATTTTTTTGAGAAGAACAGTCCGGACGCGGAGACCGAGCTGATCTTCGACAATCCCTATGAACTGCTGGTGGACGTGATCCTTTCGGCCCAGTGCACCGACGAGCGGGTGAACCGCACCACACCGGCGTTGTTCCGCAGGTTCTCTACCGTAGAGTCCCTTTCGAAAGCGGGCTTCGATGAAGTGTACCCCTTCATCCGCAGCATATCCTACCCGAACAACAAAACCCGCCACCTTATTGGCATGGCCAGGATGGTGATGGAAAAATTCGGCGGGAAGATTCCGATGACGGTGGAAGAGCTGATGCAGCTCCCCGGCGTGGGAAGAAAAACGGCGAACGTGATCACCTCCGTCATTGATCAGCAGCCGAACCTGGCAGTGGATACACATGTGTTTCGCGTCAGCCATCGCATCGGGCTCGTACCGGCTTCGGCAAAAACACCGCTCGCTGTGGAGAAGTCCCTGGTGAAGCACATTCCAAGGAACTATATCCACAAGGCGCATCACTGGCTAATACTACACGGCCGATACGTCTGCGTGGCCCGGAAACCAAAGTGCGGCATTTGCGGATTGCGTCCCGCGTGCCGCTATTTTCAAAAGCTCTCCTGAACGCTTTTCCATCGGGAATTTATGAAGCATATTCTCGCGGCACTGGCCGCGCAAATATTCCTTTGCCCTCTCGAGGCACAGTATTTTGTTTACTACGAGCCGCGGGTTACCGTCGAGATCGGCGCCGGACCGGGGGCGATGAACAGCCTCACCGACCTGGGCGGCAGGGGCGGCACGGGTAAGAAATTTATCGGCGACCTGGAGCTGAAAAATTTCATGGCGGCATTCGAATCGCACCTGCTTCTCGACTGGAAACAGGCGCTGGCCGCCCGCCTGCAATTCACGATCGGGAGCGTGCAGGCCGCGGACAGCAACCTGCGCGCAGTGCAGTCCTCCACGTTCGGTCGCTACGAAAGAAATCTCAGCTTCCGCAGCCCGGTGCTGGAACTTCATCTCGTCTTCGAGCTGCATCCGTTTTCAATTTTCAATAAAGAACAAACTCCAACCTGCTCGCCGTACTTCGCCGCCGGCGTCGGCTGTTTCTGGTTCGACCCGCAGGCCAGGCTCGCCGGACAATGGTACCGCCTGCATCCACTTCGCACCGAAGGGCAGGGTTTCAGCGAATATCCGCACCGCAGCCATTACAGCCTGCGGCAATGGAACTTTCCAGTCGGACTCGGATTGCGGCTCCGCCGCTCCGGGCGTTTTTCTTTCCATATCGAAGTGAAGCACAGGTTTCTCCTGACGGATTACCTCGATGATGTAAGCACTGAATATATTTCGCCCGCAGCCTTCGCCAATTACCTTCCACCCCGCCAGGCGTGGATTGCCGCCCGCTTGTCTGACCGACGCGCAGAAAGAAACCCTCTGCACTTAACTCAGCCCGGAGACCAGCGCGGTAACTCGGCTCAAAACGACTCTTTCTTTACCATTGAGTTAAAGCTCGGTATCTCGCTGCCGCCAGCGGGGCGGTGACGCGCCTTAAATGCCGTCCTTATTTGTTAGTTTTGTTCTTTCCCTTTAACAGACGGCCATGCCTGCGAGCACCATAACATATGATGACTCTCTGATCAACAGCCGCCTCTCGTTCCGGCCGCTGATCAAAGCGCTGAAAAAAAATATCGGCGACGGAAACCCGGGTATTAAAAAACTCTACGGGGGCGTGGTGGCCGAGTTTGAATCTCACGCCGAACTCATGCAGCCGATTGGCGACCTGGAGGTCCTGAAGCCCTACGGCGAACTCATCGAAGAGCTGCTGGCTTCTATCTTTCCGCCCACCTCCTCGCCGCACGAAAACATTTATGCTATCGCCTTCCCCTTCAAATTCGAGATGGTCTACACCTCGAGATTATTTCACCACCTTTTCATCAAAGCGGGCAGCAACGAACTGAATCTTGCGGACACGGCGACAAGCGAGAGCCTGAACCGGGAGAGAATGCAGTTTGCGTACGAGCTGATCCTGAAAAAATATTGCGGTTACAGCGTACCCGAATCATCCGGCTGGGTGCATTGCTACAAAGACCCGCACAGCGGCCTCATCCGGTACCTCGAGCTCAAGGTCGACGCGCGCTTTATTGAAGTATCCCCGATCGGAGAATTGCCGAAGCTCCCCGAAGTGCTTTGTCCAACCAGCCGGCGGCTGCGCACGATCGAAGAGCTCATTTCCGAAGTCCCTCTTGAACGGTTCTTGTTCGAAGGGATTGCTATCGTCAAAGTAAATGATGTCACACACCATGAAGTGATCGTGCAGATCAAAAACAAGCTGCTGAACAATGCAATCTCTGATGCCACCGTCTATCCCGAGCTGGAAGCCCACATCCAGACGCTCATTGGGCTGAAGGATATCAAGATCGGCATCACCCCTTTTTTCCGCATTAACGGACATTATGTTTATTCTGAGATTCATAATACAAACAGTCTTCTGTTCAAACATTTCCATTCGCTGGTCGATAAGGATGAAGTAAGCGACTGTTGCAAGATTGTGTTTCGGGAAAGCAATCTGCCGGTTGTTTACGAAACGCTGAACGAGGACACCCTGGGCATTGCCGATTACCTCCAGTACTTCTACATGGACGGGGCGCGCAGCCTGATACTCTGTCCGTTGAAGCACGATAATGAGCTTATTGGTATACTGGAGATTGTGTCGGAAACTCCGGGACGGCTGAAGCATTATCATCCCTACCGCATCGAAGATGCCATCCCGCTCTTCACGCTTGCTTTAAAAAAGAGTCTGGAGCACATGCAAAGCCAGATCGACGCAATCATCAAGGAGCAGTTCACCGCAGTGCAGCCCGCCGTCGAATGGAAATTCACCGAAGTGGCTCTGAATTACATAGTCAATCGCCGGGGAAACGAGGACGTGAAGATTGAGAGGATCGCTTTTCACGATGTTTATCCGCTTTACGGAGCGATCGACATCCGGAATTCTTCCACCGAACGCTCGCACGCCATCCAGCTCGACCTCGTTGAACAGCTGGAACTGGCGAGAAAGGTGATCCGGAAGGCACAGGCGGAAATGCCTTTCCCGCTGCTCCAGGAGATCGAGTATAAGATTGATAAGTACATTTCTTCGGCTTCGGCCGTGTTGCTTTCCGACGATGAGGTGAGCATCCATGATTTCATGCAGGGACAGGTGCGTTCGATTTTCAACCACCTGCAGCACACGCAGCCCTCGGTCCGCAACGAAGTGGAGCATTATTTTTCTTCACTCGACCCCCAGATCGGTATGCTCTACCATCACCGTAAGGAATATGAGCAAAGCATTTCACGGATCAACGATGCGCTTGCGCGGTTCATTGACAAGGAGCAGGCTTCGGCACAGCTGCTTTACCCGCATTACTTCGAGCGGTACGTAACAGACGGCGTGGAGTTTAACATCTACATCGGGCAATCAATCGCACCCAAGCGGAAATTCGACGAAATTTACCTGCGCAATATGAAGATGTGGCAGCTCACGGTCCTTGCCCGGGCGGCGCAGCTTACGCGGGAAATGGAAACCCGGCTTCCCCATCCGCTGCGCACCACGCAGCTCATCCTCGCGCACAGCCAGCCGCTTTCGATTACTTTCCGTACGGAAGAAAGGAAATTCGATGTTGACGGCGCGTACAACATTCGTTACGAGATCATCAAAAAGCGTATCGACAAAGTGCGCATCCGCGACACGAACGAGCGGCTTACGCAACCCGGCAAGATCGCCATCGTTTATTCCCAGCTGAAGGACGCCGATGAATACTGCGAATACATTGAATTTCTCCAGAATCTAAAGCTGATCAAACCCGGTATCGAGAGATATGACCTGGAAGAGCTGCAGGGTGTGGTGGGCCTGAAGGCACTCCGCGTGGACGTCAACCTGGATTCGGAAAATACTTCCACTCGCGTGGCGCTTTCCGACACCACCTCCCAGGAACTAATCGGGGACTGATCTGATTTAACAATTCCACAAACAGGCAATCTGCAGCGGCGGTTTGCGGGATCCTTCGCTTTTAACTGTTAGCCAACGCGATCTGAACAGGTACAAGGCGCTCTCCGGTATCAAAATTGTTTTGATAAAGGTATATGCCACAACAAAATACTCACGATCCGGTAATCAGTGGAAACACCAGTCAGGGCCTCGGGTTCCGAAGCCGGCTTTCATTCCGTCCGCTGGTGCGGGAGTGGGAAAAGAAAGTAAAGGAAGGCCAGCCGGGTATTGCGGATTATTACCGGGAGCTGGTCACCTTGTTAAACGCCCGGCCGGAATTGCTGCGCCCGGTAGAAGAACTGGCGCCGCTCCATAAAAATGAAGCGCTGATAAACCGGATGATGGCGACGCTCTTTCCTGTCACACTCGACGACAAAAAAGATCTTTATGCGGTAACTATTCCTTTCACATACGACGTGGTATATGCGTCGCAACGCTTTCGTGCTGTATTTGTGCCGGACGATACACGAAAAATCAGGATCCAGGACAGCGACACGTTAAAAAACATTTCAAAGGAGCGGATTGCCGCGGCCTACCAGCTCATTCTCGCAAAATTTTACCAGCTTCAGCTACCATCGGTGAATTCATCGATTCACCCTTACCGCGAGCCAGACAGCGGCAGAGAGACTTTCATGGAACTCGAAATTGACAACCGTTTTGTTGAAGTGTTTTCTCCCGGCCCGCTTCCTGAGCTCCCGGAGTACATCGCGATCCAGACCGCGGAAGACATCCTCAACTCAGAAGAATTGCAGGAGCTCCTGCCGTTGGACCAGTTCCAGTTCGAAGGGCTGATGCTCGTGCAGGTCAAAGACGTTACCACGCGCGAGATCATCCGCGACATCAAGGAGAGCCTGATTGTAACGGACGCCTTTACCGAAGTCGAAAATTTGGAGAAGCTTCGGGGGCACGTGCAGAACCTGGTGGGCCTGGAGGGGTTGCGGATTGGAATTACACCCTTCTTTCGGGTGAACGGCCAGTCGGTGTTTCCGCCTATTTATGAAAGCACCAGCCTGCTGCTTGCGCCGGGTGATGTGGACCCAAAGAAAGATCCGGCTTACCGCAGGATAATGAAGTATTTCCAAAGCAATCCTCATCCCCTGCTGGTTCCGCGCATCACGGAGGCCACGCTGAAAAAGCATGACCTCGTTGAACAGATCTATAAATCCGGGGGGCGCAGTGCGCTGGTCCACCCGCTGGTTCTTGAAAAACAGCTCCTTGGCACGCTCGAGGTGGTTTCGGATCATTCGGGACAGCTGAACAGCTCCATTCTGAAAAAGCTTACCGAGCTCATTCCGCTCTTCGCACTTTCACTGGATAAATCGTCAAAGTTACTCGAGGCGCAGGTGAACACAGTCATCAAAGAGCAGTTTACGGCGGTGCAGAGCGCTGTGGAATGGCGATTTACCGAAGCCGCGCTCAATTACATCTCGGAAGCTCAGGTGGCAGAGGATGCGAAGATCGAGCACATCGTTTTCCATGACGTCTACCCCCTGTACGGAGCCATCGACATCCGGAATTCGACGGGAGAAAGAAATCAGGCTATTCAGAAAGACCTGCATGATCAGCTCCAGGCGATACAGGACATCACGCGCAAAGCGCTCGAGGTTCAGCGCAACCCGGTGGTGGAGATCATCGACCGGAAAGCCTCCGGCTACATGGACACGATCCGCGAAACCATGCACTCCGACGACGAATTCGAGATTCACAGCTTCTTCAAGAAAGACGTTAAGGAACTTTTTTACTATCTGCGGCGCCGCATTCCTGCACTGCAGGAAGACATCACGGAATATTTTTCGATCGTGGATTCCGACACGAAGACCTGGAACCAGCACCGAAAAGAATTTGAGGAAAGCATCACTTTCATCAACAATACCATCGCTCATTTCATCGACCGCGAGCAGCGCAAGGCGCAGCAGATCTTTCCACACTACTTCGAGCGGTTCGTGACCGACGGAATCGACTTCAATATGTATATCGGCCAGTCCATCGCGCCGGAGCGGAAGCTTACGGCGAAAGAAGTGGAACAGCTTAAGCGCTGGCAGATAAACCTGCTCGCCCGTGCCGCATTGCTTGGAAAGCGGCTGGAGAAAAAATCGCCCGTCCCCCTGCAAACCACGCAGCTTATACTGGCGCAGAACCAGCCGATCTCCATTAGCTTCCGTCCGGCCGAGCGAAAATTTGATGTCGACGGCGCTTATAATATCCGGTACGAAATCATCAAGAAACGGATCGACAAGGTCCATATCAAGGGAAACGGGGAAAGATTGACTCAGCCGGGAACGCTCGCAATTGTATATACGCTGTCCGAAGAGGCGGCAGAATACCGCAAGTTGATAGAAGAGCTGCAGCAGCAGGGCCTTTTTTTGCCGACAGTTGACGAATTCGAGCTCGAAGAACTGCAGGGAGTGATCGGCCTGAAAGCGCTGCGCGTTCAGATTAATCCTGAAGAGCCGGTATTTCGCAGTTCCTGAAACTGTTTCGTTTCAAGCAATGGCATTATCATTGCTACGCACAATCTGCTTATCTCCTTACTTCGTGGTGTTTAGTTATCAGTAAAACAATTAATACTATTTTTAAAGTTCAGCTTTGCCGGTAGTATGAAGATCACGACGCTTCTCGCCCTGTTGCTTCCTTCTTCCTTCCTCTTTGCGCAGGACTCCATCACGCACCGGATCGTACTGATCGGTGACGCCGGCCAGCTCACCAATGGTCGACATCCCGTGGCGCTTGCCGTGAAGCAAACCATTCCGATGGATGCGCGCACGACGATCGTCTACCTCGGAGACAATCTCTACAAAGTGGGCCTGCCCGACGATGAGATGCCCGAATACAACAGGGCACGCGCCGTGCTCGACTCGCAGCTTTCCATCGCGCAGGGAACCCGCGCGCGCATTTATATGATACCGGGAAACCACGACTGGAACAACGGCGGCCGCTACGGTTATGACGCAGTGATCCGGGAGCAGCTTTACGTGGACCTGCTGAACAAGGACAATGTGAAATTTTATCCCGAGGGAGGATGCCCCGGGCCCGTAGAGGTTCTGCTTGGTAACGACGTGGCGCTGGTAATTCTCGATTCGCAATGGTGGCTTCACCCGTTCGACAAACCCGGCATCGAATCCGACTGCGAATTCAAAACCAAGGATGAAGTGCTTTCCGCGCTGGACGATGTTTTCAGCCGCAACTCAAAAAAACTGATCATCCTGGCAGTGCATCACACTTTCCAAAGCAGCAGTCCCCATGGCGGCTTCTACACCTGGAAGCAGCACATCTTCCCATTCACCGACGTGTACAAAAATGCGTACATCCCTCTGCCGGTCATCGGCTCGATCTATCCGATCACGCGGGGGATCTTCGGGACTCCGCAGGACCTGAAGCACCCGAATTATGAGAACATGATCGACACGATTCAGAAAGTAGCCAAGGCGTACAAGAATGTAATTTTTGCAGGAGGCCACGACCACAGCCTTCAGCTGATCAAGGACAGCAACTATTATTACATTACCAGCGGATCAGGT
>Ga0196980_1000373_pt1 | contig 11286 bp, 10 predicted proteins | sample S3_1013CmetaG_FD_155486 | JGI IMG/M metagenome (GOLD analysis project Ga0196980, IMG submission 155486) | Soil microbial communities from Anza Borrego desert, Southern California, United States - S3_10-13C | ecosystem: Environmental > Terrestrial > Soil > Desert | place: USA: California... | reverse complement strand
ATCGCCTGTGCCGCCCTGCGCAAACGCCTGGTCCTCGCCTACGGCGTCCTCAAATCCGGCCAACCGTTCGATCCCAACTATGCCCTTGCAGCGTGACCGCCAAGACGGTATCTACAAAAAATGAATTCCGGATTGAAGGCGATTTGGAATCAGGCCGAGCCCTCGCGGAACTGGTAGAGCCAGGTTTCGGTCAGCGCATCGCCGTTGCCGCGAATGTAGAGCCGGAGTTCCACCGGATCGCTGCCGTTCGGGGTGAGGTCGAAGATCGCCCTCCAGCGTTTCGTCCCCGGCACCGGCTCCATGAAAGCGCCGCTGACGGTGCCGCTGGACGCGGAGACGACCGGCTCGGCCTTGACCGAATCTCCCCATAAGGGATCCAGAGCCGAACCCGCAAACTCGACGCAAAACTTATACACGCCTTTCGGCCGGGATTTTCCCGGCTGCCCGCCTCGCCCGATCCGGGTAGCCACGCAGCGAGCCACCTTAGCCGGGTAGGGCTCGTCTCCCAGCCAATGCAATCGATAGCGCAGCCGGTAGGTGTTGCCGGCACGTGCCGGTTCCTCCGGCCGCCAATAAGCCACGATGTTGTCGTGGATTTCATCGTCCGTAGGCAGTTCCACCAATTGGATTGCTCCGGGACCCCAGTCGTCCAGCGGTTCCACCCACAGGCTGGGCCGCTTTTCGTAATTGACGCCGTCCAGGTAGTTTTCGTATTCCCGATCGCGTTGCAGCAGACCGAAGCCTTTCGGCCCTTTATCGGCAAAGCTCGAAGTCACGGCGTAGGGCTGATTGATCAATGGACGCCAAAGCCGTTCGCCGTTGCCGTTCCAGATCGCCAGACCGTCGGAGTCGTGGACCTCGGGACGCCAGTCCTCGCGTCGGCGCTTTTCCTCTTCGCTGAACCAGTACATGGAGGTCAACGGGGCGAGACCCAGCCGTGCGATATCCTTGCGCAGGAACAAAACCATCTCGACGTCCTGTATCACGCCTTTGGTCCGCCGGATCGAAAAATGATAGGCGCCGGTGAGGCTGGGACTGTTCAGCAGCGCATAAACCGAGACCGGGCGGTTCTCCTTTCGAGCGCCTTCGATGAAGAATTCGATGAAATCCGGAAATTCCTCGGGCGTGGGTTCTGCGCAATCCACGATGGCGCCACGGGCGGACAGCCCGTACTGGCCCAGTGCGCCGATGGCCCGGAAGTACGACGCGCCGAGAAAGGCTATCCAGTCTTGGGTGCGCCAATCCTTCCGCTTTCGAGATTCTTGTAGGCGAAAGCCGGCGAAGCCCGTATCTTCGGGCAGCTTGTGAGCAATGCTGTCCTTGGGCATCGAGAAATAATCGGGGCGGTACAAGATTTCCCGTGCTACTCCATGCTCCAGAACATGCATCTTGACCGATTTCTGGAAAAACTGGCCGACGTGAAAGAAAGTGGCCGGGTAAAGGGACGGCCCATCCGCGAACAACGCATAATCGGGGCGGTAGCGGATATTCCCCCAAGCGTCGTAATCGATCTGCTGAACGATTTCGGGCATGGGCCTGGGCGGCGATTCGTAAGGCGCCTTGGCCATGGCGGCAGCCCGCTCGATCAGCGCTTCAAAGGAAAAAGGCTGGCCAGCACCCAAACGAAGCGCCTCCGATCCCGCCGGGACAGCCCGAGCCATGTTGGAAAGCATTCCCCCTAAAGCGACCAGGGATGCGGATTTCAGAAATCCGCGTCGACTCATGTTCTGATTCATTGGATTGTAATAATGATGTAACTGGTATTGACGGATTAGCGTTTCAACGACGAACGCCGATGAAATCGTATGAAACGGGCATTGTCTTGGCAATTTCGAAAAGTCGACCGACTACTCTCGATCCGATTTTCAGCAAAGCGGATTGCACTGAACGCGGTTCCTAATGCGCACCCTTAGTTCAATCAGATGGAGAAAGTCGAGCTTAGCCTTCGGCTATAAAAAAGCCTTACGCTAGACCTACTCGGGAACCGGGAATGACCGAACGACTGGCGGAGTAATGCTCGAAAGTTGACGGGCCGGCAAAAAGTCGGAACTTGAAAATATGAAACCCATAAAAACAATAGCCTGCGCGATAAGAAAAAGGCATTTTCCAACTTTTTGCCGCTGCGTCCAGACTTGCATGTATCTCGGCATTTATGCTGGGATACCGGTCGGCGCCATAATCAGCGTTCCGGGATACATCGGATATAAGCGACGTTGATTTTACCGGCGCACCAAGAATCTTCGCGCGGTTCAACTTCTCCTCAGGCACATCACGCTCGAAAGCACGGTGAGATATCTCAGCATCGAGATGGATGACTCTTTCGAAATCTCAGAACAGACCGAGGTATAGCATCCTGTCCTCGGAAAGCGATCGACATAACGCGGTCACTTTCCGGCCAGAAGCGGAAGCTCAAGGTTCGCGTCACGACCATCTCAAAATCGGCCAAGGGCTAGGGCCTGTCATCAATTGAGCCAGACGACCGCTGCGGCGAGATAGATGGCCCCGAGGAAATTGCACGTGGTCTTGTCATAGCGGGTGGCGATGGCGCGGTCTTGCTTGAGCTTGTTGAAGAAGTTCTCGATCAGGTGGCGTGCCTGATAGAGGGAGCGATCGTATTCGCGCGGCTGCTTGCGAGTGGGGTTGGCAGGAATGACCACGCCCTTGCCGGCCCGCGCCAAAGGGGCGATCACGCGGTCCTGGGCATCATAGGCCTGGTCGGCAATAAGGGTTGCCGCCGGCGTGTCCGGCAGCAGGGCATCGGCGCCTTCCAGATCGTGGGCCTGCCCTGGCGTGAGATAAAAGGCCGTCGGATTGCCCAGCGCATCGACGGTGGCGTGAATCTTGGTGCTCAGCCCGCCCCGACTGCGTCCGATCGCTTGAAAGGCAGTGCCCCCTTTTTCGCGCCGGCGCTATGCTGATGCGCCCGCACGATGGTGGAATCGATCATGGCGTACTCGTTGTCGGCATCCTCGGCCAGCGCCTGGAAAATGCGCTGCCAGACGCCGCGCGTGCTCCAGCGCGTGTGGCGCGTATGAATCACGCGGAAATCGCCGAAGCGTTCCGGCAGGTCCCGCCAAGGAATGCCGGCACGGTAGCGCTACAACACCGCTTCGACAAACAGGCGATTGTCCGGTGCCGTTCTGCCTCCATGGCCTTCTCGACCGGGGAGCCAATCCTTGATCCGCTCCCACTGGTCGTCCCGTAAACCATAACGTCTGATCATAACGACTGCACGGCGCTTCGCGCGCCACCACGACAACTTACCACTCCCAAAAGACCAGACCTGGCCCCAGGTGTTCAATTGATGACAGGCCCTAATACTACAGCCGCATTTATCAGTCTAACGAGCATGGTGATCGACTGAGGAGAATGCCATGCAAGATGCGATACGAGACAGTGGGACGCGGCGCTGGCGGCGCTGCACGAGCGGATTGGCTCGCGTTTTCGGCGGGCAGAACCGCGGCAACGCGCGCTGGGGTATCTGCGTGGGCTGTTTTAAGTCCGGTAGCCCGTAAGAATGGCTGGCAGCTGGCTGAACACTTGGGGGAACGGAGCCCCGACGGGGTACAGCGGCTGCTGAACGGCGCCGAGTGGGATGCCGAGGCGGTGCGCGATGACCTGAGGGCTTATGGGGTGGAGCAGTTGGCCGCCCCGGACGCGGTACTGATGGTGGACGAGACGGGGTTTTTGAAGAAAGGCACGCACTCGGTGGGGGTGAAGCGGCAATACAGCGGCACGGCCGGGCGCATCGAGAACAGCCGGGTCGGCGTATTCCTCTGTTATGCCAGCGCGGACGGGGCGGCCTTTATCGATCGGGCGCTGTACCTGCCCAACGACTGGGCCGCCGACACCATACGCCGTGCCGAGGCGCACGTGCCCGAGGCGGTGACGTTTCGCACCAAGCCAGCGTTGGCGCTGGCGATGATCGGGCGCGCTTTGAACGCCGGCGTGCCGTGCCGCTGGGTGACGGGCGATGAGGTGTACGGGGGCGATCGGAGGTTGCGGTTTCGGCTGGAGCAACGGCGGCAGCCGTTCGTGCTGGCGGTGGCCTGTAACAAGCCACTGTGGCGGGACGGTCCGGTGTATCGGCCGGCCCAGATCCTCGCCGCGGAGTTGCCATCTGCAGCCTGGCAACGGCGGTCGGCCGGGGATGGTGCCAAGGGGCCACGGGAGTACGACTGGGCCTGGCAGCCCTTATGGCGGTTGCAGTTAACGGCCGAAGAGCGGGCCTGGGGCCATTGGCTGTTGGTGCACCGGAGTCTTGAGGATCCGAGCGAGTTGGCGTACTACGTGGCCTTTGCCCCGCGGGAGGGCACGACGTTGGAGACCCTGATCCAGGTGGCCGGGCGGCGGTGGTCCATTGAAGTGGGCTTCGAGATGGCCAAGCAGGACTGTGGGTTGGACGAGTATGAGGGACGGACGTGGGACGCGTGGCATCGGCATATCACCTTGGCGCTGCTGGCACAGGCGTTCTTGGTGGCCATGAGCACGCAGGCGAAAAAAAGGGTACTGGGGCCGGCTTGATCCCATTAACCGCCCCGGAAGTCCGCCGCTTGCTGGTCCGCTTGCTCTGGACCCGGCGCCCCGATGCGACGCACGTGCTGGCCTGGTCAATCTGGCGGCGACGTCATCAGTGGCGCGCCAGGCAGTGCCATTACCGACGCCGCTGTCGTCCACCATAAATGCGGCTGTAGTACTAATTCACACACGGGACAAAATGTTCCTTTTATCTCGTCTTGCTGACCGTTCTCTCAATCCTGTCGAAGTTCTGTTATAGGTCGTTTCGCGGATTGCACAAGAAGGCCCGGTATGACCGACAATGTGTTGGATGCGCCTTTTCTTAGTCGCAAGAAAGTCCAGGGTCGGGCTTTTATTGTTTTGCATCGGCTTCTTCAGTGTCAGTACGCACAGTCACTTTCCTTGAGGAGATCCGAATCGCCGGATTAACAGCACATAACAAAAGCCTGACCCGCTCACCAGTTCCGAGCACCACACTGGAATCATGAGGAAAGACTTATGGATAGAGTCGCCTTTATCACCCGGAGAATCACTCCGATATGTCTGTCGGTTGCAGGGCTTTTGTTCAGCCTGGCGACAATTGCGGAGGATTCTCATCGATCCGGCAAATCAACGGAGGCCGGGGCCAACACGGCTTCCCTACTGAGGTGGGACCCCGTTGTCCAAAATGCCGGGCAGATGATTATCCAGGGACGGGAAATTTTCCGCTTCGATAGTTTTGGTGACGAGCAATTCTGGAGTGATGCGCTTCAATTGCACAAGGCCATCGAAGGCGAGCGTTTTGGCGGAGTCGGTAATGGACTGACGCCGCAACAAGCCTTGGACCTGGGGCTGAAGGTGGACGTCAGGGCACTACCGAGGGCCGTCGTCCAACAACTCACGCAGGGCACGGTCGATTTGAACGATGTGGCGGTTACTCTGGCCCTGATCAGGCAGGATGCCGTATTGGGCGTCAAAGGCACGTTTAACCCCGACGGTTCGCTCAAATCCGTCGGACTCACCTGTGCTCTCTGTCACTCCACCGTGAATGATTCACTCGCTCCGGGCGTTGGCGAGCGCTTGGACGGCTGGGCGAATCGCGATCTCAATGTCGGGGCCATCATCGCCCTCGCCCCCAACCTGCAACCGGTCGTCGACTTGCTGAAAGTCGTTCACCCCGACATAACCGATTCCCAAGTCCGCGACGTGCTAAGGAGCTGGGGCCCCGGCAAGTTCGATGCGCAACTCCAGTTCGATGGTAAAGCCTTCACCCCGGAAGGCAAGCCGGCTGCCACTCTTCTTCCCAACGCCTTTGGACTCGCCGGCCACAACCTGCACACCTGGACCGGCGACTGGGGTACGGTGACCTACTGGAACGCGCTCGTGGCCGTATTGGAACTGCACGGGATCGGCACCTTCTTCGATCCCCGGCTGGATAATGCCGATAAATTTCCGATCGCGGCCGCAAAGGGATTCGGCCACATATCCGTCGATCCGAAAGAGGATCAGGTTACGTCCAAGCTGCCGGCACTTCATGTCTATCAACTGACCCTGCCCACGCCCAAGCCAAAAGCCGGCGTGGACTTTGACGCGGAGGCGGCCAAACGGGGGCATGAGCTATTCAACGGCAAAGCCAAATGCGGAAGTTGCCATGTCGAGCCGCTGTGGACCGAGCCGGGCTGGAACCTGCACACTCCAGAGGAGATGAGGATCGACAGTTTCCAGGCAAATCGGGCCCCCGGCGACGCTTACAAGACGATGAACTTAGAAGGGATCTTCGTGCGCGAACGCGGGCTGTTCATGCGTCCGGAGAACAAAGGCCGTTTTTACCACGACGGTCGCTTCAAGACCTTGCTGGATGTGGTGAACAGTTATAACGAGCGTTTCGATTTGGGACTCGGCGACCAGGAGAAACGCGATGTCGTCGAGTATCTGAAGTCGTTATAACGACGCCGACGGCTTTGCGAGAACTCGCGAGTTGATTGCATCTTGTCGATAAAGCGCTTCCCCAGGGTTCAAGGACCGGGGAAGCGCTTGAACCGCCCTGCTCTTGGCATCGTCCTCCCAGGTCTTCCACTCGAGACTATTTGGACGGAATAGGAACACACATCCGATTATTGGAAGCACCGGGTTGACTCTTCATCGATTTCGGTTCGTCTTTCTGACGCTCCCGTTCATTCCTGCTCGTCTCTAGCCGATGGACCTCGGAAGGCTCATTCCAACCCGTTCCGACCGGATAGACGGGCCGGCGCCCGATTAGTTTTATAAACCTGTTTTCCATATGGACCGTTCCTTCTATTTTTACGGTACACGAAGCTACCCTGCCAAATTGACAGGCTGATGACGCAACAACGGGTTTTCTCACCTTTTGTGAAACGCACGCATGTTTCACACGATCTCGGCCGCCGACATCCTTTCAACCAAAATCTTAACTGCGGAAAAGCGCATTTATCCCAAAAGATCAAGACACCTACACACTGCAACGATTGGATTACAATATCGGGTTCCTATCTTCCAACTCATAGAGCCGTCGATGATTTCGCTTACGACTCTATGTTCATCTGAGACTTCTCAAATAGGAGACTTACCGCATGAACAAACACATCGGGCACGATCATCTTTCCGGTAACCGTTTCCAGATCGTCGGCCTGGATCCGACGGCGAACACAGTGGCGATACAATACGACCCCAACGCCTGGATGCCGAATGCCGAGCCCAATCAAGAGATGACGTGGACCGAATTCGTCAGTCACCTGATCGACGGCCGTTTTGAAATCTATCGCGGGACTTGATCCCGCTGTTTTTGTTGAGTCGCACGCGCGGCGATCGCCGTATCCGGGAAGTCCGAAAAAACACCGTCGACGCCCAGGCTGTAGAACTGCCGGTACTCTTTCAGCGGATCGCCGCCATAGTCGCTCGCGAGATAGCGGGATTCGTTGCGAAACGTCCAGGCGTGAACGAATAAACCGACGCTGTGCGCAGCCTGAATCACAGAGGTCGGATGTCCAAGTTTCTTTTGCGAGTCATCCGTCAGCACGTCAACGCCATCGGTTCCGGTGATACCGACGAGATAGCGCTTCCATGGCCCGATCCCGTCGGCATAGGTTTTGATCTCCGTTAAGCCCTTGAGGGTTAAAAGGTCCGCATAGGTGCGGGAGTCGCCGCTGAGCGCAAAATCATACGGCTTGCCCGGTATCACGCCGCCGTCCGGTGCAACGCCAACGCCATCGATGAGCTGCACGAGCCGAACTTCGGTCATTGTCCTTAAGGCCTTCAAATTGGCCGTCTCGAAGGATTGAATGACTACCGGCGCGGCTCTATCGTCCAGTCCGTGCCTCTTCAGCGTTTCGACTAGTTTCTCCTCCAGCGGCAGGCCGACCGATCGGTGATAGGTGGGATGCTTGGTTTCCGGATAAATACCGATGATGCGCCCGTGCCGTCCGCTCTCACGCTTTGCCAACTCGATGATTTCCTCGAACGTCGGGATTTCGAAACGGTTATTGAACTGCTGCGAACGAAATGGAAGACGTTGATTGGCGCGCAGTGTCTTTATCTCAGCGAGAGTAAAGTCGTCGGCAAACCAGCCCTCCACGCTTACGCCGTCGATGCGCTTGGTCGTGCGACGCGCGGCGAATTCCGGATGCTCGGCAACGTTCGTGGTTTCGGTGATGTTCAGCTCGTGGCGCGCGATCAGTACCCCATCTCGGGTGGAGACGAGATCGGGTTCAATGAAATCCGCCCCCTGCTCTATCGCAAGCTTATAGGCGGCCAGCGTGTGTTCGGGCAAATAGCCGCTGGCTCCGCGGTGGGCGATCACGATCGGCGGCTCCCCGGTAAACGTCGGAAACCTAGAGTGGCGAGCACAGCCAGCCATAACCAGGATGCAACATAGGCAAAATCCAAACCATAGGAACTTTCTCAAGCATGCTCCGGCCGACCCGGTCTAATTGGATTGCTGCGGCTAGTCGGACGGGATGTCGTCGATCTCCACCGCGACCAAACACACATCGTCTTCGAACTGCCCCTGGGACGAAAAGCTTCGAACGCCGTGAATCAGCTCCAGAACCAAGATCTCGCCCGATTGCTTTATGTGTGCCGCCACCCATTCGAGTAAGCGATCCTGACCGAGGATGTCATCATCCTCACCTCGGATTTCGAATAGCCCGTCAGTGAAGAGCAACACGGCGTCTTGCGCCTTCAGTGTGGCGCTCCCGGTACGATAAGTCACGTCCGATCTCACGCCAAGTACCCCGCCGTTGCTCGACTGCACACAATCCAAGTGCACGGCGCGGTCGGCGCTCCGGCATAGGTGAATGGGACAAGGGTGTCCGGCATTGGCGTAACGAAGTTCGCCGGCACCGATATCGACCACCAGCGAAAAAGCCGACGCAAACGTAGACAGACTGCTGCCTTTCAATATCGCGCAGAGGCTTTGGTTTAGCGCTGTCAGGAATTGGCCCGGATCGGCGGCCGCATCGCTGTGATCTTGAATCAACGCCCGCATCATGGCCATCACCAAAGCGGCCTGTACGCCGTGTCCCATGACGTCGGCAATTAGAACGGCAATGGCGCTGCCGGAGATCGGAAAAACTTCGAAGAAGTCACCGCTCACCAAGCCGAGGGGGGCATAATGGCTGAACACACGGATGGCACTGGCCTCCGCCGCGACACCGGGAGGAACGGTCGGTACGGTCCGCGGCAACATGGCCAATTGCACCTCGCGGGCCATGCGCAGATCTTCCGTCAATTGCTGGTTGCGCCGGCTGATTTCGGCCTGCTTTTGCTCCAATTGCACGATGCTCTGCATCAGCAACCGGGTCTGTAGGCGGACCAGCGTTTGAACCGAAATAAGCCCCAAAAACGTGCTTCTATCATCGACCAGCAGCACGTCCTGATTAAAGCTTTCGCCGGTGCGCGAAAACACGCGCCGAAGCACATCGGCCCAAAGTTGCTCGATATGGATCAACAAGGGCTGTGCGACCAAGTGATCGCGAACCGGGGCCTTTCCGAACAGCGAGATCCCGTATCGAGAAGCGAGCCGCATGCCGATTTCGTGACGCGCACACAGGCCGATCACGCGCTTCTTGTCGAGTACCGCCATGAAACTGACGCCGGCCTGTCGAAACTTTTCGTACACCCGGCCCAACGGCTCGTTCTGTTGAACGCAAGTCCGGTGATCGACCAAGGTCTCCCAATCGACGCCCCCCATCTCGGAAATCGACTCGGTGAGGTCGATTGGGTATTGTCCTGTCTCTAAATCGCTCATCGGCTCGGTTTCTGCACCCCGGCGTCTTAACTCACTTCGCGTTATCTTACCCGAATCAAATCATGCCGATTGCTCGAAGGGCCGGGGCGTTCTTCTTCGACTGGCCGGCAGAATTTTGGGATTCGAAACTTTCTCGCCGCTTTTCGTTCGAAGTGTCAACTTCTCGTTTAGAATCTAAACCTATGCCGAACATTGGCTATCCGGATGCTGCGAATCCGCTCCAACCACTCCAAAAAATGAGTTCCAGACCCAAACTCCAACGCAACCGTCAGCGGCGCCGGCTGGGCGGCGTTTGTGCCGGAATCGCGGATTATCTCGGCGTCGACGTCGCGCTGGTGCGTTTTCTGTTCATCTTGTCGGTGTTCTTTTCGTTCAGTCTGACGATGTGGATTTATCTGGCGCTTTGGGCTCTATTGCCGGCCGGAACCGAAACGCCGATGCCGGACGTGTCCTGGCGTCTCTTTAGAGAGCTCAGACGGGTCGAGAAACTGGTCCGCAAAGCCCATCGCCGATTGCCGGCGCCGATCGCCGATGAGGTTCAGGAAACCTTTGACGTCGTCAAGATTATTGCCCCTCACTTCGAATGTATCGGTCCTGCACCGAGAACGATCGATTCGCTTCGGGAACAGGCGTTGCTGCGTTTTCCGGCCATCTTGAGACAAATGCTGTCCTTCCCCGTAAACCTGCCGCCTTTCAAATGTGCGCACATTGAACTTACAGAGCTGAAGGATGAACTTCAACGCGCTTCGAGCGAATTGATCGATCAAGAAATACACCGGACCGTGGGCGATGCCGACATGATTTCGCCGCAGGTCAGATTATGGAAAGAGCGGCTCGCTCCTCTGAGAGAAACTCTGCGCGAACGGGCGAGTGACAATACCCTGCGCACGCTGCAGCAAATCGAGGAAAAATTGGCGTTTCTCATGGAAAGAATCGATAGCAATAGCGATCTATTCGATCTGCGGCCTTTTGAAGTACGCAAGATTGCCTTCGATTATCTGCCGGATACCGTCAATCAATACTTGCAACTTCCGCCGACTCTGGCCCGCTCGCAACAGCTGAGCAGCGGCAAGACCGCCGAAGAATCGCTCAACGATCAACTGAACCTGCTCGATCGTGCCTTGCACGATCTTGCGAAGAGCCTTTTTGAAAAGGATGCCCAAGGTTTGCTGGTGCACGGACGATTCCTTAAGGAGAAATTCGCCGAGCAATCTTTCCGTCTGCCGGATTGAACGCCGCAGCGGCCGAACGCTCCGGAACCGAGCGTATGTGACTGTCACAGCTACGGAACAACCACCATGCCACCATGGACTGGTGGCCCGTCGTCCGATTAATTTTTATATGACAAAGCGAGTCTGCCCCCGTGCGCCCGGGGGTCGTTGCGTTACAATATGCTATTCATCCAACCAGCCTGTAGGTTCGATTTATGTTTAGCAAGGGTATGGAAATCGCGGGATTCGACGACGAACTGTGGTCTGCGATTCAAAACGAAGAAAGAAGACAAGAAGACCATATCGAGCTGA
>Ga0196980_1000369_pt1 | contig 11322 bp, 18 predicted proteins | sample S3_1013CmetaG_FD_155486 | JGI IMG/M metagenome (GOLD analysis project Ga0196980, IMG submission 155486) | Soil microbial communities from Anza Borrego desert, Southern California, United States - S3_10-13C | ecosystem: Environmental > Terrestrial > Soil > Desert | place: USA: California... | reverse complement strand
AATAAGATGGATTTTCTTCATTTTGGGGGTAGGATGCGGACATGAAGCCAGCTGGATTCGTCTTTCTCTGCTCCGATATTACCGAGGCGGAATGCCTAGAGAAATCGCTCTTCGGAGGCATGGAAAAATATCAGGGTCGTGTAAAAGGTCTTGAGAAAGGAGCGGTCGTCTATTTATACAATTACAACTCCAAGAAACTGCACGGTATCTTTGAGGCGGAGACAAATTTGCAGAAAAATATCGTACCTGAGGCATGGAACGGAGATTTTCCGTGGCAAGTGAGCGTGAAGCGAGTCGAAACCCACGAACCAATAACCCGCGAAGATATCGGTACACTCCTCAAATTTTTCAATGGGAGACCGACATCGCGACTTACACAAGAAACCGTTGATGCGCTTAATGCGTTATTCCGAGGAGAAAAGAGAGTCATTCAGTATGACGATGGGAATAGATACGTGTGTAAAGACGGTCATCGCGTCAAGAGTCATCCGGAGCAGATAATTTGCGACTGGTTATATGAGCATCGCATAGTGCATGCCTATGAACGAGAGATTCCGATGGCAAAACGCTGTGATTTTTACATCCCGATCTCAGACACGGACGGAATTTATATTGAGTATTGGGGAATGACCGATAAACAATATTTGAAAAATAAGGAATACAAGACGGAAATCTACAAAAAACATAATTTGAAACTGCTTGAAATTGAACACGCAAGCACGTCTGACATAGAGAGTCTCTTGAGTGAGAGATTACTACCGAAAGTATGACTTGGAGGACGATAATCGACCTATCAGGTGTTCTTGGAACGTTGATGGGTCTGGTCGGTTTCTATTTTACGTATATTTCCTTTGTTAATCCAATTCATCGTTTTAAGAAATATCTAAGAAATCATTCCAATTGGGAAAGGTTCTTAGGGATAGAAGACCACATTTCAATTTATAGACATAAAATTTATCCATCATTTCAAATCACAGTTGATTGGGACCAAGAGGTCGTTCAGGGTTTTTCTGATGAATGGATCATGAGATATCCTTTCAGAGACGATAGCAATCACGTTTCATATTTCGTCCGGCTCGAGGCCAATGGCATTTTCTTGCAAAGAGAGCTTTTTGTATCTTTAGATGGTCATAGATATTTCGTACCTGTTCCAAGAATAATGATTGGCGAAGATGGAGTGAGAAATTTCTATTATGACGGAATACAAATTCAACTTGCAAAAATTATTGGGAAATTCGACTTTTTTTCAGATATCCATAAGTTTGTAGAACAGCAAAAGAATCTATCAATAAACGAATATTTGTAACTTAAAAATCCTGACCAGGCAGGGAGTCCTGTGTATCACTACATGGTACGCAGCACCGCTACATTTGAGCGAACCTGGATAAAATGAGTTATAGGCGCTGTGTATACTGCATTCATGGCCCATCCCATCGTTGGACATATTCATCTCACCGTCGCTGATCTGGAACGCTCGCTCGCGTTCTATCGCGACCTGCTGGGCTTCGAGGTTTCCGCACGATACGGGACCAGCGCCGTTTTTCTTTCTGCGGGCGGGTATCACCACCACATCGGCCTCAATACGTGGAATGGGGAAGGTGCGAAGCCGGCGCCGAAGGGCCACACGGGCATGTATCATGTCGCATTCTTGTATCCGGACCGAAAATCTTTGGCCAACACATTGAAGCGCATCGCGGATGCCGGTTACCCGCTTGAAGGCGCGGCGGACCATGGCGTTTCCGAAGCCATCTATCTGCGTGACCCGGACGATAACGGGGTGGAAATCTACGCCGACCGCCCAAGAGAAACATGGAAAGTCTCCAACGACGGAATGGTGGAAATGGTCTCCAAGCCCCTCGACCTCGACAAACTCCTCGCCCAGGCGGATTAGAAAATCGATTGACAATTTTGTGAAATGACGTATTGTTTTCCGAGCCGTCAAGTCATTTAGGGAGAACGATTGTGGTACTCGACGAAAAACACACGATTGAGATTTTCGGCAAGACCGTACCGCAGATCATCGATGAAATCGTTGAAAAGCATCCGACACCTGCGAGCCTTCTTACGTCGTCGCTTCTGCTGACCTACGAAGAAGAGGCTGCGTTTGATGCCATGCAGGGCATGATGTGGCCGTCGCTTTTCGTAGCCGGGCTCCATGGCAAATATCATGAGCTCAAGGAGAATGCCGGTGATATCATCGCGCGCATACAGTTTCCTGACGATAAACATATCCAGCTTACGTTCCAGATGGAATAGGGAAACTGTTCAAGCGGGCGCCATTGGCGCCCGCTTTTTGCATGTCGCCTCCAGCGGCGTGGTGGTCACCACGACATAGGCGCAACAAAAGCCGCGGATTGTCCCTCTCGTCGAAAAGTGATAGAAAGCGCGCAGTCAGCAACCACAGGAGGTGGCCATGGCGGAAAAAACGCGGCCGAAACCGCGTCGCATAACGGGTCCCATGGGTCCGTTCGAGTACCTCGTGATGAAGACCGTCACGCGGATGATACGCGAAGAGAAAGAAGTGTTCGGGCTGGCGATCAGCGCGACGGTCGAGAAGGCAGTTTCGCAGAGACTCGACCCGCGGCATGTCCTCGTCATCCTGCAGAGACTCCGCGGAAAAGGGTATCTCTCTGCGAAGAGGACGCGAAAGAAGCGAGGGGTAGGACACATCGTCAGCATCCATTCGGTGACGAGCGCCGGTAAGAAGGCGATGGAGGAGTCCGCACGATTCTATCGCCTCCTCCAGGATGATCCCGAAGACACGGTAAAACCTGAGGCTCGCTGAACGAAGCGAACCCGTCCTGCACCTACTGCGGGACGGTTTTTTATTTTTCTTCATCTGTCGTACACCGGCGAGCCGGAAAATAAGCGCATGGCGAGAGGGAAGATAGGGATGCTCTGGAAGTTGCGGACGCTGTTCAGGCATCCGGGGAAGATGCTCCGCGCCTTGCGCGATGCACGGACTCCCTTGATCGCGCGGGTGCTCGTCATCGTCGCACTCATCTATATATTCTTCCCGCTTGATCTCTTGCCCGATTTCATTCCGTTTCTCGGACAGATAGACGATATCTCCATCGCGCTCTATCTCATAACATTCGGACTCAGCCTCGTGCCTGACGAAGTCTTCTCGAGCGGCGGATTCGCAGCGCCGCAGAAACGTGTCTGATTATTCACCCTGTGTTTATGAAGAGCGTGATATCCTGCATCGATAGCAGATAATCCTTTCCGAATATGAAAAAATATTTCGCAGTGTATTTGGCGCCGGCAGAAGAGACAAAGAAAATGATGGCCAACTTCAAGCCCGAGGATGGCCAGAAGGCGATGGAAGAATGGGGAAAGTGGATAGATGCGCATAAAGCGAACCTTATCGACGCAGGCGCTCCCTTCGGAAAAACGAAGCGCGTGACGCCGCAGGGCATCGAGGATACGCGCAACGACCTCACCGGCTACAGCATCGTCCAGGCCGAATCGCATGACGAGGCGGCGAAGATATTCCAAGACCATCCGCACTACAACAACCTCCCGGGTGCGACGATCGAGGTCATGGAATGGATCGAGATGTCGATGACGCCGAAGACGAGCGCATAAGAAAGAATGCATATTAAAAGCCGCCCGTCCTTGAAGGGCGGGCGGCTTATTTCGTCTGCATGCTACGCAGTGACTTTCTTGCGTTGCATGAGCGTCATCACTTCCGGACGCGTCGGATGCTTCACATTCCGGATGACCGTCAGGAGCTTCTCGACGTGCGCGAGCACGTCTTTCGCGTTCTGGAGCTCTTTCAGATATTCCTCGACTTCCTCGCGAGAGGAGTTCTCGAAGATACGTCGGAACTCCTCAGGCGGCCAGTCGATGATGGCGGATTGTGAGACCTGCTTGAAGACGTTCGTAAGCAGGTCCTTGCGTTTGTGAGGCTCGAAACGTTGCGATCGCGTATCGCGATGTCCGGCACCCGTCTTCCTCAGCGGCAGCGTCTGTTCCCGAATGAAATCCGCCGCGCGCGTAGAGTTGAGATGACGTTTGAGGATGACCGCCACGATCAGTTTCTGCATCGCGAAACGCCGGCCGTCCTCATCGAGATCGTCAATATCCGTGTCAGGGATGACTTCCCGACGCGGCACGATCTCCTCGAACTTCCCGAACATTTCTTCCAGCTGATACGCTTCCGGCGGTTTTTGGCTGCCGAGGGTGTACGCCGGATAGAGAGGCAATAAGCGACGTTTCCGGCTATTCTCGATCACCATCTTCTGGATATCGGGATGCAGTTTCGTCAGGTTGATGTAGTTGTGGATCGTGAGCACGTCCATGCCGAAACGATCCGAGAGCTGTGCGTAGGTGCGTCCCAGCTTGTGAAGGCGGGCGAATTCATAGCCTTGCTCGAGTTCGTTCAAGTTGTCGCGGATGCCGTTGAGCAGCGCCGCGTCTTCGCGGTGGTCCGCTTCGTCGTTATAGACCACCACGCGGATCGGGACCGCTTCCAATGATGCGCGTCCCGCCCCGTTCCAGCGGCGATGGCCGCTGACGATAAGGAAGTACGCGTTCCCATGCTTTTCCTCGACGCGAGCCCATGGGGCGAGATGTCGGGGGGTCACAGCTATCGGTTCGCGTACGCCGCGCTCCTCGATGCTCTGATAGAGCTCTTCGAGACGCAATGGGGTGAGCGATTTGCGAGGCTGGTCGGGATCCGGAGCGAGATGCTTGGGATCCGCGAAGCCTGACGCCTGGTTCTCCGACCACCATGAGACGGGGACATCGGAGATATGGGCTATCGTGCCGTCGCGGTTTTGCACCGTACGGAGTACTGTCGCTGACATAGGGTCCTCCTTTGAAAAATGGTTCTTTCACTATTCGTGTGTCGAAGACCGACTATTTGGAGTGTATATCGTCGCGCAAGGAACTTCAATGCGCAGTCAGGACCCTTGCCGCGTGGCAAGATTTGCTACACTTCATGTATGAATTACAACTTCAAACGTGCGTTGGGGTTCGCGTTCCTTTTATACATCTCTACCTTCGTCGTCGGTCTCGCGGCGGGCATCTTTACCGGGCAGGACATGTCGTCGATGGAGAATATCTCCGAATCGTTCTGGTACATCGGTATGGCGAGCGCCGTCATTCTTTCCGCGCTCTTCACGCTGTGGTACTTCCGCGATCGGGCGATAGTGCCTTCGCTCTGGAGCGGTGCGTATTTCGGCTTGACGGCCGTCGGTCTCGGCATCATCCTTGATGTCATTCTCTTTACGATAGGGAACAGCACGGGCGAAGCGGTGAGCGTGTGGGAATACTACGCAGATTACCGTTTCTGGGTCATCGTCGTCCTCGTCATCGGCACGGCGAAAGCCGTCGGCTGGTGGAAGGAGGGGAAGAATTCATAGGAACCTTATCAACGTTCATTACACTCGTGGTATGGAGAAAATACACGAATCCATTCTTATCAAGGCACCACGCGAGAAGGTGTGGAATACGATGCTGGATGACGCGACGTATCGCGACTGGACGAGCGTCTTCAATGCCGGAGGTTCGTCGTACGAAGGCGACTGGAGCGAAGGCTCGAAAATGAAATTCATCGGCCCCGATCCGGAGACCGGAAAGTCGGGTGGCATGCTCGCGCGCGTCAAGGAAAATAGGAAACCCGAATTCCTCTCCATTGAACACTACGGCATCATCAACGACGGCGTCGAGGATACGACGAGCGATGAGGTGAAGAAATGGGTGCCGGCGTTCGAGAATTACACGTTCACCGAAAAGGATGGCGGCACGGAAGTGACGGTGGACGTCGATACGGAGAAAGATTACGTCACGCTCTTCAAAGACATGTGGCCGAAAGCGCTCGCACGTCTAAAGGAGCTTGCAGAGAAATAAAGGGCTCTCAAAACAAGTGCCGCCTTGCGGCGGCACTGCTCTCTAATGGATCCTCTCCAGGCATTTCGCGATACGGACGCGCGGCACGAGTATGCCGGAGGAAGTCACCCAGTAGCTTTTCACCTTCCCGTCGAGCTTCTCCTCCCAGAATTTGAGGAAGTCGAGGAACCTCGGGAATTTCGGTGGCTCATCCAGATTCTGCCAGAGAAATGTCTGGACCAGGCTCGGATAATCCGGCAGACGATACGTTATCTCTGCCGTCGTGAGTTCATAATTCCGAGGGAAAAGATGTACCATCGTTGTTCTCCGTATCTGACTATGCGAATCGTAATCACAAGAAGACTGGCACGCAAGAGGAAAACATGGCGGATACTGCCGCTCGTACATGCAAGACATCGGGATAACCGTGCTACTGTGCGCGCAGAAGTACGCGATGAGCGTACATGCATAACCAATGAGGTGTACAGTCATGATTACACAAAGGCATCCGTTCCTTCCATGGTTCCCATGGATAGGAATCATCGAAGAAGGCATGCGCCACGCCCAGAAATACTGGACCGGCCACATGGGAGATGCTGCGCACGATCTGATCGCACCGTATTTCCGTAACACGCGCGAGCCGATTCCGTTCGCGGCTCTCAAGATAGGAGCATCCGCCTCGACAGACATCAAAATGACGAAGCGTGATGACTACTACTTCGCGAGCTGCAGCGATAGTTGGGACACATCTCAGGATGATCCGACTCGAGGACGCGTTCCGGGACTTCTCGCCGCCGCCGCCATCCCGAAAGTGACCAACGAGCTCTTGGGCCCGGGCTGGATAATCCGGGACATGAAGCTGCGATTCGGAGCGACGGCTTATATCGGCGACGTCATGAGGACGTACGTCGAGATCTCGGCGAAAATCGCCGGTGATGAGGAGGTGGGACTTGGAGCCCGCATATGCAATCAAAACGGCGAGATGATCGTCGAAGGCATCCTTTCCGTGAAGCGATGATGGATGCACACACTTCGGAATCGGCGGCACGCAAGCGTGCCGCCTCTTCTTTTTTGCTATACTGACGCTATGCAAAGCCTGCTTCAACAGATTCTCGATTTCCTCCTGCAGCTGCTCTCGCTGTTCGTCAGTTTTTTCATCGCCGTCCTCAATCTCATCCTCCAATTCGCCCAAAGTATCGTGGGGAGCGTGCGGTAGCGTAAATGAGGCGGTGTGGTATAGTACTGCGAGCCGGCCCTTTCTCCTCCCCCCTGAAAGGGCTGCTCCACAGAGCCCTCTCTGTGGCCACTGCCCCTTGGCGCAAATGGTGCTCCCCCCGGCACCGTCCCTCGCGCCAAGGGGTTTTTCTTTTGTTGTCTGACGGGTGTACACTTCATACATGATCATCTTCCTCATCTTGGGTCTCATCCTCGGCGCAGCGATGGTGGCGTTCGTCCTTCAGAACATCACGCCGGTTTCAGTATCATTTCTCACCTGGCATCTCGACGGCTCCTTAGCAATCATTCTCTTTCTGGCATTTGGCGTCGGCGTCCTCATGACGCTGCTATTTTTGTTGCCGAGTTTCATCCGCGACGAATGGCAGTATCGCAAGCTCAAGAAGCACGCTCGCGCGATTGAAGAAGAACTCACGCGCGCAAACAAGGCGATTGACACCGTCGGTGCTCCGCAACCCCAGCCTTCGATGAGCAACACGACGCCGCCTGCGCCCAGTGCATAACCGCCTTGTGCGCCACAGAGCGGGTGTACTGTTAAAGGATGGAAAAGATAAAGATAGAGCACCACACGCTGCCGGGCGGCATCTGGTTGCTCGGTTGGCTTTTTACCATCGGGTTCTTGCATCTTTCGTTCTGGAAGGGAGTCTTGGCGCTGGCTATCTGGCCGTACTACCTCGGTGATGCGGTGAGCCGCCTGCTTGGCTGATAACGCCTGGAGAGCGCACGCGCCGCGTGCTACAGTGGCCTCGATTCGGCATGCATACGGTCATCCTTTTTTATAAGTTCGTACGCCTCGCGCAGCCTGAAGCGATGCGCGACGAACAGCGCGCTCTTTGCGAGCGTCTTTCGCTGAAAGGCCGCATCCTCATCGCAGAGGAAGGCATCAACGGCACACTCGAAGGCTCTCCGGAATCAATCCGTGAATACCAAAACGCGATGCACGCGGACCCGCTTTTCGCGGATATGCCGTTCAAGGAAAGCATCGGCACGGGAGATGCATTCCGTAAGCTCGAAGTACGCGTGCGGGACGAAGTCGTCACCCTCGGCGCTGGCCGCTTCGACGTCGCGAAGGAGACCGCTGCTCAAATGTCCGCCGATGAACTGCATTCGCTCTATGCGAGCGATGAGGAATTCGTCGTCTTAGACCTGCGCAACGATTACGAGATAGAAGCCGGCTATTTCGAGAAGACCGAGCATCCGAACATCCGCAACTTCCGCGAACTGCCGGAGAAGCTCGAAGCCATCGCTCATCTGAAAAAGAAGAAAGTCGTGGCCGTCTGCACGGGCGGCATCCGCTGCGAGAAGGCCACGTGCCTCCTCAAGAAAGAAGGATTCGAAGAGATATATCAATTGAAGGACGGGATACACACGTATATGCAGAAATATCCGGCAGGGCATTTCAAGGGGACGCTCTTCGTCTTCGACAATCGCATGACGACCGACGTCGTCGAGGCGCCGGGTCGCGAAGTCGTCGGGAAGTGCACGTTCTGCGGCACCGCATCGGAGGATTTCTATAGCGATGACAGCCAGAAGCCATCGCTCAAGCTCATCTGCTGCGCCGCGTGCATCCCGCAGCATGCCGAGCTTCGGACGGCGTGATTTGATATACTCCCGCAATGCAGAATATCCTTCTCGGCGCATTCCTTTTTTTCACCGCGATCGCGATAGGCGGCTTCATCTATAACGGCCAGGAGGTAGATACGGAAACGGCAGCTTCCGCGGCCGAGAAGATGGCGTCGAATTTCATGGATGCCTACGAAGAGCCTTCGCTTTCCGCGCAGGTGGCCGCGGCGGGCGGCTTCGCGCCTCAGGCATCCGGCACTCCGCAGGCCACCGCGTCGCAAGCGACTGCTACCGCACAAGGTCCACAGGGTGCGCAGCCTTCTTCCACACCGGTTACCAACGTTACTAATAATCAAACAATCATGCAGGCAACGCTTCATACCAATCAGGGAGATATCACTATCGATTTCCTCGAGACCGACGCTCCCAACACCGTCGCGAATTTCGTCAAACTCGCGCAGGCGGGCTTTTATGACAACACCAAATTCCACCGCGTCATCAAGGGATTCATGATCCAAGGCGGCGACCCGCTCTCGAAGGACGACGCGATGCAGGCTCGCTGGGGGACCGGCGGTCCGGGCTATCAATTCGCGGATGAGATACACGCGAACAATAAGAACGATGTCGGCACCATTGCGATGGCGAACGCCGGCCCGGGAACGAATGGTAGCCAGTTTTTCATCAATGTCGCGTCGAATAATTTCCTCGACACGAAGCATACCGTCTTCGGGAAGGTGATAGCGGGCATGGATGTCGTCGCGAAGATCGAGGCGACCGCGACGAGCGCGGGCGACCGTCCGGTAGAGGCGATGGTCATCACCGGAGTCACGCTACAGTAGATATTGACTGATTTTATTTTGAGTGGTAAAAGAAACCCGGCGTATCGTCGGGCTTCTTAAAGGAGAATCAGAATGTCGGGGTTGATGAACGAAGCAGGACTTCTTGACACCCAAAACATCGTCAACGAAGTCGAAGACGTTTTCCCAAGGGCGCTGCAGCTCATCGGAGATGCGACGAGAACCGGCGCCGTACTCACGATCGTCGGCGTCAGCGAAGAGTCTCTGTTCGAGTTAAGGTGCATGCTTGGTACTGCGCCCGCCGATAAGAGGGCGAAGTACTGGGCGTTCTCGATGGAGAAGGCGCAACGACTGCTTGCCCATCCGAACCATGACAGCAGCTTCGAGAGCCGCAACGAGGCCGAACTGCAATACGGCGGCGCGGTCCGCGCGCAGACCTGCATCATCTCGCTCTCGGGTCTTCCGGAGAAATGGGACGAGGCGGTCACGCTGGTACTTGCGTGTCGGACCGGCGTCATGGACGAAAAGAAGGCGGGGCTCATCGCGCAAGCGAATCAGAATCCACACTTCAAGGAGCTGTTGCAGGAAGTGTGAATTCTTGCCACGAACTAGGGCCGCCTGCGCGAAGCGCAGGCGGCTTACTTCTTGGTACAATTCAAGACGATGGGAACCGTATCCGTCTCGCCTGTTTTCTGGAGCAGCTCCATCGTCGTTTTCATCGGCGCGATCCTCGTCATCCTCTTGGCGCTCGCCATCTACTTTGCTGCGACGGCGCGCACGCGGGCGCGTCGCGGCATGGCCGAGCTGGAACAAGAGCGCGATAAAGCCGTCACGCAGCTGAAAGAAGCCGAAGAAATCGGCAAAGTCGGTAGCTTCCTCTGGGACTACGAGGACCCGAGCCGTTCGTACTGGAGCGACGAGATGTACGAGCTGTTCGGCCTCGTCAAACGTCGCAAGATGCCACCCATCGATTCGCTCCTTCCGTACATCCATGAGGGCGATCGCGCACGCTTCGAGAACACCTGGCAGAGAGCGCGGACGCAGCCCGGCAACTTCTCGTTCACGGTGCGCACCGTCTCCAACCGCGGGCAGGTGCGCAATCTCAACATCGAGGGACGCACCGTCATCCGTGAACACGAAACGGGCTCCGTGCGCGGAGTGGCGCACGACATTACGCGTGAGATGGAGATCGACCGTGCGAAATCGGAATTCGTCTCCTTGGCCTCACATCAATTGAAGACGCCGCTCACCTCCATCAAATGGCTCTCCGAGATGTTGGTGGCCGAGAACGCGGAACCCCTGACAGAAAAGCAGCTCGAGTATGTGCGTAACATCAAGGCGTCTTCCTCACAGATGTTCGAGATGGTCAACGACCTCCTCAGCATGTCCCGCATCGAACTCGGAACGCTCGCTATGACGCTTTCCGAATTCGACATCGACACCTTGGTGCGCGATGTCGTCGAAGAGCAAGCGCACACCGCCGCGCAGCACGCCATCACGATCAACCTCACCTCCGACCCCGCGTTCCCGAAGATGCATGCCGATCAAAAATTGGTGCGGATGATATTGCAGAACCTGCTCTCGAACGCGATCAAGTACTCGCACGACGGCTCCACCGTCGAATATTCGCTCTCGCTCGTGAGCACGCCCCAGGACACCATCTATGTGGAGGTGAAAGATCACGGCATCGGCATCCCGGAAAAGGAGCAGACAAAGGTCTTCGAAAAGCTTTACCGCGCCGAGAACGCGCAAAAGCTCGTCCCCGACGGCACGGGCCTCGGTCTCTATGTCATCAAGACCATTCTCGCGCGCGCGGGCGGCGCCATCACCTTCGAGTCGAAAGAAGGCACGGGGACCACCTTTTATGTCTCCATCCCGGTCGTCTGGAACGTTG
>Ga0196980_1000368_pt1 | contig 11322 bp, 22 predicted proteins | sample S3_1013CmetaG_FD_155486 | JGI IMG/M metagenome (GOLD analysis project Ga0196980, IMG submission 155486) | Soil microbial communities from Anza Borrego desert, Southern California, United States - S3_10-13C | ecosystem: Environmental > Terrestrial > Soil > Desert | place: USA: California... | reverse complement strand
CGACCGAGACTCTTACTGAGTCTTTCAAATTTTCTTTATGCTCATGGGACCAGGCAATGCGCAATTGCAGTCCCAAAAGCCAAATCTTCTCATCGTCCACCCAATCGCTTCCCTCCCAGAGTTTAAGGTATTGGATCAGGTTTTCCTGCAACTGTTCCCGCGAATCCTCAGCGCGTGAAGCGTATTCGATAAAATCGACATCGCTACGACGGAGGTTAGCAAAGAACATCTTGGTTATGTTCTTTCCCATGGCTTACTTCCCTTTCTTCTGCCTTAGACGATCTTACTAGGCAGTACTGTACTATAAAATAAACTTACGTCAAATCTTGCACTAAGGTAGCGAGACGGGAGCAGCAAAACTGCTTCACGAGGGTCTCTCGCAGGCCGACGGGCCGAGAGTGAGCGCTGCGCGAGTACGCGCAGACAGCGACCCGAGGGAAGCAGTTTTGCTGCTCCCGCGAGCGGACACTTTAGACGATCTCCGGGGCGAGCGTGCCGATGCGCTGATAGCCACGCTCCATGACTTCGCGCGGGATAGGACCAAACACGCGGGATGCTTTCGGTTCCTTTGGTTCCTTGCCGCTGCCGGTGATGAGGACGACCGCGTTGTCATCGAAGCGGACGTAGCTGCCATCCTTGCGGCGAAGCGGCTTCACCTGACGGACGATGACGGCCTTGTGGACCTCCTTCTTCTTCACGGCCTTGCGGGGCTGAGCTGTCTGGATGGAGATGATGACCTGGTCGCCCACCTGCGCGTAGCGCTTCTTCGAGCCGCCGAGCACCTTGAAAACGCGTCCGATGGTTCCACCGGAATTGTCTGCGATTTTTACGAGTGTGCGGTCCTGAATCATACTTATTTGACGATCTCGAAGTGCTTGCGCTTCGACATCGGGCGGATCTCGCGGATGGCCACCTTAGTGCCGACAGCGACCGTGTTCCCTTCGTCGTGGACGAGGAACTTCTTGGTCTTGCGCATGAACTTCTGGTACTTCGGATGCTTTTCGTAGCGCTCGACCGCCACCGTCGCGGTGTCTTTCATAGCGGACTTCACGACGACGCCGTGAAGGATTTTTGCTGAGGTGGTCTTGGTTTCCATATCTTTTAAGAGCGAGTATCGTAGCCGTTTTTCTTGGATTCCGCAATGTTACGCGCGGTGAGCTCTGTCATCATGCGGGCAATGTCGCGTTTCAGGGTGCGGCCCTCGCGGACGTTGCGGGTGCGGGAGCCGGCGCCGCCGAAGCGGAACGAGCGGAGTGCCTCGCGCATCTCTGCGATCTTCTTATGCAAATCCTCGACGCTGTATTTCTTGAAGTCAGTCATATTAGTGGCGTGCGATGACGCGGGTCTTCACCGGGAGCTTGGTGCCAGCCTTGCGGAGCGCTTCGCGGGCCATAGCCTCTGGAGCGCCGTCGACTTCGAAGATGACACGGCCCGGACGGACGTCGAACACGTAGCCCTGGACATCGCCCTTCCCCGAACCCATACCGACTTCTGCAGCTTTTTGCGTGAACGGTCGATCAGGAAAAACGCGGGTCCAGACCTTGGCGGTTTTCCCCGCGGCGCGATGCAGCGCACGGCGTGCGGCTTCGAGCTGGTTCGAGGTGATGCGCGCCTGCGTGGTGGCCTTGATGCCGAACGAGCCGAAGGCCACGGTGATGCCGCGGGTCTCAGGCTTATTAAGGCGGGCGCCACGACGGCGACCGGTCTGCCACTTGCGATGCTTTGATTTCTTAGGAGACAACATACGGTTTATGCGCGGGTGCCCTTCTTATCCTCGAAGATGTCTCCGCGGTAGATCCACACCTTGATGCCGATGACGCCGTATGGGAGATATGCCTGTTCGCGGCAGAAGTCGATGTCCGCGCGGATGGTCTGAAGAGGAACGCGACCGCGCTTGATCTCTTCCTGGCGGGACATTTCCGCGCCACCGAGGCGGCCGGAGAGCGCGATGCGCACACCCTGCACGTCGCGGTTCGCCATCACTTTCTCGACGGTCTGCTTCAAGACACGGCGGAACGTCTGGCGCTTCTCCAAGCCTTCCGCGATCATATACGCGACGACCGGAGCCTGCGATTCGGGAGAGCGGACTTCTTCGATATCGAGTTTGACCGGAAGCTTCGGCGCGCCCACCACGCTCTGCGCGACCTTCGTGATTTCCTTGGTGAGCTTCGCAGAACCATCGCCGCCGCGGCCGATGACCATACCCGGACGAGAGGTCTTGATGAGGATGCGGATAGCCTGGCGCGTGCGCTCGATCTCAACTGACGTGACGTACATGCCGCGCAGGCGCTTCTTGAGGAAGACGCGGAGGCGCGTGTCGATCATCACGTTCTCGCGATACTGCTTCGGCGTCGCCGCGAACCAGCGCGACTTCCAGTCGCGGATGACTCCAAGACGGTGAGCGTAGGGATGGACTGTGTGTGTCATAAGATTATTTGGTCGCCTTCTTAGCGCTCTTCTTCTTTGCAGCAGGCTTCTTTTCGGCATTCTCCGTCTTCTCGGCTTCAGCGGCAGCTGCCATCTCCTTCGCCTTCTTCGGATGTACGGAACCGACACCGAGTTCGAGCTTCACGATGGACATCGTGCGATGCACACGTGCGGCGCGACCACGTGCCATCGGCTTGAAGCGCTTGAGAACCGATCCCTTATCGACGCTGATCGTCTTCACGACGAGATCTTCCGGATTCATGCCAGCCTGGCGGGCATTCGCGATGGCGGAAACGAGGAGTTTCTCGATCTCCGGAGACGACTTCTTCGGCATGAAGGCGAGCATGTCACGCGCAACCATGACACGTTTGCCGCGGATCATGTCCGCGACGAGGCGTACTTTGCGCGGCGACTGCTTGAAGTTGTAAAGAGAAGCTTTCATATTTTTTATTTCTTCTTGGCGTCAGCGGCTCCCTTCGCGGCCTGTGCAGCAGCGATCTCGCCCTCCTTCGCCTTCATTTCGATCTCCTTCTGCATCTTACCGCCGTGACGGCCGAAGCGGGTCGTCGGTGCGAATTCTCCGAGGCGGTGCCCCACCATGTCTTCGGTCACGAAGACGTCGTCGAAGTTCTTGCCGGTGTGGACCGCGAACGTGAATCCCACGAATTCAGGAGCGATCATGGATGCGCGCGCCCAGGTCTTGATGCTGCCGGCATTCGGCTTGCGCGCCGCCACTTTCTTGGCGAGCTTCACATCGACGTACGGACCTTTCTTAAGCGAGCGTGTCATAGTTGTGAGCGAGTACTGTAATTGAAAAATGGCTTAAAGTCAAACTTATTTGCGCTTTCCGACGCGGCGGCGGGAGACGATGAATACGTTCGAGTACTTCTTCGGGCGGCGGGTCTTCTGGCCCTTGCCGGACGGACGACCCCAAAGCGTCTTCGCGCGGCGAAGGCCACGGCCCTGCTTACCTTCACCTCCACCGTGCGGGTGATCCACCGGGTTCATGGCAGTACCGCGCACCGTCGGGCGCTTGCCCATCCAGCGGCTGCGGCCGGCCTTACCGATGTTCACGAGATGGTGTTCATCGTTGGATGCTTCGCCGACCGATGCCCAGGCAGTGCCGAGAATGCGACGGATTTCCGTCGACGGCATCTTGAGGTGGGTGTAGCCGCCGTCCTGCGCGATGACTTCCGCGTAGTTGCCGGCCGAGCGGGCGATCTTGCCGCCGCCGTTCGGCTTCACTTCGACGTTGTAGACGAAGGTACCGACCGGAAGGTTCTTAAGCGGGAGGCGGTTGCCGCGGGTGATCGGCGCCGTCTCGGAAACGAGGAAGGTGTCCCCTACCTGCGTATTCTTCGGGACCAGGATGTAGCGCTTCGCGCCGTCGGCATAGACCGCGAGGCCGATGAACGCCGTGCGGTTGGGATCGTATTCGACGGAAGTGATCTTCGCGGGGACATTCTTCTTGTCGAAATTGAAATCGACATCGCGCCAGAGCTGCTTGTGACCGCCGCCGCGATGGCGCATGGTGATGCGGCCCTGATTGTTGCGACCGAAACCGCGTTTTCCCCCACCCTTCAATGCTTTGTGCGGCTTATGACCCGAGAGGACTTCGCGGTAATTGACGCGCGTCATCGCACGCGAGCTCTTAGTGACCGGACGATAGGATTTGATAGACATATTAGGAAATGGTTATGGTCTCTCCCTTCGCGAGGTAGACGTAGGCCTTCTTGCCGCCTGATTTCTGCCCGCTCTTTCCCGTGCGCATATTGCGGACGGTCTTCGGGCGGATGTTGACGATGCGGACCTGACGCGGCTTCACGCTGTAGAGCGCGTTCACGGCCGACATGATCTGCTTCTTGTTGGCCGAAGTCGCGACATCGAAGACGTAGACGCCGTTCGAAGCGGCAAACGTCGCCTTCTCGGTGATGCGCGGATTGAGAAGTACGAATGCGTGGTCGGTCTTCATCGAAGGCGTGGCGGAAACAGCCTTCGCTGCCTTAGGCGTCTCGGCTTTCTTTGCCTCCTTCGTTTCTTTGGTTTTGCGTGAGAAAAGTGCCATATGATTATTCGGATTTCTTCGGAGCACGGGTTGCGAGTATTGCGAGAGCTGCCTCCGGATTTTCGATGACGATGAAGGAATGCTTGAGGATGGCGACCGGGTTCAAATCACGGACCGCGCTTGAGGAAACATTGCCGATGTTGCGGAAGCTCTTCGTGGTCGCTTCCTTCGCATCAGAAAATGCGACGAGGGCGACATTCTTCTTGGTGGCACCGAGTTTCTCGAAACCGCTCTTGGAAAGTGCGACGAACATCTTCTTGGCGGATGCGGTCGACGGCTTGTCCATGCCGAACGAATCGACGAAGACGATCTGGCCGTCCTTCATTTTCTTGGAAAGTGCCATGAAGAGCGCCTTTGCACGCATCTTGGCCGGGATGGTGCGGGCGAAAACCTTCGTGTTGCTCGGGCCGTGGGTGACGCCGCCGCCCTTCCAGATCGGAGAACGGGACGAACCATGGCGAGCGCGGCCGGTTCCCTTCTGCTTCCAGGGCTTCCTACCGCCGCCGCGGACGTCTCCACGACCTTTCGTGTGCGCGACGTTCGTGCGGGCATTGTCCTGCATCGAGGTGACGACCTGGTGCATCAAAGAATCGTTCCACGCGACGCCGAAGATGTTCTCCGGGAGTTCGAGGGAACCTGCCTTCTTACCTTGTGCGTTGTAGATGTCGGATTTCATAGTGTGTTTTAGCCGCGGATTTCCACGAGCGTGCCCGGTCGGCCCGGGACGGCGCCGGAGATCATGAGTGTGTTCGTGGCGGCGTCGATTTTGAGGACCTTGAGGTTCTTGACCGTGATGCGATCACCACCCATGCGTCCTGCCATGCGCATACCCTTCACGACGCGACCACCTGCACGACCGCCGCCGCCAATGGATCCTGGAGCGCGTTCTTTGTTCTTCTGACCGTGCGACCGGGGTCCACCCTTGAAACCATGGCGCTTAACAACGCCTTGGAAGCCCTTACCCTTGGAGATGGCGGAGACAGCGACGACATCGCCTTCCGTAAAGGTCGAGACATCGATGGTGGCACCGCGTTCTGCAGATTCCTCTGTGCGTACTTCGCGGATGAAGCGGACTGCACCGATGTCCTTAAGATGGCCCTTCACCTGCGCGGAGAGGTTCTTCTCCTTACGGGTACCTGCGCCAACCTGGATGGCCTGATAGCCGTCTTTTTCCGTGGTCTTCACCTGGGTCACCTTCATCGGCGTGGCAGTGATGATGGTCACCGCGGAAACGGTGCCTTTGTCATCGAATATCTGGGTCATACGACCCTTCACGCCGAGCATGAATTTCATAGTTTTGAATGAAAAAACCGCGCACTAGCGCGGATTCTTAGGAGTCCGGGCCAGTGGTCCGATATTCGGACATGGGTGCCTCGTTTGAGGTGCGGGCACTATACAGGAGCTTCCCCGGGAATGCAAATTTTGGATCTTCTTGCTTGACAATGATCAGCTTCACCCCAAACTGCAGGTAGGCCAACCCAACCCGAAGAGGTCGTCATGGCAACGTTAAAAGTCGTACTGTTTGGCCACTCGTTATGCGCGCCGTGTAAGTCACTCAAAGAAAAGCTGCGCACGGCAGGCATCATCTTTGAAGAGATGGACGTGAAAACGCTTCCTGAGCCAATACGTCAGAATCTCAACAAGAAGATTTTGGCGGTTTCGAGGCTCAATAGTCCAACAGTGCCAGCGGTTGTTGTAATACGCGACGACGGGGAGACATGGTTCTCAAACCATGGATCGTGCGACGTATCTAAAATGTTCCAGGAGATACAACAGGCGCTCAGCTAAGCTCAGCCTTCATTGAATCCTCAAGGAGACTTGGGGATTCGTTTTTTATGTTTATGCCGCTGGAGTACTTGAGCGATGCGCACGATGCCAGACGAGGAACGCGGTGACGCTGGCGAGCACCAAGAGGAGAACGGCGATGGCGATGGAAAGCGTGTTGAGTTCGGTCACCTCTTCAAAGACGGGTGCGGGCGCGGTGTCGAATGTATTGCTTTCGGATTCGAGATATTCGGCGGCGGTCCCCTGTTCTTCCGCCTGCACGGCGAGCGCTTCTACCAGAGAATCGATTTCCGTCGGGGACATCTCGGATGAACGCGGATCACTCATGATATCGGCACGGATGGCGGAGCGCAGCGCATCTTCCTGTTGTGCAGAAGCGAATAAAGGCAGGAGGGCTGCGATAACGAATATGAGCGCCAAGCGACGAGAGAGAGCCATATAAATAGTATAGCTCCCCTTCGGGAGCTACTTCGGACTATCCCCAGAGAAAATCACGTACTTTATTCGTTTCCACACGAGGTGGAAACGAATAGATTACATCATCTTCACGTCGATGGAGACGCCTGACGGGAGGTCGATGTTCGTCAAAGCTTCGATGACCTTGGCCTCCGGGTTCACGATATCGATCATGCGCTTGTGGACGCGCATCTCGAACTGCTCGCGAGAATCCTTGTCGATGAAAGCGCCGCGATTCACGGTGTACTTCTTGATGTCGATCGGCAGCGGCACCGGGCCGATGACGGTCGCATTGTAGCGAGAAGCAGTATCGATGATCTGCTTGACCGAGCGGTCCAAGACGGCGTGCTCATAGGCACGCACTTTGATGCGCAGGCGGCTTCCGCCGTCGGCCTTCTTCGCCCTGCTTGCGCGAGGCTTTGCTGTCTTGGTCGCTGTCATAGAACTCGCGGAGTATGCACTATCCCCAGGGAAAACGCAAGATTTGAGGGGTACGGCTAGATAGCTCCCCCACCCTGATTCTTCCTGGTTCTAAGCCACCCGCCGAGCCACACGCTCGGGATGGCGAGAACGGCGATCGCGATCGGATACCAGTGTTGCGAGAGATTCCAACCAGCGACGACGCCCATGATGCCGCCGATCTGCCCGATGATGGCCAAGACCCACACATGCTTCATCGCGTTTTGCGGCGCGAGCCAGGCAGTCACGTAGCCGCCGAGGACTGTATAAATGGTGCGATAGAGAAGCGCGATGGCGAGCATCCACGTAATAAAGAGCCCTTCCGTGGGCGACGGAAAGATACCCGTCGCTTCAAGAACTTTATCGGTTACCGTCGAGAGAACGACGACGGTGAGGAATCCTGCAACAACTGCCCAGATGCTTTTCAACATACTAGTCGCGCTTCAGCGCGAAGTGCTTCGCGCCATAAACGGAAACGTAGAGGAGGCCGGCGATGAAGACGAGGTGGTTGGTGAGCGTGCCGATCGACATTGGGTCAGACCAATCCGGCCAATGGAAGACGATGGTAAGTATCGCGACGAACCCCGCGAGGAGGAACGCGAAGAGGCGCGACTTCCATCCGATGATGAGCGCGAGGCCGCCGACGGCTTCGAGGATGAATGCGAGGAAGACAGAGAGCGTCGCAAGCGGCCACCACGTGGCGGCGGTCGTCGCGACCTGCATCGTGAACATCTCGGTCCCCGGGATCTTCCACACCGCACTGTAAAGAAACGCAGCGCCAAGGATCACGCGCGCGACGACAGGCGCCCAGTTCTCATACGAACGATTAAATGGAGGCATATTCAAAGAGTGAATAAGGATAATACCGAAATAGTAGCACCCCTTCCCTATGTCTTGCTCGTCGTTTCGAACATCCAACTAGATGCCGAATGTATCGATCAGAGAGGCCCGGAGCATGGAGCTCGCGGGCCTCTTTTACATGCTGTCGACCAAGCGTATCAGGAGCGCCATCACCGTAAGCAATGCCCCGAAGAGCATTCCTTGGAGGAGCGTATCGCCGAAATGTCGACGGAGCCCTTTGTCAGTCTCCCACACCCGGCGGTCGTATAAGACCTGCCAGAGCGCATACGAACATCCGGCGACGATGACCCACGCCGGGAGATTATCGGATATGAAATCGAGGATGCTCACGTCTTCCTCCTGTGCACATTCCCTTGTGCATCATAGCGGCCGAGACATCCGAGTCAATGTGAGACTACTCCTTCTCTATCCAGAATCGGAGCTTATTGATTCCTGTCTCAATATTCGGCACTGAATCCGCATACGTCCCGCCATTCTTTTCGATCACCTTCCGTGACGCGGAATTGTCTTCGTTGCATATAAGCAGCACGCGCGAGATGTCAATCTCTTTCGCCTTCTCAAGACCGAGCTTCAGGATGAGATTCCCGTATCCCTTCCCGCGCTGACTCGGCCGGATGTCATACCCGATATGTCCGCCATTCTTTTCGAGATGTTCGGTAAGGCGATGGCGGATATTGATGCGGCCGATGTATTCCTTACCATCGACAAGCCAGAACTCGCTGTCGGGCACATAGCCTTCCGGCAGATTCTCCCCTCGCGCATGACTCTTCTGCCGCTCGACGAACGCGTCGAAATCCGCTTTGAGCTCGGGGATGGAGATCTTCCGATACCATTCCGAACGATCGGTCGCATCCGCATCGCTGCCGAACTCCTTCATCGCCGCGATGAAGGAGTCTTTATATGCAGCCGAAGGAAATACGAGTTCCATCTTGAGAAAATTCAACTAGCTGACTACCTCGTGAGGCACTCCTCTGTCGCTTCGTCGAAGTAGTACTGGTCGCCGCCGAGTTCGCACGCCTCTTTCGCAGGAATGCATCCTTCCCCGACGAGCTCATACCCTGGTTCGCAGATTGGGTCGACGATAGGGGCCTGAGCTACATTCTGCTTGCCGAAGAGAACGACGGCTGCGACTACTAAGGCGATCGCGATTAATACGGCAATTGCAGTTTTGTTCATAACGGGAGTATTGCAGGGTTTAACGTGGTGTCAAACCTTCCCATATCCGCCGTCACTCATGCCGCAAGGATGCTATGAAAAAAACGAGGCGATATGTTAGGGTGCAGGCCGGCAATCAAGGAGGCGAGCAATGGACAAGAGATTCAGTGTCCCGACGCGCGGGATGTTCGCCATCGTGGCGGATATCCTGATTCGTCCGCTTATGTGGTTCGTCACGCCGTTCGGCGAAAGCCCGCAGCTCACGCACACTTGGAACAACATCAGAGTCAAACGTTCGAAAGCCGAACACCTCGAAGCGTATGCGATGGTGGCGTGCGAAGGCGATCCGAAGGCCAGGCCGCGTCGCCGACGGCTGGATATACTATTCCATCTCGGCGGATTGCTGCCGCATATACCGCTTTTTTCCATCTATGGATGGTCCCGGTATATCGTCATCGAGCCCGTCGACTGGAAGGGCGACTGGTACATCGGATGGATAACGGCCGACAGTGCGGGCGCTTCACAAATCCCCATCCGCGACCAGGTGCGCATGCTCATCGGTCCGGAAAATGTCGCCTTCTTCGGCGTCCGCTCGACCAACTTTGAACAGATCAAACTGCGCGAGGCCGGTCGCGGAAAGCTCGGCGACGGCGGACCATTCCGTGAAGTTCCTTTGCACTGACAAAAGGCCCACGGCTTCCATGCCGCGGGCCTTACTCGTGCGCTACCGGATCGCCGACTGAACGGCTTCCCGCACCTTACCGACGACCGACTCGTCTTCGTCTGTTTCCTTCATGTCGTTGGCTTCGTCGTTGATACCGCCTTCGGCGAGTGCCGTCAGTTTCTCGTTGGCCGCACTCTCCTCGTCGAGCGTCTCCTGGAGGAGTTCCGCGACTTCATCGTGTCCCATCTCCTCGGCCCAGGTACGCGCCGAGCCGTAGCCTGCCATCTCGTAGTGTTCGACGTACTGCGCGGCGGCGATGAGCGACGCGTCGCGTGTCGCCGCATCCTTGATATTCTTGATACACCATTCGCTGTCCTCGATAAGCCCGTCGAGCGCGGCGGAGGTCTCCATGCTCTTGCCGCTTGAGCCGAGCATATCCAATGCCCGCACGATGCGCTTCTTCTGTTCACGCGTCTCCTCGAGATGCATCATGAATGCCTGCTTCAGGTTTGCGTCCGATGCGGCCTTCGCCATCTTCGGAAGCGCTTGGATGAGCTCGTCCTCGGTGTAGTGTAGGACCTTCAGTTTCATGATGAGGAGGTCATGCAGGGTCTCGTACTTCGCCTTCTTTGTTGTTTTTGTCGCTTGTTTCGCCATATATAGATTCAAAATTACGGTAATAAAACCATTTGTATACGCGACCAATGAATCACGGATGAAAAGAAAGGCCCGCGGCGCATGCCGCGGGCCTTTCTTTTCGAAAACCTGCAGGAATCACATCCGCCTGTCACGCATATTCGCCTGCTGGCGAATTGCGCGACCCTCTAAAGGGACTTCCGCCACTTTCAAATAAATTTGGAAGTGAGTCGGTCGCCCTCCTCGGTGCCAAGCGCCTCCGGTCTTGCGATGGATGTACTACATCCACCTCACGTCCTTCTCCCTTACCTCTTTGACGCGATATTTCGCAAGCTTCGTGATGAGCGCTTTCGGAAGCGGCCTATCCAGCGGGAATTTCACGGTTGCCTTGCCGGTCGCGTATTTCGCCAAGTTTTTCTTGAATTTCCGGATGACAGCAGGCGTTGGCATGAAGCTGATGTTGCCTTTGATGGCATTGAAGGCGAAAAGGATTCGCGCTTCTTCAAAGACCGGAGAGCCCCACTTGATCGCCTCCGTCGCTTTCGGTGCAGCCTTCTTTAAGATGGAACGCATCTCGCGCAGTTTCTTCTGACTCTCCTTCGACGCGACGGCGATGTATTCGGTAATAGTTGTCGGCCGTTTCCCTTTAAGCATGACGTTACTGTAGCAAATCCTCGTCGATTTCACTCATGGACGAGAGGATCTTATCCGCTTTGCTGAAATCGTGATGCCGCGAGGCGTCGTGTGGAATCGCGAAGACACGCATGCCGGCATTGTAGGCAGCTTCCACTCCGTTTTGTGCGTCTTCGAGGAC
>Ga0196980_1000366_pt1 | contig 11330 bp, 11 predicted proteins | sample S3_1013CmetaG_FD_155486 | JGI IMG/M metagenome (GOLD analysis project Ga0196980, IMG submission 155486) | Soil microbial communities from Anza Borrego desert, Southern California, United States - S3_10-13C | ecosystem: Environmental > Terrestrial > Soil > Desert | place: USA: California... | reverse complement strand
TCGGCACCGGCATCATCTACGGCCGCGAATACCTCTCGGCACGCGAGGCCCTTAAGAACACCAACGTCGGCGACTTGATCACCGCGAAGGTAGTCGGCACCGAGAAGAAGGAAGGCTACATCGAGCTTTCCCTTCGCGAGGCTCGTCAGGCTCTTATATGGAGCGAAGCGGAGCAGGCGATGCAGAAGAAGACCTCCTTCCAGCTCGCGATCGCGGATGCGAACAAAGGCGGCCTCATCATCAATTGGCAGGGCATCCAGGGATTCCTCCCGGCATCCCAACTTGCCCCGGCGCACTACCCGCGCGTTCCGGATGGTGATAAGGAGAAGATCTTCGTCGAACTCAAAAAGCTCGTCGGCACCTCGCTCGACGTCATGGTCATCACGGCCAATCCGAAGGAACAGAAGCTTATCTTCTCTGAGAAGGGCGCAGGCTCCTCGGAACGCTCGACTCTCGTCGAGAAGTACCACGTGGGCGATGCTATCGACGGTGTCGTCACGGGCGCGACCGAATTCGGCGTCTTCGTGAAGCTCGAGGAAGGCCTCGAAGGCCTCGTGCACATTTCCGAAATGGATTGGGCGCTCGTCGAGAACCCGAAGACCCGCTACAAGGTGGGAGACACGGTCAAGGTGAAGGTCATCGAGATCAAGGACGACAAGGTCTCACTCTCCATCAAAGCGCTCAAGGACGATCCATGGAAGGCGGCTGCCGCGAAGTACAAGAAGGATCAGAAGGTGGAAGCCGTGGTCATCAAGTACAACAAGCACGGCGCGCTCGCGTCCATCGAGGAAGGCGTGGCAGGCCTCGTGCACATCAGCGAGTTCGCCAACGAAGAGGCGCTCCGCGCATCGCTCGAACTCGGCAAGGTGTATCCGTTCGTCATCAAGCTTTTCGAGCCGAAGGAACGCCGCATGACACTCTCGTTCGCCGGCAACAAATAATCTCTTTCTTGTTTCGATCTCAAATGCGCCCCTCTCCGGAGCGCATTTGACATATGTAGGTATTAATGTTAAAGATATTTCTCCCGCAGCGCACCGAGTGAAAGGTAATAGACACAGTCACGTCACAGTTAGATATGAAAGAATTCACACGAAGTTTCCTTACAACGTCCGATCGCGAGACCGCACTCACCTTCGTGAGCCTTCTTGCTGCGGCTTACGCATGGATTATCACGGAGAACCTTTTCATCGGTATCGCCGTCGGCATCGCGATGCATGCGATCCAAGTAATCGCTTACGAATACCTCGCGACTCGCTACGATTGGAAACGTCTTGAGATCGCCGATGCGTTCCGCGCACACGTCCTTCCTTCCCTTCTGCGCATCATCTCGAAAATGCAGCGCGCCTAAAGAAAAAAGCCCCTTCGCGGGGCTTTTTCCTTGCAGCGCTATTAATTCGCTTGTCCAGGCGTCGGAGCATCATCATCTGCCCAATCTGCGGCAGTGTTCGTATCGACGAGGAGCGATGTGCGGTACAACGAATGACCATCAGCGACATCAGGCACTGGCGGATCGAATGCTTCGGTATTCGCCGGACCATACGACAGAGCGTCGATCGTCGTCGTGGCGCCACCGGTTATCTGCATCAGGAATACATTGTCTCCGCCATTGGCGAGGCCGTTCCCGAAATTTCTTTCAAGGCTCACGAACCCCGCTGAGCCCGGAATCGTCCAGAAATTCGGCGTGGTCGAAGAATTAGAGACGACAAGGAATCCTTGCGCCGCAATAGTCGTACCCGCCGGGAACATCCGAACGCCGTTCCCTACCGTCACGTCACTGATTGCCCACGTAGAGAGGTCGACCGATGAATCAGTCGGGTTATAGAGCTCCACCCATTCATTCGCATCCGAACCATGCTCGATATCCGGATCATAATGCACCTCGCTAATGAGAAGGTGGCCCACGCTCGGCTCCGGTTCCTCTTCCGGCACGAAGTTCACCGTCACGCTATCCGTTGAAGTTCCCGCCTCATTGCTGCATTCAAGCGTGTAGGTCGTCGTCGCATTTGGTTCCACGATTTCACTGCCGCTCAAATTCTTCGTCCCGCTCCACCCGTCCGTCGCGATGCAGAGATCCGCATCGTTCGTCGTCCAGGTAAGTGTCGAGGTTGCACTTCCCGCGCCCGGAGTTACTTCTGTCGGATCTGCGTCGAGCGAAACCGTGGGCGCATCCTGCGCTTCGGTTACCGTGATCGTCACTGAATCCTGCGCCGTACCGCCCGGGCCGGTGCATTCGATCGCATAGGTAGTCGTAGCTGTCGGCGAAACTTCTTCCGTGCCATCGAGAGCCTTGCTACCAGTCCATCCATTCGATGCGGTGCAGGACGTGGCGTTCTCGGAATTCCATGAAAGTTCGCTCGAATCGCCCTCTTCAATCGTCGTCGGATCGGCGGTAATCTCAACCGTTGGTTCGGGTTCCGGCTCATCAACGACATGTACCGTGACGCTCTCTGTCGAAGTGCTTACGCCATTGCCGCATACAAGCGTATACGTTGTCGTCGCGGAAACCGTCACGACTTCGGATCCATCGAGGCTCTTTGAACCGCTCCAGCCATCGGAGGCGACGCACGAGGTCGCATCGGTCGAATCCCAGCTGAGCGTCGATGTGCCGTTCGGTGCAACACTCACCGGATCCGCTTCGAATTCGAGCGTTGGTGTCGGAACCGGTTCGTCCTCAACGGTAACCGTCACTGATTCAGAGATAGTACCGCCCGCGCCGCTACACGAAAGCGTATACGTTGTTGTCTCATCAGGTGTTACGTCTTCTTCGCCGGAGGTGGCTTTGTTACCGTTCCAGCCATCGGAAGCGGTGCACGATGTCGCGTTCGTCGTGCTCCATTCGAGCGTCGAGTTTTCTCCCTCATCTATCGTTGAAGGATCCGCCGAGAAGCTCAACGTTGGTTCCTCCGGCGATGGAGTCGGATTGCAGATCTCCGGATCGATCAGAAATCGCGATAATCGGTTTCCTAATGCGCTTTGTCGATCACAGAGACGTTGCACAAGCTGCGCACTCATGCTTTTCGTCTGGCCGTTACCCGAATTATTCGCGAACGGGAATCCGGGCCAGAATATTGCGGCAGATGCGTGCGTCGGACTGATAAGGAGAATGCTGCAGAGGATCCCTATGATGCCTGAGATCGATGCGGCGTAGGCTCTGTTTCCCATACTACGAGTTCAGATGCTACGCACGATCCCCCGCTCGTGCGATGGATAATAAGGTGTACAGCTACTATACTCCCGCTTCAGCGGTGAAGCGGAGATGAATTCCGCCTGCTGTGCATAACATCCGCTTCTTATTGATTGAATCGATTCATCGCGATTTCTCTCCCTTCGCTCACGATGCATTCCAACGCCTCACTCACGCGCTTGAATATCCCTTTCAATTGATCCATTTCATCGGCTTTGAATTCGCCGAGTATGAATCGCTCGACATCCGCGTCGCCCTGCGGCTTCTTCGCGACGCCGTCTTTGCCTTCGCGCGAGATGCCGATGCGGATGCGCACGAAGCGCTTCGTCTTGAGTGCGCTTGCGATGGATTCGATGCCTTTGTGACCGCCGGAGCCGCGGTCAAATGATATCTTGATGGTCCCGAGCGGCAGATCGAGCTCATCATACACGGCAATAAGTTTCTCGGCAGCCTTCATGCTCTTTATATAGTGCGCGGCGGAAAGCCCGCTCTTGTTCATATAGGTATTCGGCAATACCGCGATCGCGATCGCCTTCCCGACGAGACCTCGCGCGATGAATGATTTCGCTTTCGGCTCTTCTTTCCATGCGGAAAACCCTTTTTTCTCGGCGAATTTCTGCACCGCCATGCGTCCGGTGTTGTGACGCGTGCGCGCGTACTCTTCGTCGGGGTTCCCGAGGCCGATGATGACCCATGTCATCGGGTAAGTATCAAGTATCACGTATCAAGTATCAAGTGACACGGGCGAAAAACTATCTTGAGAATTTTTTGATCATCTTTTTCATCGTTGGGAATTTTTTTCCACATGGAACATTCCTATTCCTTTGTGTCAATGCATTCGATGCAGTATACTTCCGCGCATGACTGATCCAGTGATGCAGGGAAACACATCACCGGAGACGCAAAGAGAAGGATCGCAGACATCACCACATGCATTCGCATCGTACGTGATACTCGCGCTCGGCCTCGCGCTCTTCATCCGCTTCTTCATCGCTGCGCCGTATGTCGTTTCGGGCGCGTCGATGGAACCGACATTCGATAATTGGGATTACCTCATCACCGATCGCCTCTCCTATCGCCTCACGGAACCCGAGAGAGGCGATGTCGTCGTCTTCTGTCTTCCTGGTACCGGCGAATGTTCTCTTATGGAGCGATTGCAGAACCGGGATCTCCAGGCGCCGCGCACGCTCATCAAACGAGTCATCGGATTGCCGGGAGAAACGGTTGCCGTCGACGATGCGGGAGTACATATCATCAATGAAGAGCATCCGGAGGGTTTCCTTCTCGACGAACCATATCTCTCGCCGGGCAATCTGGGCGGTCCCTCTGGCATGACGACTACGCTCGGCACGGGCGAATATTTCGTGATGGGAGATAACCGCCGCGTCTCATCCGATTCACGCATCTGGGGCGCACTGCCGGCGGAAGACATCATCGGACACGTGCTGGTGCGCCTGTTTCCCCTGACGACACTCGGCGTATTGCCGGGAGACGCGACCTATTCGCCCACGCAGTCGAACGCGCAGGATTCGGGGCAGACGCAATGATCCAACTGAAACACACACGTCATCAATCCACGTCTGCGCTCGTCGAGCGCGCGATACGCACGGCCGAGTATTACGGCTTCGCCTCATTGGATTCTTCTCTCTCGCGAGGAAAACATCCGCTGCCACAGCAGAAGCTGGATACGCTCCTCATCGCACGCCGCGATGAGAAGCCGCTCTTGCAGAGCGCGAGATTGTGTCTCTCAACGAATCGCCACGCCGGAGAGATCCCGCTTTTGTGGCGCGTCGTCAAGAACCCATCGGGTACGCGCAGCCCTTTGCCGAGCGTCACGCTCGAGTTGCATGTCGTCGGTGCTCCGGCCGCTATCGCCGAAGCCTTCCTCATTACGGTCGTCAACGCGATCGCGGAAGAAGCCGGCATCCAGAACCGCTCTCTCGCCATCAACTCGATCGGCTCCCTCGAATCTTCGAATCGCTTCGTACGCGATGTGGGCAGTTTCCTGCGCAAACATATCGATAGCATCACACCGACGCTTCGCCCGCGTGCCGTGCAGGATCCCTTGGGAACCTTGATACAACTATTCGAAAAAGGTCACCCCGCGATGCCACGCGCGCCGCAAAGCGTCGAATATCTCACCGAAGAAGAGCGCCGACGCTTCTGGGACCTCTTGGAATACCTCGAGATGTCCGGCATCCCCTATGAATTGCAGGCCGGCGTCTTAGGCAGCCGTGATTTCTGGGCGCACACGCTTTTCGAAGTATCGACCAGCGACGAGGAGACTGGTTCGCGCGTTACGTTCGCTTCGGGCGGGCGGTATGATCCTCTCGCCACGCGCCTCATGGGAACTCCGGCAACAGCCGCCGTCGCCACCATCACGTGCGAGGTCCGCGGCAAAAGCGCGGTCCCGCCGATCCGCAAGATAATCCCGGCGCTCTACTTCGCCCACCTCGGTGCCGAAGCTCGACGTCGTGCGCTCCCCATCCTCGAGACGCTGCGCCGCGAAGGCATCGCCGTCGAACAGTCATTAATGTATGAAAGACTGCAGGAACAGATGGAGCGGGCCAAGGGCATGAAGGTCTCGCACCTGCTTATAATGGGCCACAAAGAAGCGATGGAAGGCACGGTCCTCGTGCGCGAAGTCGCAACCAATTCTCAGGAAGCCATCTCCATCCCGGATCTCCCGAGCTATCTCCGCCGACAGAAAGTACGTATTTAATGCCCGTTTCCAGCCTTACTTGCCGCCTTCATAGAGGCATGTTACTATCCGTCCCACATGATTAATGCAGAAGTACAGAAGAGCGGAGCGGAGAGCGCCCTTTCGGTCATTCGTAAGTTCTCCCGCCGCGTCCAGGGAACCGGCCTCATCCAGACCGTCCGCAAGCGCCGCTACTACGAGCGCGATAAGTCCAAGACCGTCTCCAAGAAACGCGCCCTCAAACGCATCAAGCGCCAGGAAAACTATCGCGACCTCATCAAGGAAGGCAAGATCGTCGAAGCGCCGGCTCGCGGCCGCGGCCGCCCGATGAACCGCGAGACGACCTCTCAGTCGCAGGCACCTTCCTCCGGCGGCCGTTCTTCGGGACTTGGCGAGAACACTCCTATCGCACGTTAGTCGATGCGTACAGTCGCCCCTGTCGTAGAAATAAAATCCACCTTACAGAAGGTGCGCCTGCCCCGTGAGAAGACGAAGTCTTTCTCATGGGGTTTGCCGTTTGAGGCTATGGCGAAGGCCATCCTTCCTTCCGGCTACCAGCTGTCCCTCGTCATCTGTGGCGATGATCTTGCACAGCGGATGAACAAGAAATATCGTAGAAAAACGTATAGGCCCAATGTCCTTTCCTTCCCTATCTCCAAGGATGAAGGCGAGATCTTCCTCAACGTCCGCAAAGCCGAGCGCGAGGCGCGCACGATGGGGGTCGCTGCGAACTGGAGATTGGCCCATCTCTTCATTCATGGCTGCGCGCACCTAAGCGGCCATCATCACAGCGACCGGATGGATGCTTTAGAGGAGAAGGTCTTAAAGCGTTTCGGATTCAAGGGCATTCCCCAGAATACGAAGAGCTAAAGCTCTTAGTTTTGAGAACACCACCAGGGTACTTCCTCGCCCAAGCACGAACGCGCTTGGATGTAGGTCGCCCTCGGTTCTTAACGGGCTTCGCCCTGCTCTCCGACACGGGAAAACTACAGTTTTCCCGACCCCTTTCGTCTTTAAGCCGTTCTTTTCCGCAGAAATCCCCGAAAAGAAAGGCTCAAAACGGCCAAAAATCAGCATGAATGCGCTACAATAAGCGCACATGCAGAAGTTCTATGCGGGAATCGATGTCGGGACCCACTATATAAAGGTGGTGGTCGCGACGCCGCCGCAGCATAACGACGCCCCGATGCAGATTCTTTCGACCGCAACCTCGGCTTCGAAAGGGATCCGTCACGGATACATCGTCGATGTGAAAGAAGCTGCCCGCGCGATCCATGATGCCGTGCATCGTGCGTCGCAAGCTGCGCGTATTCCCGTGAAGAGCGCGCGCATCGCGATGGGCGGTGTCTCCTTGGAAGAAGTGCGCTCGACCGCGGACATCACGCTCACCGCATCCGGCGGCATCGTCACCGAACATGAGATGGAACGCGTCCTTGCCGAGAGCGAGAAGCGCGCATCATCACGTCTGAATAACCGCACGGTCGTCCATGTCATCCCGCTCGAATACCGACTCGATGGCATTCCCGTCCAAGGCCGCCCCTTAGGCCTCCAAGGCACGAAGCTCTCCGCCGATACGCTGCTCATCACGATGCTTGCGCAGCATCACGATGATCTCATCGAAGCGGTCGAAGCCGCGGGCGTCGAAGTCGATGGCATCATGGCATCCCCTTTGGCAGCGAGTCTCGTCACGCTCTCGAAAGCGCAGAAGACCGCGGGCGTGATCCTTGCGAACATCGGTGCCGAGACCCTTTCTTTAGTCATCTTCGACAACGACATCCCAATTTCCTTGAAAGTTTTCCCGACGGGTTCTGCCGATATCACGAATGCGATCGCGCTTTCGTTCCAAGTGCCGCTCTCCGAAGCAGAGCAATTGAAACGCGGCGCGGTCACCGGCAGTACGATCACGCCGACGCGTATCTCGAACGTCGCCACCGTGCAACTTAAGAAGATGTTCGCGCTCATAAGCGCACATCTCAAATCGATCAAACGCGATCGGCTGCTTCCGGCAGGCATCGTTCTTACCGGCGGCGGCGCGAGCATGGCGACAACTGCAGACATCGCGAAGACCGCTTTGAAACTTCCATCGCAGATCGGCGTGCCGGTGATGTCCGCGCGCGCGTCCACGCTCGATGCGACATGGGCGGTCTCGCTGGGACTCTGCCGTTGGGGCTTCGCGGAAGATCGCATCGGCCGCCACCATCCGCTGGGAGATATCATCGAGCGCATGATGGATGCGGTGAAGAGCGTCTTTCGTTCGCTTCTCCCCTAGCGTTCCCGTATGGCTCTATTAAGCCCTGAAAGACGACTCGAAAAGACTTGTCCGTCAAGGATTACAGGACGTGCTTCTGTGATATTATGACCGAACTCAATCTTTCTTTTATGGCAAAACAAGTACGACCCGAAGTTGAATCATTCGCGCGCATTCGGGTCGTCGGTGTCGGAGGTTCCGGCGGCAACACCATCAATCATATGGTCAGCTCTCACGTCGTCGGCGTGGATTTCCTCGCCGTCAACACCGATGCCCAGGATCTCCAGAAATCAAAAGCGAAGCGTAAGATCCACATCGGTCGCAATCTCACCCGCGGCCTCGGCACCGGCATGGATCCGGATTTGGGAAAGCAGGCGGCGGAAGAGACGCGTGAAGAGATTCAGGAAGCGCTCAAAGGCTCCGACATGGTGTTCGTCACCTGCGGTATGGGCGGCGGTACCGGCACCGGAGCGGCACCCGCGGTCGCACGCATCGCGCGCGAACTCGGCGCACTCACGGTCGGCGTCGTCACGAAACCGTTTTCGTTCGAAGGCGCGCAGCGACAGAGATTGGCCGACCAAGGCATCACGGAGCTTCGAAAATCAGTGGACGCCATCATCATCATCCCGAACGATAAGCTCATGCAGATCGTCTCTCGCGAGACCGGCATCAAGAACGCGTTCGCAATGTGCGATGACATCCTGAAGCAGGCCGTCGAGGGCATCTCGGATCTCATCACTACGACCGGCATCATCAACGTCGACTTCGCCGACGTGCGCACCATCATGCATAACGCGGGCTCAGCGCTCATGGGCATCGGCACGGCTATCGGCGAGAAGCGCGCTGAGACCGCCGCCCGATTGGCCATCAATTCTCCGCTCCTCGAAGTCTCCATCAACGGTGCGAAGGGAGTCCTCTTCTCCGTGGCCGGCGGCGACGACCTTTCCATGCTCGAGGTCCAGGAAGCCGCAAGCGTCATCACCGAAGCCATCGATCCGGAAGCGAAGGTCATCTTCGGCGCGGTCACCGACGAAAGCCTCAAGAAGGGCCAGGTCAAGGTAACCGTCATCGCGACAGGATTCCCGGAGAATCTCGGCGGCGGCAAGATGGGCTATCCGACGACGCCCATCGCCGTACCCCAACGTCTTTCCAAGAAGGAACCTGAGATGACGCCTATTCGCAAAGCGGCCGAGCCGTCTCCTATCATCGAGAAGTCGGTCGTCCCGCCGTCACAACGTAACCAAGAGAAGGACCGAGAAGCCCCGAAGGAACCACCGCGCCCAGCTGAAATCCAGCCGATCCAAGGCACCAGCGACGATGACGATGTCTGGGGTGGTTTCCCTTCCTTTTTGCGCCGCAAATAGACAGAAAAGGCCGCATGCTATCATAGGAGTCCCTATGTACGATCTTGCTATCGTTGGTGGCGGTCCTGCGGGCGTTGCAGCTGCCGTCTATGCCGCACGCAAACGCCTTAAGACCATTTTGATAACAGATGATTGGGGTGGGCAAAGCACGGTCTCGCCTGAAATCCAGAACTGGATCGGAGATACCGCGATCTCTGGCGCCGATCTTGCGAAGAAACTACGCGCGCACGTTGAATCGTACAAAGGAGAATGGCTTACCATTGCCTCCCCGCATCGCGCGAAGAAGACTGAAGATAAAGGAACACACATCGCGATCTCCTGTAGCGACGGCTCTGTCCACGAAGCGCGCACACTCCTCGTCGCCTCGGGCTCGAATCGCCGCAAGCTCGAAGTCCCCGGTGCTGCGCAATTTGATAACAAAGGCCTCACGTATTGCGCGTCCTGCGATGGACCCTTGTTCGCGGACATGGATGTCGCCGTCATCGGCGGCGGCAACGCCGCATTTGAAACTGCCATGCAGCTCCTTGCCTACTGCAAGACAGTCACCCTCTTCAATCGCGGAGAGAACTTCCGCGCCGACGAACTGACTGTCGAAAAAGTTTTGGCTCACCCTAAGATGCGCGTCGAGAAGAACTCCACGCTGATCGCTGTCGAAGGCGAGAAGTTCGTGAACGGCCTTCGCTTCAAGAATGCCGCAGGCGAAGAGAAGCTCCTTCCCGTTTCCGGCATCTTCGTCGAGATCGGTCTCGTGCCGAACACCGACTGGGTGAAAAACATCGTGAAAATGAACGAGATCGGCCAGATCATCGCTGATCCGTATACGCAGCGCACGTCCAACGCTCGCGTCTGGGCCGCCGGCGATTGCACCGATGGCAAATATCACCAGAACAACATCGCTGCGGGAGATGCCGTCAAAGCCCTGGAAGATATGTATGCCTACGTCCACATGGAGAAGGATCACGCCCCCGTCGTCGCGGAAAAAGAGTCGATCGTCGTCTAGCTAGATAGTACCGTCCTCCATGATCGTTCCGGGAGGAATCACTTTCTCCGGCTCTTCCTCCGACATCCGTGTTTTCGTTTTCACTTCAGCTTGGATCTGCGTATTCGTATCAGGAGACCCTTTCGCTTTGAGAAGAGATTGCTGCCAGAAGTAATAGGTGGCTCCGATGATGATTAGTGCGACGATCGCGATTCCCCATTTCATATCATTCATTGTATCCCGCGATGTGAGAGGATACAATCGCTACATGGCAGAGCTGAAGACTAAGAAAAGCATCGCAAGTCCGACTGATTTCATCGCCTCGGTGATGGACGACGAGCGGCGCAAAGATGCCACACAGATGCTGAAAATCATGAAGGAAGTGACGGGCGAGAGGCCCGTCATGTGGGGCTCGAGCATCGTCGGCTTCGGAAGTTATCACTACAAGTCGGAACGCTCGCGACAGGAGGGCGACTGGCCGATGACCGGATTCTCGCCGCGTAAGCAGAGTCTCACTATTTACATCATGCCCGGCTTCAAGGAATACGGCCCGTTATTGAAAAAACTCGGCAAACACACGATAAGCGGAGGCTCCTGCATCTACGTCAAACGGCTCAACGACATCCACATCCCCACGCTGAAGACCATTATCAAGAAATCCGTGGCCGAGATGCATCGTCGCTACCCGGCGAAGCGCTAAGACGTCTGGATGCTCTGCGCAATGCGGTCGATAAGCGCATCGATATCGTAATTCTGTTGTTCACGCAGACATGCTCCCTGCTTGGGCTCGTCATAATTGAGACATTGCGGATAGCGGAGCTGAAATACGATGCGATAGGTCGCGCTTCCGAACT
>Ga0196980_1000361_pt1 | contig 11411 bp, 9 predicted proteins | sample S3_1013CmetaG_FD_155486 | JGI IMG/M metagenome (GOLD analysis project Ga0196980, IMG submission 155486) | Soil microbial communities from Anza Borrego desert, Southern California, United States - S3_10-13C | ecosystem: Environmental > Terrestrial > Soil > Desert | place: USA: California... | reverse complement strand
GCTATAGAGTAACATTGTATGAGCACGACAATTTCACCGGCGCTTCACTTGTGCTTACTGGCGACAACTCATGTCTTGTCGGCGCGGGCTGGAACGACCGCACCTCCTCCATCCGGGTTGCCACGAACACCAACAATTTTTCAACAACGATCCAGGCAGAGAACTGGACATTCATGTCCGGCGTACAGACAGAAACCACGCAAGATCCAACCGGTGGCGGGCTTAACGTCGGATGGATCGATGCTGGTGACTGGATGGCGTACAACGTTACGATCCCGGCAGCGGGCACGTATCGCGTGATCTATCGTGTGGCGAGCCCGAACTCCAGCCGCACGTTGCGCCTCGAAAAGGATAATGGAGCGACGCAGCTTGGAACCGTAACGATTCCGAACACGGGGAACTGGCAAGCATGGACGAATGTAGCGCATAACGTGAGCCTGCCCGCGGGGACTTACTCCATCGGACTTGCAACGGCGACCGGCGGATTCAACATCAACTACTTCACGATCACCAACAACCTGTCTGCGCGCTTGAACACAAGCGTATCCGAAACGGCGGAACCGATCGTCGTCGAAGAACGCGCGTTTGTGCTCTCACCCAACCCGGTGAAGGATGAACTGTTTATTACCGATTACGAAAATGTGAGACGGTTGAAAATCTACAACATCCAGGGCCAGGAGCAGATCGTGGTCGAGAAACCTGGACGCTCTATTTCGGTTTCGGCGCTGAAGCCTGGTATGCACATCGCCATCATTGAAAAGACCGACATGTCGATCAAAGAAGAAAAGCTTGTCAAACAATAAGGCGGTACATGATCACAAAAGAGGCGGCTTCGGTTGCCTCTTTTTTTTCTCAACCTCAATCACCCATTAAGATGAAGAGAATTTATACACTCATTGTGGGACTGCTGGCCGCATTTTCGTCATTGGCCGCACTCCCCAACAAAGTTTTTGCTCCGTATGTTGATGTGATGCTGTGGCCTACTTTCAGCCTGATGAGCTGCTTCAATGCAACAGGCCAGAAATATTATACGCTTGCCTTTATCACGGCTGGCAGCAATGGCCAGCCTGCGTGGGGCGGGTCGGTTTCCATGGATCAGAATTTCATGCTCGACCAGATCAATCAGCTCCGGGCGTCCGGTGGCGATGTGATTGTTTCTTTTGGCGGAGCGAATGGCACCCCGATCGATGCATCCATCACGGATGTCAACGCTTTGGTAAATGCGTACCAGTCGGTGATCAACCGCTACGGCCTTACCTGGATCGACTTTGATGTCGAAGGTTTTTGGGTCGCAGACCAGCCTTCCATTGACAGGAGAAACCAGGCGGCCCGCATCCTTCAGAACAACAACCCGGGTTTGCGCATTACTTATTGCCTGCCTGTGATGCCAACCGGTCTGACGGCCGACGGCATAAACGTCATCAACAAAGCGAAAGCCGCGGGAGTCAATATTTATAACGTCAACGTCATGGCTATGGACTACGGCCAGTCCGTAAGCCAGATGGGCTCTGCGGCGATCAGTGCGGCGCAAAATGCCCGTAGTCAAACGGGTCTGAACATCGGCATCACTCCGATGATCGGCAAGAATGACACGCAGAATGAAACTTTCACACTCGCCAATGCAACGGAGGTGCTCAACTTCGCGAATGCAAACGGATTTGTGAATATGATCGCGATGTGGTCGGCAAACCGCGACAACGGAGGTTGCCCGGGTCAGACGACGGCTTCTCCCTCATGCAGCGGATTATCACAAGGTAATTTCGCTTTTATCAACACCTGGAAATCTTTTTCGGGCGGCACAATCAGCGGTGTGGCTACTCTCTACAAAGACTGTAATTTTTCCGGTTCGGCAGTGGCGTTGCCAGTCGGGGATTACACGTTATCGGCGTTGAACGCGCGCGGGGTTCTCAACGACGATATTTCTTCCGTGCGCGTCACATCCGGCTACAAAATCACTTTGTATGAGCACGACAACTTCGGCGGTGCATCAATCGTGGTTACGGGAGAGAACTCGTGTCTGGTAGGGGCCGGGTGGAATGACCGCGCTTCATCGATTCGTGTGGCCACAAACACGGGCTCGTTCTCGACAACCGTTCAGGCTGAAAACTGGACATTCATGTCCGGCGTGCAGACCGAGACGACCCAGGATCCGACGGGCGGCGGACTGAATGTGGGATGGATTGACGCCGGCGACTGGATGGCCTACAATGTTACGATTCCGTCAACGGGGACGTATCGTGTGATTTATCGCGTCGCCAGTCCAAACTCGGGAAGGACGCTGCGTCTCGAAAAAGATGCTGGATCGACACAGCTCGGTTCGGTCACCGTTCCGAATACCGGTAGCTGGCAATCGTGGACCAACGTTGCTCATAATGTGACATTGACAGCGGGAACGTATTCGATTGGCATTGCAACGGCAACGGGTGGATTCAACATCAATTATTTTACAATCACAAATAATTTATCGGCGCGGTTGAGTACGAACGAGCACGCCGAACATGAAAACCCGGTCAGTGTTGAAGAACACGTAGTGATGTTATTTCCCAACCCCGTGAGGGACCAGTTGTTTATCCGTGATTTTGAAAACGTGAAGGCGATCAGGATCTATAACATCCAGGGGCAGGAGCTGATTGTGGTTGAGAAGCCCGGACCATCGGTTCCGGTTGGAGTTTTGAAGCCCGGGATGCACATCGGTGTGATTGAAAAGACGGATGGAAAGATCATGAAGGAAAAGCTGGTGAAGGAATAAGGGGCAGCTGAAAAGCGGGGAGGGAGTGGTGTGTTTCGCCACGGTGAGACTGAGCGCACTGTGGTATTTTTTGAATATTAATCTCCTCCGCCACAACCTCCCCCGCATCCGCTCCCACAACTGCTGTCGCCGGAAGAACATCCGCTGTCTCCACCCCATCCATTGCTATCGGCACCACACGAATTGTCGAACTCGTGACTATAGGTCATGAACGTTCCACATCCTCCGGTATCAACGAGCACCGGTTCGCTCTTTTTCAACTCTTTCATCAGCTCCTCCTCGATTTCTTTCATCAACGTAAACTCAAGCCCGCCGATCAGCAAAATATTGCCACCGATAGCCCGCAGTTTTTCGATTGCCTTATTTCGGTTGGCGGCCATCTCCTGAGCGATGGTGGATTTGAGATCGAGAAGTTCCCGTTCGACTTCTCGCTTCAGATCTGTCCCAATATCGGTGTAAGCGATCCCGCCTAAAAGATCGGTCCACAAGCTCCGGGAAAACGCGCGGGAAAGCATGGGTGAAGTGGAAATCTTTTTCTGCAGTGATTTTTCGGATCGCGCGTTTTCGTAACCCATTTTGACACAGTGCTGGAAGAGCATGCCCATACCTTTGGATTTATGGAAGGCTGCCAGGAAGATCATTTCGTGTGCGAGTCCCGCATAGGCCTTGAAGCGTTTGCCGGCGTATATGTATTTGTAGGTTCTTACCTCGCGGCCGTCGGGTCGCCGTTCAACGTGATCAATGGTCAGCACTTCCTTCAGGAGCAGGTCCATAAAGGTATACTTCAGTAATTCTTGTTTCCCTGCCTTGTCACCCTGGGTGATAAGCAGTGTCTCTGCTGGTGTTAGTTTGGTTAAATTCATTTTCAAAATATTTTTTTAATAATCCAGTTTTTGTTCAGGTCGATCCAGCGGTAGCGGGCCGGCGCGAACCTCGTCGTGGCTTCGGGCCAGATGTCGGCGGGAGGCAGCTTGCCGAAGAGATTGCGGTAATGAAACAAGGTCAACGCGTACCAGTCTTCGAATTTCGACTGTTCCTTTGCGCCGCCTTTTGTCGGCCCATGGTGTACCTCGCGTTTGAGGACGTGCGGGCAGAACTCTTTCCAGTAATCGCGGGTGTACAGCAGGTGAAGGTGCCATACCTGGTCGACGGTCTCGGACGGAGTGAGGGATTGGTTAGTCGCGCAAATCAGAAACATGAACTTTTTGTATTCGAAGATGGCTCGAAATGTAAATTCCCGGGTCCAACCGTTTTCACGGGCGAGCCGGTCGCTGAAACTCAGCGCGGAGGTGTTGTCATCGAGTTCGTATTGCTCGATTGATTTCCAGTGTCGTGATTGTTCGTGTGTCATCCTATTTTTTTTCGGCCAAAAATTCTTTTAAAATTCCTTTTTTAGAGGATTTCATTTGTACCTCGTTTTGATAAGGATTTGGAGCAGGTGACCGGTTTTTCAGTCGTGAAAGAATAACAAGAGGAAAGAAAAGGAAGGAGAGGAAGTTTTATGGTTTTTTAGGACTTCATTCAATTGTATATACGAAACCGACGGGCTCCTGTACCGGATTTCATGTTATGGTTTTGTTAAGAAATGACGGAGAGGTGAACGGTTATTGAACATGCAATTCACCAATCGATCCAAGCACCTTGGCCAATGAACCGGATGAATGCCAGGACCGCATATGGGAAAGGACCGCGGGTGGCACAGAAGATCCATTCGCTGAAATGACTTCTAAATAAATTTCCAGCAATTTCCTGAGGTTCGTGACGGGTTTCGCGGGAAGACGCACGATTATTTCATTCAGCAACACCTCCAGCGCCAGATTATGTTTAGCCGACACGTTCATGAGGTTTGATCCCAGAAGATCGGTCAGCCGTTTCAGCGGTGCGAATTCGATTGCCTGATTGACGCCGATGATCTCTCCAAGCCGGTGTGCATTCAGTGTTTCGCTGGATACCCCTTTGATCCAAAGTTCTCCGGCGAATGACTGGACCGTCTTATCAGCGCTGAGCATACTCATTCCTATAAGCAGGTGCGACATTTCGCCATAATCCGCGTCGAGGTGAACCATTGCTTCGAGGGTCGCGGTAACGATTGCCAGGTCGGTTGTTCCCATGAAGGTGTTGTACTTTAGACACTTGCCCACGACCTGGGCGAGCATAGGCTCTACGTTGTTCGGCATCAGGCAGATGAGACGCGCCATGTCGCGTCCGGCAGCGATGTTGTACTGATTTCTGAAAACGATCGACTCATAAATCCCAGGGCGCGACTGTTTTTTCGCGGCGAACATTCTGGAAAGGAATCCGCGAATAGAATCGCGTGGCTGATACGACTTCTCATTGAAATCCACTATCAGTATGGGTCTTTGCTTTTTTACCTGGACATATTTCCGCCTCTTCTGGTCGTATTCACCGACCGTATAAGTTTCCATCTCGTGGTGCCAACTGAATTTTCCATTGAGGTAATTGATCGGCATTGAAGTCAAATTCATAATCTCACCGGGAATATGATCTCTGTCTTTGGTGGCCGCCGTGAGCACCCAGGTTGCGTGGAGACTAAAAGGTGGCTGCGGCCGGCCATCCCGGTCCATCAGGAATTGCACAAGATTTCCAATTTCGCCCTGGAGCGATGAGCGGGCAAGGTCGAGAAACTTCTTGCTTTCAGACAAGTCACAACGGGATATAGCCACGTGAAAGTCAGTCGTGTCCGGCTCGTGATTTTTCTCCTGGTATAATTTCAGGCGATTGATCAGTACATCGGGCGCGACATATGCGGGCTCGTGTGTTGGCGTCGACAGTAATGGAAGCGTTTCGTTTTTTTCCAGACGTGTCAAGGCAAGCAAAAGCAATTCTTTATGGGCTTTGTATATCGGGTCGCGCGAGCTTGTCGCCCATGAAACAAGGGAATGGATTCTCGGCTGCATCCAGGCGGGGCGCGTTTCTCCTTCCTTTTTCAAAAACTCCGACTGCAGCGCCGAGAGCGCTGTGGTTTGTTCAGGATTTCTTTTGATGAGGAGCTTGCAATAGTCTACAAAGAAAACGGCGAGCAAATGGTCCAGGTGACCGGTAGTGGTTGTAAATCCTTCCAGGCACAGTTTCAATGCGCGTTGCAGCGCCGGCGTGAACTTGTCGGCTATTTCCGGTACGCGTTCGTTCATCCGTATCAGGGCAGCCGGAAGAAGGTCAAGGTGATAGGGCTGGTTGTTGTCGAACGCCTGACTGGCGAGGAAGACAAGCTCGTCCGGCGAATCCGGGAATGGAATGTGCACCCGTTGCTGTGAGATTTCCACCGGAACCAACTCCAGGGCACGGGTATTGCGATTTGCATCTTCCTTTATAAACGGGCTCAATAGTTTTTTGACGCTGACCAGCATGGGCTCCCGGTAGGACGCGACCGCCTCCGCGATTGCGGCAGAATTTTCATCGCCATGTTTTTGAATGAGTTTCGCTGCCCTTGTTTGCACCTCATCGTCTGAGATGAGGAACGCCTGGCACGCGATTACACAGATTGCTTCACGCTTGCCGGGATGTTTTTTCGCAATCTTGTCGAGCAGTGAAAGCGTTGCCTTGACAATGGCTTTCGTTTCCGAAGACATCAAGACGGGAGCCGCTTCGATGAGGCCGTCGACGTTGCATTGGGGATCGTCGGCTATTTGTTTGAAAGCCTGGAGGGCAGTATTGACCGGTTTGCTGTGGGGACAATTTAGTGCCGAAAAAAGTGCATCCTGCATTGAGAGGAGTTCGTCTTTGCGGGGTTCGAGCAGGGAAAAAAGCGATGTCGCCCACCCCGATTGCAGCTTGTTAAAATTGCGCCCGGACGCAAGCATGGATTCCTTCAGCAATCGCGATCTGTCGATACGCCCCTCATCGGAATATTGCTTGAGGGCCTGCATCCAGTGACTCTGTTCTTTTTTTGTACCATTGGCATCATGCAGGAACCGATCGGTATTGTGTAAATTATTTTCAACTTCAAAAAAATACCAGATGTGGTCCCGCAATGTGACCGGATATTTTAGCAGATTCGATGGCCGCGCCACCCACTGCCGGTCCTTTCCTGTTTCGAAGAGTAGCTGAGGCAGCGCTTTTACGATCAGCTCGCGGGTTGGATGAATCAAACCCCTGTCGCTGATCTTTACCACCCACTCGTAAGTCAGGAACGTCGGGAGGAATGCCGCCTCACCTTCGCGGTTGATGTAATCTCCGAACCATTTCGGACAATACCATTCAAGGATTTCGTCGACCTTTTTGGTGTCGAGCATCCAAACCAAGACCACCTTTTCAAATTGTTTCCGGTTGAAGCAAATGAACGCGGCATGTACAAGCATCGAGGCCTGTTTGTCAGTAGCCTTGCGGTTGAAGGTGAGCGACCCAAAACTTCTGTTTTCCTTGTATTCCAGGTAGTCGCGGCAGAGGTCGACAAGGAATGGGACAAGTTTTGCGCGCTCCTCTTCGGGGAGGCCCTTAAAGAACGGGATCATTTCCTGTTCGCGCTCATTTTTCAGGATTTGCAGGAACGCTTGCTCGTGGCTCATCTCATTAGCTGATCAACTTTTTCTTTACGGCAAGGATGTGTTTGCAGAGGCCACGCTCACCCTGGTACTGGCTAAACCACATGCATGTACACTGCTCATGATCTCCCTGCAAAATGACCACGTGCCTGACGCCGCTCCCCTCCACCCGTGCTTCAACGCGGTTGTCTGACCGTTGAATGATATCGACTTTCCCCTCGAGGATCAATTGCTCGGCCGCCTTGGCGCGCGGATTAAGACTCATGATCCTGCCAAGCTTGAATGGAAGTCTTCGGTAAAAGAAGTGGTTTTCATCCAGGTCATACCCGAGCAGACCCATCGCGGAGAGCCGCCCTGTGACATTCTGTATTTTTTTCATATCGACACCTTCTTCGATTGCCAGCAATGTCGGGTTGAACTCCTGGTTGGCGTATCCATACTTATCGATCGAATCGATCCAAGTGTCGGGAACATCTTCAATCAATGACTCAAGCGCAGCACCCTCGCCGGAGAAGCCCCGCCAGAAATCCCGCGACAGCGAAAGACAAAAACGTACGTTCCCGAAGTACAGCTGCCAGGTCGTTGATTGCATCTGTGGATGAGCGAACACGCGCAGCTCGTCGGCGTGGGGAATCAGCGGTTCCAGCAAACGCAAGCGATGGATGCCACCGATACAAATGGCGCTACCTGATTTAACGGGTGAGAACGAGGGCTTTGCTCCCCGCGTGATCAGGTAATAATCGGCTTTGGGCTTGCCATTCGGAAGACTCTGGAAAAGTTGCAACGCCTGTACGCGGTTAAATGAGAATGCTTTCTCCGCTTCCGCCAGAAAAAGCTGGACGGTTGTAAGCCCTTTGATCCATTTTGTCGGCAGCGGGACCTTCCGTTCAACGATCCTCGTGTCGGCTTTTGCAATTGCGACTTCCGTTCTGCCCACCGAAAGCACGACGTTTTCGTTTCTGTTGATGCTGCCCAATGCCGAGATCATCGGCTGGTTGAAGTCGACATTTGTCGTTCCATTGGCGGGAAACTCGCCATCGTGACCGCCGGGCAAAATATCAACGCGCGCATAAACGCCCGCGCAATGCGAGAAGCCCTCGAAACGGATCTTTTCATTTCCGGCCGTGACGATCGGATCCCTTAGCAACGCAAGTTGGAAAGGAGACAGATTAAAACTTGACTGGACAACGTTTGACAGTCCGATAAGACATCGGGCGGTGATGTAGGGATCTTTCAAGCGGCCCCAGAAAAAGCAAGGGGCGTCTTTCTTTTGAACCTCGCTGTATTTCGCAAGGAACAACTGGTCGTCCGAAACATCGCGAACCAGCGACGACGGATAAGAATATTTATACGTGATTGTTTCCGACATGAACGAGGGCCTTCGGACTCACAATTTACTGAAAGTTTTCGGGAATCAGGCCCTTGTTATATTGGTGGCGAACAGGTTATTGAAATTTCCATCGCCGACGATCTGGGCAATCCATACGCCAAGTCCGTCGTATGTTTTTTTATTCAGGAAGTTACCCATGCTGATGCGTTTGACGCCTGCTGCTTTCAGTTGTTGAAAATCTGGCAGTCCGGGAATGCACATGACGTTCACGGGAAGCTTGCACGCGCCGGTGGCGGCCGTAATATCCGATATTTTCGAAATGCAAGGGAAAAAGAGCCCGTGAACTCCGGTCTGCTGATAGAGCGCCATTCTTGCAAGGGCGTCTTCGAGGGCGTTCGGGAGACCAAGCAGGAAGCTGTCACATCTGACATTGATAAATACCGGAACCCCGCTTTCGTTCAGCAAGGTGACGATTCGTTTCAACTTTCCGGTAAAATCCTGAGCGTCCACAATACCGCGTTTGCCCTTTTCAACATAGGAATCTTCTATGTTGATACCGGAGACGCCAACATTGGCCAGCTTTCGAATGTTGCTTGCGATCTCTTCTGCCGAATGGCCATAACCCGATTCAAGATCGACTGAAAAAGGAATGGACACTCCGGATGCGATACGCCGTATTATCATGAAGTATTCTTCGAAGCTCATTTCCTCGCCGTCGGCATATCCAAGCGTCTCAGCAGCGGCTGCGCTGGATGTAGCAACTGCCTTGAAACCTTTTTGCTCGTACACCCGCGCGCTTTGGACGTTCCATACATTTCCGACCAGGAGCGGTTCGGGGCCCTTGTGCAGTTCAATAAATTTGTCAAAGTTATTTTTCATCTGAAGATTTTAGTTACGGTTGCTGCTGAACGAGTCACGGTACATTTTCCAGCCCTGCGGCGTTTTTTTCCACAACACAAGGAACTTGCCATCGTCGAACAATTCGCCTTTTGCATTGAAGGATTGCCAGAGCCCCTCTTCTGTGACGAACTCTTTTCCATCGCCATAAACCGCAAGTGTTATGAATTTGCCGTTCCTTAGCCCATAGTCGTCATACGCCGAGCGGAAAAAACTCGCTGCGGCATTGCGTCCGCATAGCGCCGGTGTATTTGGTGCCAGGATGCATGCGTCTTCGGCGTACCGGTCGAGGAAGATGGATGAATCATTCATGACGAAAGATTGGAAATAGATGGCGTTGCTTTCGGCTATCGCTTTTTTCGCTTCTTCGAGGAGTGGCTCATTTCTTGACTGCGCGTTGCCGATGGCCGCATGGACTAACGCGATGAGTGTCAGAATGAGATGGTATCTTTTCATGCTGCTGTTATTTTTTTGTAAAGATGATGAGCGGGCATTGGCTAAAAAGTGATTTATGTCACTTTTTTGTTTTCGACATTTTTGCACTGAACCGGCTCAGTGTCTCTCGCGAAACGCCAAGGTACGCAGCCAGCATTTTTTTCGAAACACGCTGCAGCAGAGATGGATATTCCTGGAGAAAAAGCTCGTAACGCTGTTGGGCATCGGATGTCATGTAAGTCAGCAAACGCTTTTGCTGTTTGGTGAAACTCTCGTTGGCCTTTCTCCGGAAAAATCTTTCCATGACGGGGAATTGTTCACAAAGCTGTTCACGCTTTTCAAAGCTCAGGCTCAGGACTTCGGTCTCCTCGATACACTGGATGTTGAAGGTGGCTTTTGTGCGGTTGTAAAAACCATTCTGGTCGGTTACCCAGCAGCCCTCGTTTGCGAACTGAATGATGTGATCCTTTCCGCGGTCGTCGGTGTGGGTGGAGATCACGAGTCCTTTTTTTAACCAGTGCGTATGCCGGACCACGTCGCCGGCGCGGGTCAGCATTTGATCCTTCGCGAATCTACGGGGTGTAAAAAACTTCATTATACTTTCAAACACATCGTCATCAACCACTACGAATCTGGACACATGGTCCCTGAAATCGGCGATCTGGGCAGGTGCTTTCATAATCCGCCCGAAGGTAAGAAAAATGCAGGTCCGCGCGGAGGATTGGCCGACATCAGGATGATGGGCTTTCGGGTACATGTTGTAGCTGGTAAATCAACGCACACACGATCAGCAACTCCGCGGCGAGCTTGAAAGACTCCTCGGCTATCACACCGCCAGCCGCGATGTCGATCGCCACGGAGGCGGATCCAAAGGCCACACCGAAGGCAAGCATGACGCGCCCGGCATGCGTAAGCTGACGCCACAGAACGTATGACATGAGCAACCCGGCCACTGATCCGAGGATTACTGGTAATTCAAAGTACCAGGTCGAAACATCGGGGGAGCCAAACATGATCCGTTCTTTCAGGTTTTCGTGGAACATGAACCGTTCATCGAGCGCCAGCAGGATAAAAAATCCGAAGAAAAAGGTCCATGGGTTCCAGGTAGACCGCATGCCGATAGCGACCGAGAGAGCCGCCATGAACGTGAGCAGTGTTCCCGACAGCCAGGTGGCAACGGAATTTTCTCCAGCGATGACGTAAATTGGAAAGTTCCTCGTCGATCCCAGTGCAATGGAGAAAACGGCGGCAACGAAAAGGAGAACAATGGCCACCGCTGCTTTGGCGGATAATTTCATGTGCAGTCGAGCTCTTCGGCAAAATCGATGATCTGCCAGGTGCCATCGAGGTTGATGAACCACAGGCATTGCGCCATGGTATCGTCGGAGATCCCGGCAAATGTGCCTGTTACACAGCCGATATCCGGGACCCGGTCCGCATTCAGATCCGCCACCCATACCCGTTCCCCGGCGCGCTCAACGGTACAGCTGGTGGCCGA
>Ga0196980_1000359_pt1 | contig 11460 bp, 8 predicted proteins | sample S3_1013CmetaG_FD_155486 | JGI IMG/M metagenome (GOLD analysis project Ga0196980, IMG submission 155486) | Soil microbial communities from Anza Borrego desert, Southern California, United States - S3_10-13C | ecosystem: Environmental > Terrestrial > Soil > Desert | place: USA: California... | reverse complement strand
ACCATGTGCCAACCCCTGGTCGGCCTCCAGGTAAAATTCTCCCAGCCGCTGCGAGCTCTTATCCTGTACGACAGCCATCCGGTCCAGCTCGAGCAATTCTTCCACAGCGGTGCCGTTGGGAAGCCGGACGCAATTGCCTTCGCGGCTGAAGAGAATGTTGGAGTGCCTGAGAATCGCCGTCACCTGCTCCTCCCAGCCCGGCCGCAGCCTGAGAAACAAGTCGGGCTGAATGAAATGCGAAAGCACAAAGGCGTCGGACTGCAGTTGGTTGCTGATTTCAAAAATCCAGGGAAAGACCGCCTCGGGTAAACAGTTGACCAGCTTCATTTTTTGCGGCAAGGGGAGATGAACCTGCTCATTCCACTCCGGCCGCAACTGGCTAAGTACCTCATCCGCGGTTTCGGAACAAAGAAACAGTCCCCCCAGAATTCGTTCTCCAACCGAAAGATTTTTTCCCCACTGCCCCGTACGAAAAAAGCAGTAGCAAAGATTGCTTATCACCCTGCGATCGCGCGATCCGTATTTCCGCGATGCACCAAACCAGTTCCTGATGAAATAGGCGAAAGGTGTTTCGCCGCGGTACTGCGTGAGGATCGCCTGGGTGGTATGGAGATAGGAATGAAAGCGGCTCACGTCCGCAAGATAAACCAATAGCAGCCGGCCTACTGGTAGTAGTAGGTGATGTTGCTGACCGTACCCGGCGGATTCTGGGTGCTTACCGCCGTGAGCGGCTTGTTGCTGCTGATATCGTACGAGTACACAAAATCCGTGGTGAAATTATTGCTGGGGTCCGTCGCGTCCACGAAATCCATCCGCGTGGCGTTGTTGCTTCCAAAGTAAACGGGTCTGCCAAGAATAACTGCCTCGCGCTGCAATCTGAGCGGCGTGGTCTTCGCGTCGTACGTATAAGTAGTCGTAGCGATAAGATCGTAGGCCATCGCGGTGGGGTCGTAGCTGTATTGTTTGACCGAGCTGAGGTTGCCCCCCGCATAAGTATATTCCTGCTTGAAAGAAAGTATGAAAGGCGCAGGAGGAAATTTCAGATAATGCTCCTCGCCGCTGATGTTCCCAGAAGCATCGTACTGGTAAGCGGCGCTGTCGGTCACTGTAAATCCAAAAATTGTCATATCAAATACAGCCGACGTGTAGCGGTTGTTCGAAGTGCTGTAATTGTAATTCGTAACAATGCTGTCGATTCCCGCAGAGATCAGCACCTGGCTCTTCTGGATCGTCCGCGTGATATTGCCCGACCCGTCGCGGAGGATCTGCAGGTCGTTACCGACGTCTATGCCCTGCGACATGCCGACAGTTTTCTCGAAGATCAGCCGTCCGGAACCATCGTACGTGTAATCGACGACAACAGAATCACTCCCGGATTTCTGCACGGAGCGGATGAGTAGGGCATTTTCGGTACCGGTGCTCCAGTCGATTTCCTTCTGGCAGGAAAGCAGCGTGATGCAGATTGCCATTCCACTGAGTATCCATTGTTTCATAAGCAGCTCAATTAGCCGACAAGATAAATATTTTCTCCCTCGAATCTACAATTCCAGCAGGGTCTTTACCGGGTCTTTCCCGATCAGCAGCTGCTCGGGATTCTCGAGTATTTCTTTCACCCTCACAAGAAAACTCACGGATTCACGCCCGTCGATGATGCGATGATCATAGCTCAGGGCCACATACATCATCGGCCGAATGACGACCTGTCCGCGAAGCGCGACCGGCCGCTCTTCGATCTTGTGCATGCCGAGTATGGCGCTTTGGGGGAGGTTAATAATTGGGGTGCTCATCAAGGAACCAAACACGCCGCCATTGGTAATGGTGAAGGTGCCTCCCTGGAGCTCTTCCAGCGAGAGCTTGTTATCCCGTGCCCTGGCTGCAAGCTCGATGACTTTTTTCTCTATTTGCGCCATGCCGAGGCTTTCCGCATTGCGAATCACCGGAACTGTCAGCCCGCGGGGTGTGGAAACGGCGATCGAAATATCGCAATAATCGTGGTAAACGATCTGGTCGCCGTCGACAGATGCATTCACTGCAGGCCATTCGTGGAGCGCGACGCAGCAGGCTTTTGCAAAAAAGCTCATAAAGCCCAAACCGACACCATGGGTCTCTTTGAATTTTTCTTTGTGGAGGTTGCGGATCTCCATGATGCGCGTCATGTCGACCTCGTTAAATGTCGTCAGCATCGCGGTGCTGTTGCGGGCTTCCACCAGCCTGCGCGAAATCGTCTTGCGCAGCTGGCTCATTTTCTCGCGCCGCTCCTCGCGTGAAAAAAGAGGCTTGCCGGAAGTCAGCCTGCCGGGATGACTCAGCGCGGCAAGTACATCTTCCTTTATGATCTTTCCCTGGTATCCGGAGGGAGTAACTGTGGTCGGATCAAGTTTTTTATCGGCAATGATAGCCGATGCCACCGGCGTTGCACGAATCTCATTCGAAACCGAGGTGACCGGCGCGCTCGTGCTCCGTTTTTCCTCCTTCTTACTCCTTGTTTCCTTTTTTTCGGGCTTTGCTTCCGCCCCGTTTTCGGCAGGCGGGGTTTTCTTTTCGACGGTGGGCTTTGCGTCTGCTTCCGGCTTTGCAGCTGATTCGTCGATATTGGCCAAAAGATCTCCGACTTTGAGCGTATCACCTTCCCGCGCAGCCTGTGTGAGAATGCCAGGCTGTTCCGCGTTCACTTCAAAAGTTGCCTTTTCGCTTTCCAGCTCAGCGATCACCTCGTCCCGGTCCACATAATCGCCGTCCTTCTTGTTCCATTTCAACAGAGTGACTTCGCTGATGGATTCACCGACTGCAGGCACCCGGATGTCGATCATAATTACACAATTATTTACAGCAAAAAGCGGCCGCCCGGAGACCGCAGGCGGACAAAGATAGCAAGCTTATCAGTTTGATTAAACGGCAATTGTTGGCGCATCCGATACAATACGGAAGCCACCTGCCTGATAAACCGCTAAATACTGAAAGCCGTATCAATTATCTCCGCCTGCTCCTGCGCGTGTACCCGCGCGTAGCCCGTAGCGGCCGCCGCGGAGGGCTGCCGGCTGATCACCCCGAAATTGATTTGCTTGAGATACGACTGCAGGTACATTGCGGCTCCCATGTTCAAAGGCTCTTCCTGCACCCAGAACCAGGTGGCGCGACCGTACTTCCTGTACAATGATTCAAGTTGCAGTGTTGGAAGCGGATACAACTGCTCCAGCCGCACGAGCGCTATGTTATCCGGTTTTTCTTTTTTCTTCCTCTCCTCCAGTTCAAAGAAAATTTTGCCGCTGCAGAGCAACACCTTTTTCACCCGCGCCGGATCCGCTGTGGGATCATCCAGGATTTCGCTGAATCCACCCCGCAGAAATTCTTCGACCCGGGAATAGCTTCCGGGATGACGCAGGTTCGCTTTCGGTGTGAATTCGATCAGCGGCTTGCGAAAAGGCCACGCGAGCTGGCGACGCAGCACATGGAAAAAATTTGCGGCGGTGGTCACGTTGGCCACGACCATATTCAGCTCCGCGCACAGCTGGAGAAAGCGTTCCATGCGCGCGCTGCTGTGCTCCGGACCCTGTCCTTCGTAACCGTGCGGCAGCAATAGCACCACGCCGCTCATACGGTTCCATTTTTGTTCCCCCGAGGCAACGAACTGATCGATCATCGTCTGCGCACCATTCGCAAAATCCCCGAACTGCGCCTCCCACAGCACCAGGGCGTTTGGATTCGCAAGCGCGTAGCCGTAGTCGAATCCAAGCGCCGCATATTCGGAAAGCAGGGAATTATAAATCCGAAACTCACCCTTTGCCCCCGGCACCCGGCTCAGGCGGTTAAAGGGACGGTCCGTTACCTCATCGCGAAGAATGGAGTGGCGGTGCGAAAAAGTTCCGCGCTGTACGTCCTGCCCGCTCAAGCGCACATCCTTACCTTCCAGCAGCAGGCTTCCATAGGCCATCAGCTCGGCCGTGGCCCAGTCCAGCTTTTGTTCGGTCTGAAACAGGCGGACCTTGTCCTGCAAAAGCTTTTCCACCTTCCGCAGGGGTTTGAAGTCTTCGGGCCATTTCATCAACGCCTCGAAGATCTTTCGGAAATCTGCCTCGCTGATCGCCGTTACGGGGGACTGATCGAAATCCTGGGCAACCGCTTTCCGCAATTTCTTCCACCAGAGCTCTGGCGGCTGATAATGGTATGGAAGCGGGTTTTGCTTCACCTCGTCGAGACGCTCCTGCAAATCGGACCAAAACTTCTTCTCCATTTCACGGGCAAGCTCCTGCGCGTCGGGTTCACCATTTTCCAACAGGTATTTAACGTACACCTCGCGCGGATTGGGATGCTTGTCGATTAAAGCATAAAGATGCGGTTGCGTAAATTTCGGATCATCTCCCTCGTTGTGACCGTGTCGGCGATAACAGACGAGGTCAATAAAAATATCCGCATTGAAATGTTGGCGGTAGCGCGTCGCGATCTCGGCACACCGAACAACCGCTTCCGGATCGTCGCCATTCACGTGCAGTACCGGCGCCTGGATAGCGGCTGCCAGCGAGGTGCAGTAATCAGAACTCCGCGCATCGTCGAAATCGGTTGTAAAGCCAATCTGGTTGTTGATGACGAGGTGCAGCGTTCCGCCGGTATAATATCCGTCGAGGTCCGACATCTGAAGCACTTCATATACTACGCCCTGTCCGGCAATCGAAGCGTCTCCATGAATGAGAATCGGAAAAATTTTGTCGAAGTCGCTCTGGTACATCACGTCGGCCTTCGCCCTGGAAAAGCCGACAACGACCGGGTCTACCGCTTCCAGGTGCGAAGGGTTGGGCATCAGCTTCAGGTGAACGGTGTTGCCGTCGCGAGCCTGCAGCTCGCTTCCGAACCCAAGGTGATACTTTACGTCGCCGCTGCCCATGGTCTGGTCCGGCTGCGCCGTTCCTTCGAATTCACTGAAGATCTGTTCGTACGTCTTGCCAAGGATGTTTGCCAACACATTTAGCCGGCCGCGGTGCGCCATTCCGATAACAATTTCCTGAACCCCGTGCGCGGAAGCGGTATCGATGATTGCATCGAGCGCCGGTATCGTGGTCTCCCCGCCCTCCAGCGAAAATCTTTTTTGTCCGACGTATTTTGTATGAAGGAATTTTTCGAAGATCACCCCCTGGTTCAATTTTTCCAGGATCTGTTTGCGCTGTTCCAGCGAAAACGGTTCATAGAGATGATTTTCTATCTCACGCTCGAGCCAGTCGATCCGTTCCTGGTTCACGAGCGCTCCGTATTCGACGCCAACATGACCGGCGTAGCGGGCACGAAGCAGCTCCAGAATATTTCTCAATTTCGTTCTTCCGAGACCGATGAATTTTCCTGCTTCGAATTCAGAATCAAGTTCGGCGTCGGAAAGGCCGAAATATTTCAGGTCCAGGTTGGCGCCACGGTCTTTGCGTTCCCGGATGGGGTTCGTCCGCGCTATGAGGTGCCCTTTTCGCCGGTACGCCAGGATCAGGTTATACACGGCGAACTCGCGGTCGAGCGCCATGCCGGGCAGTTCCTGAACCGGGGCGCCGTGGCCGTTCTCACGGGCGGCGGTCATCGCGAAATCAAAACCTTCGAAAAACTTTCTCAGATCGGGGTCGATACTTCCCGGATCTCTGAGAAAATCGCGGTAGAGATTCTCCACGAAGGCCGGAGAGGAACTGGTGATATAGGAGAAATCTTTCATGAAGCCTGATGAAAGCCATCTTCTTAACAGACGGGGTGCAAATATCGTTCAAAATATCCAGACCGGGGTTCATTTTGAACGCTTTAGCAACCGAAATCAGGACCGGAGAATAAGCTGAAAATTTGGTAGTTCGCCTTCGCGCGCTTACCTTTGCGCCTCTTCCAAAGCCTCGGCTTTTGGAATAAAAAAATCAGCATGGCCAATCATCGCGCTACGAAAAAAGACGTACGACAGTCGGCAAAGAGGCAGGAACGCAATCGTTATTATGGAAAAACGACGCGCAACGCAATTCGCGACCTGAAAGCCGCCCCGGCTACCGACGCGAAAGCAAAGTACCCTGACGTTTCCAGCATGATCGACAAGCTGGCCAAGCGCGGTGTAATTCACAAGAACAAGGCAGCAAACCTGAAAAGCAAGCTCGCGCGAAAGCTCAACATAGCGAAGTAAGCTGGGGGAAAATTATTTGAAAGGCATCTCACAGAGGGATGCCTTTCTTATTTTCACCCCTGTATGAAGAAATTCCTGGCCGCACTCCTGTTGTTGTCGCAGACCGCCGTTTCCGCGCAGGCATTCGTGACCCGCTTTGAACGATCGGGTGGAAAGGAATCCGCGGATTATTTCGAAATTATCCGCTGGTGGAGGCAGTTGGATGATGCGTCTTCGACGGTCCGGATGCGAGCTATGGGTCCGACTGATGCCGGCTTTCCCCTTCACCTCGTAACCGTTTCGGCACAGGGTATACACGATCTTGCTACCGTCAGAAAAAAGAATCTGCGGATAATTCTTATCAACAACGGCATTCATCCCGGCGAACCGGATGGAATTGACGCGAGCATGCTTCTCGCAAGGGATATCGTAGCCGGCAAGTTCCGCCTTCCGCCGAACGTCGTGCTCGCTATTATTCCCGTGTACAACATCGGTGGCTGCCTGAATCGAAGTCCCAATTACCGGGTAGACCAGAACGGTCCCCTTGAAAAGGGATCCCGTGGCAATTCACAGAACCTGGATCTCAACCGGGATTTCATCAAATGCGATTCCAGGGAAGCCCGGTCGTTCACCGAGATCTTCCACCTCCTGGATCCCGACGTGTTTGTTGACAATCACGTGAGCAACGGTGCCGATTATCAGCATGTGATGACCCTTTTGACGACGCAGCACAGCAAACTTGATTCGGGCATGGCACGGTTTCTCCGCGACCGGTTTGAACCGGAGCTGTATCAGCGTATGCACGATAAAGGGTATTCTCTCGTGCCGTATGTGAATGTATTTGGAGAAAATGTCGAGAACGGCTGGCCGGCGTTTTGGGACAGTCCTCGTTACGGAAGCGGATACGCTGCATTATGGCACACGTTTTCTTTTGTGCCGGAAACACACATGCTCAAACCTTATGATCTGCGCGTACGTGCTACAAAAGCCCTGATGGAAAGTTTCATTGGATTTACCTCGCAGTGGGGTGAAAAGATTGCGGAGGTGCGGCAAAACGCAAAAGCACGCACCCGCGATGCAGATTCGCTTCCACTGAGCTGGTCGCTCGACCGTGCCAGGGCCGACAGCATCTGGTATAAAGGATACCGGTCGGAGCGTCGTGTAAGCGCGGTTTCCGGCCTCCCGCGATTGTATTACGACCGCAGCCGGCCTTTTGAAAAGCGTGTTCCTTTTTACAATTACTACAAGCCCGAAAAATGGGTGACTCTACCGAAGGCTTATGTGATTCCCCGGGGTTGGTGGCGGGTTATTGACCTTCTGAAGTTGAACCGGGTCAGGATGAGGCAGCTTGCCCGGGACACACTGCTGGATGTCGAGGTGTATCGCATCGATGATTACCGGGCTGCATCGCGGCAGTATGAGATGCATCATCCGAACAGCGACGTCAAAGTTTCAACCAGCAGTCGAAAAATGATTTTTCGAAAAGGAGATTATTATATTCCGATGAATCAGCCGGCGAACCGCTTCCTGGTGGCCACGCTGGAACCGCAGGCCGAGGATTCCTATTTTACCTGGAATTTTTTCGACGCCATTTTGGGCCAGAAGGAGGGGTTTTCGGCCTATGCATTTGAGGACAGCGCCGCGGCGTATCTCGCCCGGCAGCCTGGATTGCGTACACGACTGGAAGAACGGAGACGAACCGATAGCAGCTTTGCCCGAAGCGCACGGGCGCAGCTGAATTTCGTTTATGAAAATTCTCCCTGGATGGAGCCCGAGTATTTGAGATATCCGGTGTACAGAGTGAGATTGGTTGACTAGTTGATAGGTTGACTGGTTGATTGGTTGACTGGTTGACTGGAGGAGCCTGGAGCCGGGAGTCCGGAGTCGGGAGTTGGGAGTCGGGAGTCGTGCATGTACGCAGCCGAAGACCGCAAACCCCTAACCTCCTAACCTTCTAACCCTTTAAAGTCTTGGATTCAACTAAATAAAAAACCCCGACTTAAAAGTCGGGGTTCAAAGAATATGGCAGCTACCTACTCTCCCGCATTGTGGTGCAGTACCATCGGCCATGAGGGGCTTAACTTCTCTGTTCGGAATGGGAAGAGGTGAACACCCTCGGTAAAACCACCATAAGAAGATCAGTTGACAGGTTATGGGTTGAAAAGCTGATAGCGATATCTTCCTTTCACCTTATTCGGTCAACAATAATATTAACATATGGGAATGTCAGACAAGTATCAGATAAAAAAAATTAAAGCGTACGGGCAATTAGTACTACTCGGCTTTGATGTTACCATCTTTACACCTGTAGCCTATCAACGTCATAGTCTTTGACGGCCCTTAAAAGGAAACTCATCTTGAGGAAGGTTTCACGCTTAGATGCTTTCAGCGTTTATCCTGGCCACACGTAGCTACTCAGCATTGCACCTGGCGGCACAACTGATACACCAGAGGTGTGTACGACCCGGTCCTCTCGTACTAAGGTCATGTCCTCTCAATTTCCTGACGCCCACCACAGATAGGGACCGAACTGTCTTGCGACGTTCTGAACCCAGTTCACGTGCCACTTTAATCGGCGAACAGCCGAACCCTTGGGACCTTCTCCAGCCCCAGGATGTGACGAACCGACATCGAGGTGCCAAACCTCCCCGTCGATATGAGCTCTTGGGGGAGATCAGCCTGTTATCCCCGGAGTACCTTTTATCCTTTGAGCGACGGCCCTTCCATACAGAACCGCCGGATCACTTTAGCCGACTTTCGTCCCTGCTCGGCTTGTGTGCCTCACAGTCAAGCACCCTTATACTAATGCGCTCTACGTACGATTACCAACCGTACTGAGGGTACCTTTGCAAGCCTCCGTTACTCTTTAGGAGGCGACCACCCCAGTCAAACTACCCACCATGCAATGTCCCCCGCAAGGGGTTAGACTCTAAGTAAACGAAGGTTGGTATTTCAGTGACCGCTCCACCCCACCTGGCGGCAGGGCTTCACAGCGTCCCAACTATGCTACACATCGTTTACTCAAAATCAATGCAAAGTTGTAGTGAAGGTTCACGGGGTCTTTCCGTCCCGTGGCGGGTAACCGGCATCTTCACCGATACTACAATTTCACCGGGCTCGTGGAGGAGACAGTGTTCAACTCATTAGACCATTCGTGCAGGTCGGAACTTACCCGACAAGGAATTTCGCTACCTTAGGACCGTTATAGTTACGGCCGCCGTTTACTGGGGCTTCAGTCAGGAGCTTTGTCTCGCCAAGGCGAGACGAACACCCTTCCTTAACCTTCCAGCACCGGGCAGGTATCAGGCTCTATACGTCATCTTTCGATTTTGCAGGGCCCTGTGTTTTTGTTAAACAGTTGGTTGAACCATTTTACTGAGACCCCCGACAAAGTCGGGGGTACGCTTTATCCCGAAGTTACAGCGTCAATTTGCCTAGTTCCTTCTCCACGGCTCACCCGAGCGCCTTAGAATATTCATCCCGTCTACCTGTGTCGGTTTGCGGTACAGGCTGCTATACTCGCTTTTCTCGGAAGAGCTTTTATGGCTTCGCTTTGCCCGAAGGCTCGGCTCAACGTGCATTTCCGTCAGCACGTAGCCACCACGGCTCTTCGTCACTTTTGGTGTATAGCAGGTGCAGGAATATTAACCTGCTTTCCATCAGATACCCCTTTCGGGTTCTCCTAAGGACCTGACTAACCCTGATCCGATTAACGTTGATCAGGAACCCTTAGACTTTCGGCGATGGAGTTTTTCACTCCATTTATCGTTACTTATGCCTACATTTTCTTTTGAAATCGCTCCAGCAATGGTCGCCCATCACCTTCGACGCAGATTTCAATGCTCCCCTACCGTCTCGCCAAAGGCGAGACATAAAGCTTCGGTTCACAGTTTGATGCCCGATTATTTTCCGTGCGGGACCTCTCGACCAGTGAGCTGTTACGCACTCTTTAAATGAATTGCTGCTTCCAAGCAAACATCCTGGCTGTTATAGAAGTCCTACCTCGTTTGTTCAACTTAACTGTGTATTAGGGACCTTAGCTGTTATTCTGGGTTATTTCCCTCTCGGCCACGGATCTTAGCACCCGCAGCCTCACTCCCGGAGATATCTGTTAGCATTCGGAGTTTGTCAGGGTTTGGTAGGCGGTGAAGCCCCCTAGCCCAATCAGTAGCTCTACCTCTAACAGACTTCTAATCCGAGGCTGTTCCTAAAAACATTTCGGGGAGTACGAGCTATCTCTCAGTTTGATTGGCCTTTCACCCCTATCCACAGGTCATCCCAGAACTTTTCAACGTTAACGGGTTCGGTCCTCCAGTGGGTGTTACCCCACCTTCAACCTGCCCATGGATAGATCACAAAGTTTCGCGTCTGCCCCCACTGACTAAACGCCCTATTTGGACTCGCTTTCGCTACGGCTCCGTTCATAAAGAACTTAACCTCGCCAGTGAGGAGCAACTCGTAGGCTCATTATGCAAAAGGCACGCCGTCATCTCGCCTGAGGCGAGACTCCGACCGCTTGTAGGCACACGGTTTCAGGTACTATTTCACTCCCTTGTTTAGGGTGCTTTTCACCTTTCCCTTACGGTACTGGTTCACTATCGGTGTCTGAGGAGTATTTAGCCTTACCAGATGGTGCTGGCAGATTCAGGCAGGATTCCTCCGGTCCCGCCTTACTCAGGATACTGCTCGAACTCATCAATTTTCGTCTACGGGGCTATCACCCTCTATGGCTCAACTTTCCAGAAGATTTAACTTGATGATGAGTCCTAAATGCAGTCCTACAACCTCCCGACGGAATCCCGCCGGGATTTGGGCTTTTCCCTTTTCGCTCGCCACTACTCAGGGAATCACTATTTGTTTTCTTTTCCTCCCGGTACTTAGATGTTTCAGTTCCCGGGGTTGGCTTCCGCTTCGCAGCGGATATGCCGACTTCATCGGCATGGGTTGTCCCATTCGGAAATCCAGGGATATAACGCCTGTGTGCGGCTCCCCCTGGCTTATCGCAGCTTACCACGTCCTTCTTCGCCTCTCAGACCCAAGGCATTCACCATGTGCCCTTTGTTGCTTTAAAAAAATTAGAACTAGATATTGTAGTTTGTTACCCGACCACACAACTTCAGACCAACCAAAAAATGGTGTGTCTTTTTCAACGGGTGTAAACCCGTCGAAGCATGTGATCGATAAATATTAGATACTCGTCTAACATTTCCCAATATGTCAAAGAGCTTAGCTAGTAAAGACTGACAAATCAATATTGACTATCTCAAAATCAGTCTTCGTAACCGTCTGCTGATAATCCGGATGCGATCCGACGACCCTTTCGGTCATTATCAATCTTAAAGAACTTAATT